>Ga0172374_1002193_pt1 | contig 12567 bp, 11 predicted proteins | sample LakKiv3m_FD_114536 | JGI IMG/M metagenome (GOLD analysis project Ga0172374, IMG submission 114536) | Freshwater microbial communities from Kabuno Bay, South-Kivu, Congo - kab_092012_10.3m | ecosystem: Environmental > Aquatic > Freshwater > Lake | place: Democratic Republic of the Congo... | reverse complement strand
TGATAGAGCGACCGTTCCTCCATCCAAACAACAGGTACAGCAAGTCCAGGCAATAACTACGCCACCTCCATCTACAGATACGCAAACCACACTAGATCCGCCAAAAAATAAGGCGGAAATCATTATATTCAGATTCAATGCGGACGATGGGAACCATTATCCTCAACTGCGGTTTGACGAATTAAACGATGATGCGACAGCTATGACTGAATTTCCAGAAGCCGTCTGGAACAACACTAGGGACGGACATAATTTCAGGCTTACGCCAACTAACACCATAACCGGACTCCACGGAATTACGATAGACGGAATTATTTATCTAAAAGCTGCGCCAGTGGCACGCTGGATAAATAACGGAATCGTCGATGTGAAAGGATCTCTAACAAATTGGGTCTTCAAACGAATGACCCTGGAAACAATAAATGGAGCTGAATATTATATTTGTAAAACCAAGTAACGTTCTCTCAAAAGCTCTTGCTCGCCTAAAAACGAGTAGGGGCTTTTTTATTTTGTCCAATAGAAATATAATAAAAAAGCCGCTTGCGATAAGCGGCTTGTAAAATCAAATTTATTTTTGACTTTAACGACTTTAGCGTTCCAAACCAGAAATTATTGGAGTTGGAGGTTGAATCGCCATGTTACCCTGCACAGATATGATCACTGCTTTTAGGACATGGTAATTAGCATCAAAAAATTCTGATTCCGCCATATTAGGCGAATAAATATTCGGACTCCTAAAGTCTGGGCCGAAAACATATACTATAGAATTATTAGACGTTGGTATTAATGCCCAGGGAACCTCTATCATCCCCCAATTAGGAAACTCGGGTACCGGTGATTCTCGTATCGGCGCCAGAAAAACACCGTTACTGTCTTGTAATCTGATAAATTCAATATTTGAAAACGGAGCCTTATTGTTCACAAATATTGTTAACTTAGTAGCGGGAGTAAAACAGGTTATTAAATCTTGTATGTCCCCTGGCAAAATAGCGGCGGGAGTAACGCCGATCGGTATAGCTTTTGCTCCGCCGGTGCCATTACTTACTAATTGAAACCCCATTAAACTATTAGGAAGAGAATATTCTCCCCAAAACGTACCCCACAATACACCGTTATTGGGCCGAGAAGTGCCTATCTTATAGGTAGACAGTGGTAAGGTCGCCCTAACTACAAAATATTTGCCAACTTCTCCATTGGTGGGTGCCACCAATGCATGGTTAACTATTAACCAATTTTCATCATTACTAGCAACGTTGGTGAATGTTTGCCACTGGGTAATGTCGCCTTTGTAACTATACCCGGAGCCAGGCACATTTTTCACAACATCTTTATGTATAGCAATAACAACGCTATATAAATTATTGCCAGCGGCCGTTATGGAAGTAAATACAACAGCGGCAAGATTATCCAATGAGTTTACAATTTTAATCGTTGCTGATCCGTTGTGTGTAACGTTAAGACTGTCTGTCCCGGTAACCGACACGCTGGTGACTGCTGGGGCCCACAGGTTGTACTGATGTACGGGATATTTACTTGTACTGGTGCTACCATCATCGGCAAATGACCAGACAAGATTATTGATATTTTTTCCGCAGAATGAAGCGGTAAAAGCAACTACCATCTTATTTTCCACATAAATGGTGTCACCAATTACCATAACACCGTCCATGTTTGGCAAACCGCTAGCCGAGATCTTTAACATTTCGTTGTTGTTCGGCTGGTTCACAGGAGGTTCCGTGACATTGACATATTTGCAGCTAGTAACTGCAAATGATATAAGAAGGGTGATCACTAACGAGAAAAATCTTAGATTTTTCATGACTTTTCCTTTTTTTTGTTTATAATTTGAGATTTAATGTTTAACTTTATTATTGTTAAAACTTTGATCTATTTGTTAAAGAACGATTTGTGCCGCACTTGCGACACGGCTACCTTATCGTTATTAATCTGATTATTTAACTTGCTGGTAAACCTCCAGGATCTTCTGCGCGACTTCCGACCAAGTAAACTGCTGTTTGATCCGGTCATAGGAGGCCTGGGCTTTAGTAGCGACCAGATCGGGATTATTTAAAAGATACTCTAATTTATTCTGCAAATCTTGACTGTCCCGGCTAATAAAAGTAACGCCAGCCGCGGCCACCGCTTCAACATTCGCCTTAATATCACTCACTAGACAAGCTGTCTTGTGAGACATCGCTTCTAATAAAGACAGAGACAAGCCTTCCATTTCTGAGGGTTGGACAAAAAAATAGGCATTAGCATAGAGCTGATCAAGAGTCCGACCATTCTGATTACCGGTAAAGATTACGCGATCGTAGCCGGCGGCTAATTTTTCTAACTCCGCCAGATATTCGCCGACACCGGTAATCACTAATTTTTTATCCGTCTGTAGATTTTTAAAAGATTCAATCAGATACTGTAAACCCTTAAGTTTAATAATACGGGAAACGCTCAAAATATAATTATCTTTACTTAGACCCCAGGCCCTGATCCTGTCATCTCCGATCTCATCGTATAAATTGGCGCCATTAGGAACAAGAACGGCTTCGCGCTGATAAGTCGTTTTGACGTACTCTCGCATTGACTCCGTTAAGACAATAACTCGGTCAGCGTAGCGGCACATCAGCCGCTCGCCTAGGCGCAACATGTCTTTAGCAAAAACACTCCATTTATCATTACAATAATCAAAGCTATGTAAAGTCGCAACAATCTTGACGCGCGGATTAAATATCTTTGGCAACCACGATAAAAGAGAAGGGCCGATGCCTTGGAAATTAATGATGTCGACGCGACGGAATAAGACGTCGAGAATCGCTAAAAAAGTATGAGTGATATTAGCCAGGTTTTTACCTTTAAGATAAGATTTATTGATAATATTTACTCCCTTAAATTCATTAAGTCTTTCCGGCAGATAGTCCCAGCGATTATATACAAAAATATCTTGACCTAAGGAGACCAAGTTAAGCGCCAGGCTTTCAACATATCTCTCGACGCCGCCATTATGCGCCGGTATACCTTTTTGTCCGATAAATGCGATTTTCATGATTTAATTATTAACATCATATTGTAATATATATCAAAATATCTGTCAAGTAAAAATAAAATAAAAAAGCCTATCAGTCAAGATAGGCCTAAATCATATAATATTGTTTATTATTAGCTAAAAAAATACTAGAGCCATTTCTTTCGCTTGAAAAACAATAACATTCCCAACGAACAGAGAAGCATCAGACCAATAATTATCCAAAAACCGAAAGGGCTTTCGACAAACGGCATATATTTAGCATTCATGCCAAAAATAGCGGCCAAGAGAGTTAAAGGGAAGACGATGACGGAAAAAATTGTCAAAGTTTTCATGATATCGGTCATCCGATCGTTTAAAAGAGATTCATTGGTATTATTTAAAACCTCAACCATCTCTTTTTGATTATCAAGCATCTCCCAAATACGCTTAGAGTGATCGACTAAATCGGCATAATATTTTTTAATCGAGGCCCTTTCTACTAGACTACTTTCCATCTCCAAAAGCTTCTGCAAAATATTCTTATGGTTCTGCATAATCCGGCGAATGTTAACAATGTTGCGTCGTAGAGCCAGGATCTGCCTAACCGCCTCGTTCTGTTTACCGGAAAAAATCAAATCCTCGATCTCGTTTATTTTCAAACTATTTTCGTCCAAAATCTGGTAGCAACTGTCAATTAAATGTCCTAATATCTCATACAGAAGAATGGCCGACGACTCTAAAGAGTAAGACAAAAGGGAATCGGGGCTTTTCTTGCCGAGATTGAAAAAATTAGCCAGAGCTTTGAGATTATTGTTGTGGGCGGTGATCAAAAAACCGTGGCCGACGAAAAAATCAATTTCTCCGGCGACAATCTTATCGTCTTTAAAAGTCGGAAAATGTAAAACTAAGCAAAGATATCCGTCGCCCTTAAAAATCATCGGGCGCTGAAAAGAAACTGAGGCGGAGGCGACTTTAAGATGAACGAGATCGAAATTATAATTCTTCCGCAAGTAGTCTATTTCGTTCTTGCCGGCATTTATAATATTCACCCATTTTAAAAGCGGAGCGGTGCGCGGATTATCGATTTTTAATTCTTCAATCCGATCGCTGATCTTTTTATAATTAGCCATAGAGAGGAAAATTTGCTTTGACTTAAGGCAAATTTTATAATAAAATGAAACTGTAAATATTATAACATATGGCCAATGTTTTGGGAATAAATCTGAGCGAATTAACGGCGCAAGCAGTCCAGAATAAGATCGGCGAATTCCTGAGAGACGGCCGTCAGCATTATCTGGTCACGCCCAATCCGGAAATAATCCTGCAATCGCATAAAGACGAAGAGCTATTCTATGTCCTTAACAAGGCCGACCTATCGCTCGCTGATGGTTTTGGGTTGAAACTGGCCGGGCTACTGGGCGACGTCAAGATACCGCGCTTAACTGGCGCGGATCTTAGCTTATATCTTTTATCTCTAGCTAACGACCAAAAAATAAAAATCGCGGTTTTAAATTGGCGCGGCGGTCTATCGCCGCATCGGGAAATAGAAAAATCCTTGAAAAAAAAATATCCGAACTTAAATTTTTTAGTCGTCGACACGAGTCGATCGCAACCGCTCGCCGCTGACATTATCGGACGAATTAATGATTTTTCGCCGGTCATTCTCTTTAATACTTTCGGATCGCCTTACCAAGAAAAAATAATCTATCATAACCTAAAAAAATTGCCGACGGTAAAATTAGCCTTAGGTATCGGCGGCGCTTTCGATTTTATTACCGGCCGCGCCCATCGGGCACCAAAATTTCTCCGGACGATTGGCCTGGAATGGTTATGGCGTTTAATAAATAAACCAACAAGATGGAAACGGATATATAACGCGACGGCTGTCTTTACCGGCAAATTGCTCAAAGCGAGATTAAATCATTTTTTTTACCGACCGTGCGTCGCCTGCCTATTATACAAAAAGGACAAAGGGGAAACTAAAATATTAATTGTCGAAAGAGAAGACGATCCTGGCCATTGGCAATTACCGCAAGGCGGAACGGACGGACAAAGTTTAGAGATTGCCGGAGCCAGAGAATTACGAGAAGAATTAAACACTGATAAATTCACCGGGCGAGCGACTTTTAAAGATACTTATAGTTATCTCTTTCCGCCGATTAACGAACAACGAACACTATCCTTATCGCGCCGCTTTAAATATAATTATAAGGGGCAAAGACAGGGGCTCTTTATTGCCGAGTTTAACGGTTCGGATCGAGATGTTAAAGTTAATTTTTGGGATCACCGCGATTGGAAATGGGTAGAAAAACATGAATTGATAGCGAAGTTACATCCCGTCAGGCAATCGGGAGCAAAAATATTTTTAACTAAATTTGAATCTTTAAATTTATAAATATGGCCACAGATAAAAATAAAATCCGTTTACGTTTCGCGCCGTCTCCGACAGGCTTTTTGCATATCGGCAGTTTACGCGCCGCCTTATTCGGCTATTTGCTCGCCAAAAGCTGGGGAGGAAAGTTTATCTTGCGTCTGGAAGATACTGACCAAAAAAGGGAAGTCGCCGGAGCCTTGGAGAATCTTATTAAAGTCTTACGGACGGTTGGCCTAGAATTTGACGAAGGGCCGCATCTGGGCGGCCAGTTCGGCCCCTATATTCAGACGCAACGATTAGATATTTATAAAAAATATACTGACGAGCTTCTTAAAGATAATAAAGTTTATCGTTGTTTCTGCAGTGAAGAGCGACTGACGGAAATGCGCGAAGCGCAAGAAGCAAAGAAACAGGCGCCCCGCTATGACAGGCTCTGTCGTAATCTCAGCACTGACGAGATTGCCGCTAAAATTAACGCCGGAGAAAAATTCGTTATCCGTCAAAAAATGCCGTTAAGCGGCGAGGTAGTCGTTCATGACGAGCTTCGCGGCGATATAAAATTTGCGGCGGCCGACTTAGACGACCAGGTTCTAATAAAATCCAACGGCGTACCGACTTATCAATTTGCTAATGTCATCGATGACCATCTCATGGAAATTTCTCATGTCACTAGAGCCGTCGAATGGCTACCGTCTTACCCAAAAAATATCTTATTATACGCCGATCTAGGCTGGACTCCTCCCAAATTCATCCATATGCCCCTAATTCTAAACAAGGAGGGCGGCGGAAAACTTAGCAAACGACGCGGTGACGTCTTTGTCGAAGATTATTTGGCCAAAGGTTATCTGCCGGAAGCACTGATTAATTTCTGCGTCCTCCTCGGCTGGCACCCAAAAAGCAACCAAGAGATCTGGTCGCTTGAGGATCTTAAGAAACAATTTTCTTTAGACGGTATGGGCGCCAGTCCGGCCGTCTTCGATACGGAAAAATTAGATTATTATAACGGTTACTACCTGCGTCAAAAACCACTGCTGGAGCTGAGTCTCTTGTGCCGACCCTATTTAGAAGCGGCTGGCCGCTCGGCCGCGAGCGATAAACAGCTGGAAACATTTATCGGTCTCGCTCAAGATCGCCTAAAAAAATTAAGCGATATTGTTGAATTAACCGATTTTCTTTTTGCCTTACCGACTTATGAACCGCAATTACTAAGCTGGAAAACTATCACCTTAGAAGAAGCGCGAGCCAATCTTCGCGAACTAGGCCAAGAACTAGAAAAAATCGAAGAGCACGATTGGACTAGAGAATATTTAGAAAAAAATATTTTGGCTTGGATAAAAAATGGGAATAAAAAAAATGGCGATTACTTATGGCCGCTACGTGTCGCTCTCACCGGCCTAAAAAACAGTCCGGGGCCTTTTGAGGTTGCGGCCGCTTTAGGGCGCGCGGAAAGTCTCCGCCGCTTAAAAGCAACTAATGCCTAAAACCAATCTTTAAATTTATGAATAAGAAATTAAAGATTCAACTTGTTCCCTTAGCGGTCACAATCATGGCCGTCTGTTTGGTCTTATGGGTAGGTCTTTATATCGGACAAAATTTTTACACCCCCGAACTAAAACCGGAACAGGAAAAACATCAAGGCGGCTATAAATATATCGACCCTCTCTTGGAATGCAATAATTATCAGCCTTCCGGCCCGGCCTACTATGAAATGGAACGTGACTTACATCAAATCGTTGACTCAGCCTCGACCGATAAAAAGATAAAAATGGTCTCCGTCTATTTTCGCGATCTCAATAACGGGCCGTGGCTGGGAATAAATAAAAAAGAAAAATTTTCTCCGGCCAGTCTCTTAAAAGTCCCCTTGATGATAGCCTACTTGAAACTAGCTGAAGATCAGCCAGTGATATTACAAAAAAAATTAACGGTTAAGAATCACCGAGAAAATATCTTAAGCCAAAATATTACCCCTTTAGCTCAAGTCACGGTTGGCCAAGAATATGCCGTGATCGATCTACTTGGGTATATGATTAAATATTCGGATAACGCGGCCGCTAATACTCTCCTAGAAAACCTGCCGCCAGAAGATCTGAGTCGTACCTATACCGACTTAAAATTACAGATACCGGGTGAAGGAGGGACGGAAAATTTTATGACTGTCGTCGATTATGCTTCTTTTTTCAGGATTCTCTATAATTCTTCCTACCTAAATCGAACAATGTCGGAGAAGGCTTTAGAAATACTAACTACTTCCGCTTTTACCAAAGGGCTAACAGCGGGCTTACCGGATACTATCGAAGTCGCTCATAAATTTGGAGAAAGAAAAATCGGCGAAGAGGAGCAGCTTCATGATTGTGGCATTATTTATCTGAAAAATAATAACTATTTATTATGCGTCATGACCCGCGGCAATGACTTTGAGACAATGGAAAAAACTATCGCGAGTATTTCTAAGCAAGTATTTGCCGCCATTAACAATTTTACAAACAGATAAAAAAATGTTATAATTGGACAATTATGAGTATTTTTCGCTCCAGTTCATCTCTAGATTTACGCTTTTTCTCAAAACTTAGCGTTTTAATCATAATTTGTGCCGGTTTCTTGATTGGCGGTTCTTTTGTTTTTGGACAAAACGGCAGTCTCGACGCGGAAATAAACGACCTGAACCTCAAAATTCAAAACCAGAAGAAACAATTAGACGACTTGCGGGAGCGGCAGCAAAAATATCAGGCCCAAATAGAATTAAAGCAGCGTGACCGCATCAGCCTGAACAATCAACTGGCTATCTTAGAAAACCGACTAGCTAAAGCGGCGCTCGATATCGACGGCGTTAACTTAGAAATAGACAAGACCAGCTTAGAGATCAAAAAAATCGAAATCGACAGCGCTAATTTAGATCAACAAGTCGAAACCAAAAAACAGCATATTGCCAACCTACTCCGAACAATATATAAACAAGATCAAGTTTCTACCTTAGAAATATTATTGCTTAACGACTCCTTGACCGAATTTTTAAATCAAGCGCGCTACCTGCAAGACACAAGCGAAGAAATAAATAACGGCGTTAACGACCTTAAACGCAGCAAAGAAGACTTGAATCAAAATAAGCTCAGTCTCGATCAAAAAAATTCTGAACTCTTGACCCTAAAAAATAAATTAGAAGAGAAGAAAGAAAATCTTGCTTACGAGCAAAAAAATAAAAATAATCTCTTAGACGAAACTCGCTCCTCAGAACAGCAATTCCAAAATTTATTACAACAAGCCAAAAGGGAACAGCAGCAGATGGAAGCCGAAATCGCCAGCGTCGAACGTCTAATCCGCCAAAAAATGTCGGAAAAAGAGCGTAACCGTCTTAATAACGGCAATAACAATATCGCCTGGCCAGTGCCGAGCCAATATGTCGTGACGCGTTTTCATGATCCGGACTATCCCTACCGCCGCTTGATCGGGGAACATCCAGCAATCGATATTCGTGCCAAACAGGGAACGACGATTTCCGCGGCCGCTGATGGCTACGTCGCTAAAGTCAAATTCGACGGTTCAACTAAATACGCCTATATTATGTTAATCCATGGTAATGGTTTAGCTACGGTCTACGGTCACGTTTCCGCGGTTTACGTCATGACCGATCAATACGTAACGCAAGGTCAACCAATCGGTCGCTCCGGCGGCATGCCGGGCGGTATCGGGACTGGTCCATTTTCGACCGGCCCGCATCTCCATTTTGAAGTTCGCTTGAACGGCCTACCGGTCGACCCGGAGTCTTATCTGCCGTAATAATTTAAAACTTTCGTCCCTCATGGACCTTGCGATGAATATCTCTTAATTGCTTATTAGTCACGTGGGTATAAATTTGGGTCGTCGCGATATTGCTATGGCCCAAGAATTCTTGAACCGTTCTTAGGTCGACGCCTTGATTAAGCAGATCGGTCGCGAAAGAATGACGCAAGGTATGCGGCGTCGCCATGACCGGCAGGCCGGCGATAATAACATACTTTTTCACGATATCTTCGATACTTTTAACCGTTAAACGGCGACTGGCGTTATTTTTTTGTGCGCCCCGGCGAAAATTAATGAATAGGGCGTCATCGAGATCTTTCCGCTCGTTCAAATAAACGCGCAAAGACTTAACGGCCCGACCGGAAAAATAAACCGTCCTGATTTTACTGCCTTTGCCGATCACTGCCGTCTCAATATCCTGCGTTTCATCTTTAATCCGCAATTGATCGCGATTCAAGGCGGCTAGTTCCGCTACGCGTAAACCCGTCGAAAAAAGCGTTTCTAGTATAGCCCGATCGCGTAAGCCGATAATGGTACCAGGGTTAGGCGACCCCAAAAGACGAGCCAATTGCTCTAATTTTAAAAATTTTATTTCCTTATCCGCCTTATCTTTAGCTAGTTTGACCTTAGACGGTGATAAAGAAGGAATGTCTTTCTCTACAAAAAAATCTAAAAGGGAACGCAAGGCGATAAGATAATAATTCTGAGTAGTTTTCTTCAAAGTTTTTTTGGTTCTAGGACCGCTATGGCGCGAAAGATAGACTTTATACTGCCAAATATGCTCCGGCGTTAGGGAAGAGGGTTTTAAGGCCTCCCGGCTAGTGTCTTTGAGCCAACCGAAGAACTTCCGCAGGAAACGAGTATAATTTTCCTGGGTTTTTGAAGAGAGACCTTTTTCTACCTCGCAATAGTCCAAAAAATCAATTAAATATTTTATTATTGGTTTATTTTTATCCATTGCTTTAATTATATCATATTTCTGAAATAATTCCCCAGTTGTTTTTTTCAAAATTATAGCAGAGGAGAAGAGGAAAAAGCCTTAAATTACTTAGACTTTTTGCCTAACAATACTTCGCATAATGTATATTAATACACCTATAAAGAAAGAAAATAAAGGGTGCCCCGAAAGCCCCCTTTAAGCCAGCTGCCCTTTAACTGATTAATAGTCCCATCAATTCAATCTGCGGCTGAAATAATAAAATTATTTTACAGATCAAGAGAAAAATCCCGATAACGGTGAGCGCGGCAACAAATACCGCTAAACCGAATAAAAATTTAAAAAACCCTTCCATAAGATTATTATTTAAAATCCGGATTAATAAAGATCTTATCGCCGTAGCGCAGATCAATATAATTCGTCTTACTAAAATTATCCTTTATTTTTTCCTTTTTGACAAGCAGGAGCAGGCCGATCTGTTTCTGAGCGCTGTCTTTGACGCTAAAATAGACGACCGGGCCGTTTAAAAATTTAGCCTTGATCGTGTTAAATTCTTGGTCAATGATGAATTTTTCGACCGGTAATTCCGAGTATGATAAGAGACGATTATTCAGCTCTAAAATAAACTGCAAATAAGCCTCGCCGATATCAATCTTATTCTTAGCTCCGACTAAGGTCGTCGCCCCCTTATTTTCTAAAATAAAATATTTCTTCAGATCCGCCTCCTGAACCGGCGCCTCTTTAATCAGATAGGCGTCGGCTGACGCGTAAAAACGGTCATTTCCCTCCTGAAAAATAAAAGCGTAAGGGCGCTCATTAATCTTAACAGTAAGGGTATGGGGCCAAACTTTCTTAATTTCTACTCCGGCAAAATTATAAGCGGTAAGGATCGCTTGGTCGGCTTCGGCGGCGGCAAATAAAAAAATATTGCTTTGTTTAAAAAACAACCACCGCTTCGCCTCTGCCTGCTGCCAAATTATTTTTTCTAAATCACCGCCGGGAATTCGGCTTAAACCTTCAATCTTAACCTGCTGCAGCCGCCAAAACGGAGCGGCCCAAAAAAACCATGACAAAAAGATTAACAATAATATGCCCACCGGCACCAGCCATTTCCAAGATAGCCAACTCTTCCCTTCTGTCCGGCTATGAAAAAAGGGGTTACGTAGATTTTTACGTTGATAATCTTTCTTTATTTTTTTGGGGAGATTACGTCTAAACATTGGTTATAATTTTACTGTTCGTCAGCTACGGTTTCACAACTTCGCCTTGGCCGGCGTTAAAATGATCCCCCTCTAAATTAGTCGATAACGGCTGTAACGAGCCGCTGCTCTCCGCGCCAGTCAGAGCGTCCCGGCCATAATAGCGACCGCCGGTTAAAAGCGGCAAAACTTTGCCGACTTGTTCCAAGGTCGGGATCAATTGTATTTCAAAACCCAGGCGATAACTACTGCCTCCTCCCTTAAGACTAGGGATTTTCCAAATTACTTGCCGCGAGGAAGTACTATAATTAAATTCACCTGATAAGAGAGACCGGCCGCCATAGAGCTCTACTCCCTTGGGTAGACGAGCGCTAAAAACTAAATTTTTAAAATCATGAGCGCTGTTTGCTTCCCAAAATATCCAATAATTGGTCGGCACAGTCGCGATCGGCGGCAGGGGGCCAATACCTAATTGATCGCCCTGCGGGCTAGTATAATAGACCACCCCCTTAACCTCCAGCTCGGCTGGAATAATCAGAACGGGCAAGTTAATAGTCGCTTTCAGAAGCTGCCCGGCAAAAATATATTGACTTTGCGCCTGCCAATTAATAGAGCGAGCCTGCATATTCTTTTGATTAAAATAAATTTTCAAAACCGCTTCCCCGCTTGCGCCGGCTTCAATCCGAGTCAGAACAATTTCGCGACCGTTGATTTTCAAAGCCGACTGATCAGACGCCTCCAAACGACTGACCGTGAAATTGGTATCGGTTGTCGTTAAATTTATATTAATATTATCAATGGCGACCGTGCCGTTATTTTTAAAATCGATCTTTAAAACAGCCGCCTCCTTTATTCTGAGTGAAGAGCTGGCTAAACTATAATTTAATTCTAACGGCGGATTATTCAAATCAACTGTCGGCGGCGTGTACTGAATGCCGGAAAAATTAGGATGATAAAAATACAAACCAACGACCGTTCCGGCAAGAATTACTATCACGAGCAATAAAGATAAGTCCAAGACCAGATGCCAATGGCTCTTCAGGTAATAACGCTCCCAACGGCCCCGCAGATAACGATGGATGAATTTAAACATATGTTTATTGATTAATAGAAATTTTTTAGACCGACTAATATCTCCATCCGACCGTCGTCATTAATATCGCTCGCACTGACCCTGACGCCGCCATGATAACTCTTATCATAGGCGAAAAAGCTGCCCAGTGCTTTTCCCTGGCTATTAAAAATTCTAATCTGCGGCCCGCCGCTAGACGCCGGG
>Ga0172374_1002192_pt1 | contig 12567 bp, 15 predicted proteins | sample LakKiv3m_FD_114536 | JGI IMG/M metagenome (GOLD analysis project Ga0172374, IMG submission 114536) | Freshwater microbial communities from Kabuno Bay, South-Kivu, Congo - kab_092012_10.3m | ecosystem: Environmental > Aquatic > Freshwater > Lake | place: Democratic Republic of the Congo... | reverse complement strand
TGACCAACCAGCTCCCAGTGTCCAAGTATCACCACTTGCAAGAAGTTCACTTCCCAATGTTGCACTTTCTAAAGCTGTGGTTGATTTTTGAGTTAGTTGATTACCTGGCGTAATCGTCCCAATCCCGATGTTACCACCCTTAAAATAAATACCAGTCGTTGAAGATGGTCCAATCCAGGATTCTGCTGCTGTAATTAATGGATTTATTAAAGAAAAAGTATTTGAGGCATTAATATAAACTCCATTTGTCACAGTACCAGCATTTCCTGTGACATTTCCTGTTACATTTCCCGTTAAAGGACCAGAAAATCCTGTTGCTCCAAGAACTCCAGTGCTAGAATTAAAAGTAAGACCCACATTTGTTTTTGGTCCAAGGTCTCCTGTTGCGGCAGTAACAAAAAGAGGGAAGCAGGTTGTATCTGCCACTTCATTGGCGACAGTAATAGCTGTTGGAATTCCTCCACCAGTAGTCAAAGAATATTCATTTCCTCCATCATCCTTGAAATATAAAAGACTATCGGAAGTTTTTACATATAATTTTCCAAAACCAGTTTGAGGGTCTGGGGCAGTTGTTTCTTTCAGTAAATAAACTCCATCTGCAGCAGTTTGTACTAAAAGCAACTCATCTGCTGTGAGTTCCATCCCTGATTCTCTTTTGTTGTTAAACCCTCCTGACATAAATGTTTAAATTAAAGCGTTCTTAAAACTACATAATTGATAATATGGTCTGTTGATGGGTTACCTGACATAATAAAATCTATCACACCAGTCCCCGCCTTAGCTGTTAAAATCGTGACAGGAGATGAACCCTTGTCTTGAAGCGAAGCAATGACGATATCAGTCGCCACTACCCCTACGACTATTGCTTGCTCATTTGCATCTCCGCCAGCAGTAGTAAATTTTCCCGCTGCTTTAACATAGTGGGTACTTGCCCCTAAACTACTTTTCCTGTTGTTGTATGCTCCCATTGTATTTTATATCTGGTCTAGGGTAGCCGACTATATACCCTGTATCTTTTGTAAATTGATTGATTCGTTTTTCAAAAATTCTAAACCTTCGTAATGCTTCTTCTATATCTTTTTCAACTTCTTCCTGCTCTTTTTTAATTCTATATAATTTTTTATTTTCATTTTCCACCTCTGATTTTATATTTTTTAAATCATCTTCCTTTAATTTAATTTCTGAATTTATCTTCACTATCTCGTCTTTTTTTTCCTTAAGAGATAAGAGGGATGATTCTTTTTCTTCAGTGGACTTTTTAATTTCTACTTCATTTTCGGTTAAAGTTTTGGTCTGTTCAGAAATTTTTGTTTCCTGTAATTTTATTTCCTTTTTTGAGTTTTCAATGGAACTATTTAAACTATTCGATTTTGTTTCTGCCTCGGTAATATCTGTTTTAATTTTTGTAAGTTTCTCTGTCTCGGTCTGAAGTTCTAGTTTTTTGTCGTTTATTTTTTTTGTTAATTCAACTGATTCATTATGTAAACGACTAATTTCTGTTATACTTTGACTTAATTTACCCGATTCAACTAAAATTTGTTTTTTAAGTTCTTCTAATGTTTTTCTAGCATTTTTAGCGACATTTAACTTTGACATATATTTTTTACACAGTTCCTACCACTGTTTGAATTTTGAGGGATGAATTAGTAAGAGTGCCAGTACCTTTTGCACTGATTTTAATGTAGTTGAATTTTATTGGAATACTTATAATATAATTTCCAGTCGCTGTAAGTTTATAATTTCCAAGCGACAAAGTAGATTCTCCACCGACTATGGATTCGAAAGTATCTTGGAAGTAAGTAGTTCCATCGTGAGAGAATTCAACTTTAATCTCCGCACTCGTAAGAGAACCAACAGTAAAACTAACCAATAAATTTAATTGGTTTCGTAGTGCTGGATTTGCTCCACTTAACGGACTTATTACTGTTCCTGCAACATAACTATTTGTCAAAATAGCCGCTGCGCGAACATCCCATAATTGATAATCTTGCATAAATTTTTAAAAGTTAATTTGATAAATTTACGACCTCATCCCTGCCCCGAAGGGCAGAGTGAAGGCACAAATTATTAAGTTGTGGTTGGCTGAGCAGAAGTGATATCCACCGCAGATGGAACATGGCTAAACACATACAAGTTATCGTTGTTTGTGCCATTGGTGCCAATATCGGCAAATCCATGTACCACAGGGTAAGATATAAGAACTGTCCCCTTAACTGTTCCATTAGCTGTTGATACCGCTCGAGTACATTGAACCCCTCCAGCAGAATCAAGTGAAGCAATAAAGCTTGGCTTAATGAAATGGTTAGTAAATAAAATATCTCCAGCCGCAGCCATTTTAATTGACTGTGCGCCAGAATCACTTGAAGAAATGAGCCAGGTACAATTCCTGAAAATATTTGATTTACATTCTTGCCCACTTGTCACTTGGTCAATAATCATGTTTGCTCGAGCCGCAGAAGTCAAAAGAGTTTCTGTACCAAACAAACAATCTTCAAAAGTACCAGAATCTTCTCCCATCACCACTTCAAAAGCATTGGTTTGGTCAAGATTATCCACTACCCCAAATGTAGCAGAAACATTTTTATATAGATTACCTTCTCCGCCACATTGCAATGTAGTCAACGCATTAGCATGAGTAGAAGATTGAATAATCTTAATGTTTCTGAAACTATTTCTAGTACCAGTGACCTTTAGAACATAAGCTGAATCAACAGCGCCAGAAAGTTCTACTTTCGCGCCCTGTTGAATAAGTCGTCCACCTCCATCAGTACCGATAACATTAATTCTATTTTTCGTCCAAGCAATACCTGTCGCAACAACATTGGTTGTGTAAGCCGAAAGTAGAATAACATCATTGGCATTTGTGGTTGCTGCAGCATAAGCTGCCTCTAGGGTAGCGAAAAATCTCACATTACCATCTGGGTCTGGTGTGAAAATATTTTTCATAATATTTTGCACAACATTTGGGTCAGAATCTTCAAGCACAACGAGGATTCTCCCCATAATTGGACCAACCGCTGCAGCAAGTTGTACCGCGAGCATTTGTCCATATCCTGAATTTAAATTATAGTTCATAATATTTGTAAGTTAGAAGTCCACCACCGTCCTAGAGAGTAATCTCTCTCATAACCCTAACTTAATTAAGTGATTAATAATTAAGCAGTCCCATCGCCAGAGGACATGCCAATCCAAGAAGCAGAAACAGTTACAATCATCCAACCTCCACGGACACCGAAATTCCAGTCATCAGTTGAAAATTCCTCATTAGACTTTCCGTCTGCTGGCGGAGTTTTCAAGTGAGTTTCCTCGTGCATTCCGAGCATCAAGGTTGAATAAGTTGACGATGCTACTCCCCAATACTTCGCTTTTGTACTATCAGGAGCGCCATCCTTATCGGTAGCTACTCTAGGCAAGACAACGAGTTTGTACTTGTTTTGATAGACATTAGTTACACCAGCATTATTTTGGGTTGGATTAGAAGTTGAACGCAAGAGTTCCTTCGCAGTATTGATGGTGTTTGGGTCATCAGTAGTCCAAAGAATGTCATCATTCATGGACATCTTTTGACCAAACTGGTTGAAACAGTTTTCAACACGCATTTTTTCCATTGCCTCTAAACCTCCGCGAGAAAGCTGTGGGTTATTTGCCAAACGATTTCGGAAGGTTGTTGAAGAACCTTTCAAGGTGTGGGCAGTGTAGAAAAGCTGGTAGGTGTCTCCTACAGCGATATCTACAGTAACTCCATCCTGGTCAACATAAGATGTTGCAGTTCCAAAACCCAATCGGTGAGATAGGTCAAGGTCCAAACGATTAGGCGCAAGTTTACCAAGATTGGTAAGTTTTTGCTTTATTTCGTAATACTTTCCCTGGGTGCGCATTTCATAAGTGATTCCGATATCCTTAGAAACACGATACAAAGTTCCAGTTTTACTGTAACCCTGTTGCACCTTAGCGCGAGATGATTGGTCTCCCTCGCCTTTTCTTGAAGCGTATTCTTCAAGGTCAATCTCCGAGAACTCTCTTGTATTACCAGTGAGTTGCGGAATTGGCAATTCTTTCACAAGTCCCGAACCTCGCATAACTTGCGGTACACTTTCTTTCCCCATTGCCCAGAGGATTTCTGCGTTGCGCACAAAGTCGGATAATGTATTAATGTTTAATTCCATAAATTAGTAAAGATTAATACTAACGAATAATAAACGCTGTTAGTAAGCGCCGTTGATTTTAAGGTAACCACGAACCTTTGACCCTGAACCACTGATTGGGCGGAAGACATCATTTGTAGTGTCATCGAGGTCAATATTACTTGCATCTATGATTCCACATTCAACACCTTGGTGTGTTGCCACAACATAAGTATCTGCAGTATCTGCTTCCCAGATTACATGTCTCTCAATTGGAACCAAGATAGGAACCTTACGAGCGGTTGCATAATCTGAATCAGTTGAAGCAATAACTTTTAATATCACACCTGCTACATCAGTATCATTGTCATCAGCGACAGCGATATAACCAGAAGTCCATTCAACAAGCGAATTTATTGCAAATGCAGTTGAAACAGTAACATCCAGCCATTCTACGCGACACTTCCCTTTAATTTTTTTGAATGCCATATATTTATAAAAATTATTTATGTATCAGATTAATAATAATTGTCTTGTTTGTTGACTACAGTTGTCTCTGCGTTTTGAAGCAAATGCCTGATACATCATGCTTCGGACAATAATTTTTTGCTACGGTTTTTTCCGCGTTATTACTCTTGCGAGTAATGGTGAGAGTGTGTCGCCCACTCTCACCACTACCAACAAAAAAAACGGACGAGAAATAAGAATTTTCTTACTTCATGCGTCCGCCTTTTTCGGTGGGACAATTTTTAGCTTATGGAGAACTATATCTATTATAACATCAAGTTAATATATACAAGATATTAACCTGTGGATAACTCTGTAAAAGTTCCAAGCCTCTCCCTCCTGACTGTCCTAATAATATCTTCAGGTAGTCCATTTCTAGTAGTAATTTCAATACTCCCAAAACGATATTTGGTTCGAATCTGCCAAATAAGCTCAATTTCCTGGGGATGAAGTTCCCCAAGTTCTTTAAGCATTTTTTGCGCTAGCTCCTGATTTTGTCTCTGGGGTTGATTCATTATTTTTAATTTCCTTAAGCACAAGTTCTGCCTCAAGTAAAGAACGCTCTAGGACCACATTAGTTCCTGGAGTAAAGAGTTTATCGTCTTTAGTCCAAAGGTAGTTGGTGGCGCGATTAAATGAATTATAAAGTTCATTTTCTAATCCGCTCTTAAGTGCCTCGATGTCTTGAGCTTTTAAATCATGTTCTGCAACTAATTCAAGAATTTCTTTCATTATACGACCTAATTTCTTTTTACGAAGTTGAGTATAGTCGGTAGCTTTTTCTTCAATTAAAAATTCATATTCAGATTTTGGCATAACCTCGGAAAACCCACCATCATACACCACCTTCACTACATCATTTCCAGCATGAGTTTTATTTTCTAACTCTACGACTACATCTACCCTTCTTGGACCAATAAATTTTTCTGTTTGCATAATTATTTTTTTCCTTTCTTATCTTCTAATGGTTCTTCGTTACCTTCCAACATATCAATTGCTTGACCAGCAGTAATTGGAGCAATTTTTGATTTTAGTAAAACATCTTTAATATGTTTAACTTCATCAATTGTAACAGTTACCTCATCTTGTGTTCCAAATTTTTTAGCTAAAGAATAACTTTTATGTGGGTCTTCAGTTGGAGACATAGATAATACATTACAAATAAATTCTCCAAGTTTTAATGGTTTCTTGTCTTCATTTTCTACTGAATCTTTTGTAAGAATTTTTTTTAATACTAAATTTGTTTTAATTTTCATATAATTAATTTAAGAAAACAATTGGTAATTCAAATTCACGACCATCTTCAAGTTGCACTGTGAACATAATCTGCCCTTCTTTATCTTTAGATTCTTTTATAACTTCACCTTCAATTTTTGTAGTCAAACGAGCAAAAGCGCGATATGACATTGGTTCAGTTTTAGTTGGTTTTTTATTCTTCCCATTATCAAGATAAAGTTCTACTTGCTGGTCCTCATGTAATCTTCCTGATTCATCAAAATATACATCATCTTTTACTCTTGACCACCCAAGCACTACCTTTCCTTCATAAATAGAAAGTTTGGCAGATTTCACAAGTTTACCTGCGTTACGAGCCTGTTGAATACGAGATAGACGACCAACATCTGCAGCAGATTCAAGGTCTTTAATTTTCTCTCCCTGTTTTTCAACAGTATCGAGTAAGCGTTCTAAAACATCCTTTGGAACTTCTACTGATTCCTTTTTTCCTTTATTTTTATTTTTTTCATTATCTTCTCCGTTTTTTTTATTTTTAGAACCTTCTTCTCTTTCTTCTAAATCCTTTTTATCCTTATCCTCATCGTTTTCCATATATATTATTTTAAATTATTTATTAATTTTATTTATTTGCATCAGGCGCAAATTTTTTAGCATCTTCATCAGAAATTCCTAAAGCTTTTCTTTGAGCTTTACCATTGTCAGTTTCAGTAGAAACTACACCTTCTCCGCCATTACCCGACCCTTTATTCCCCGCATTATTAACCCCATCCATAAAGTTTGGAGATGGAGGAACCCCCTTAGCAATAGTGTATGCCTTTGTCATACGAGACATTATATCTGCTTCCGTAGATACATCTCCTTTGAATCCATCATATTCAAGTTCAATTTTCTTTTTTAGTTCTGAATCTCCACCAGAAAGTTTTTCGAGAATTTTATTCTTAGTACCCCCAAAAAATGTTTCTTTTAATTTATTAATTTCACCCATAAAGGAATTTTTTACTTCTTCAAGAGCTTTATTAGCATCATCACGCTCTTTAATCAAGCGTTTCTTCTGTCCATCTTCTCCACCACCACCATTACCACCATCTTCAAACTTCTTCAATTTAATATTTGCATCTTCAAGTTTTTTAGTTGCTTCTTCTAAAGCTTGGCTTTGGTCGGGATGTTCCTTAAGGTAAGCATCAACAGCTTCTTGATTTTTTCCCTTCAATTCTTCGGCAGTGAAAGCTTCTATCTCATTGCCTTGTTCATCAAATAGTTTTGCCATAATTAATCTTTTTCTAATTTATTTTTTAATAATTTTTTATCTTCCTCACTCAAGTCCTCTTTTTCGGTTTGATACGAAATTTGCTCATTTATCATTTCTTCTCCCCATTGATGAATGAGCCATAAGCCATTAATAGTTCCCTTAAGCCACAAATCGTAATCACCTGGACTATAACCAAAAGTATCACGATTCAGTTGTTCAAACTGCCCGCGTAATTCAGAGACCATAGAGATAATTTTTTTACTTAAAATATCTTTATGAAATCCAGCTGCTTGCCCCACATATAACTTTCTGGCTTCGGTTTGAATCGGAGTAGGGTCTTCCATATCCACCCCCACTAGAGGGATTGGAAAACTCTTTCGCTTTTCCAAAAACAATATTTTTGTTTTTAGTTCAGTTATCTCATCCTTAGCCTTTTTTAATTCCTGTTCATTTTTTTTGGATTTATTGAACCACATTATTGACTAGCTCCTCCTGGTGCTACCGCAGCCAATGCAGCCAAGTTGGGTGAACCAGCTTGGTTGGTACGACCTTGTGTCCCTTGAGACACACCAGCCATTTCAGGCGACATTTGGCTTGGCGCTGCGAACAACTTGTTTCTACTCTTTCCCCATACTCGGGAAAATTCTTCCTCCAAACCATCACGATTTGGCATCGAACCAAGTTGCATAAGGAGAAGCATATCATTGAGTTGCTCACGGAACAGAACTTTAAAGAATGCCGTTCCTTCTTTTTCTTTCGGATTAATTACTATATACCAGCGAATACGAGCTACTTTTAAACCTTGTGGAGAAATAAAAATTTTTTGCACTGGAATTCCTCTTTTATCTTCCTCATCAAATTCCATTTGTCGAATAACATCAGGAGATGGCAATTTACTCAAATCCATGTTTCCTTGCTCATCCATAGTATCCATAGGAATGACCTGCCTCTCTCCCATCCCCGCGCCATCCACATTCGTCTGGCGAGTGGTTTTTCTATAAGTATTTATATATTTTCGAACATCATTTACTGTGACAACCTTCGAATCAATCGGGTTGTAGTAATTTTCAATAATATCCCAAAGTCGTAGATAACCAAGTTTCTTTTCAAGTAGTACACATGCGGCAATCGTGAGACCGAGCGTAAGTTTTGCTTGTCTTTGTAGTTCTAATACCTCGGTTGCAGTCGTCCCCGACTTTCCTTGCTGACCCGCAAACTGATTTGAGATGGTACTCTTATCAATTCTGTCTTGGAGTTCTTTCAAAATATTATATTCATTAGCTGTGACACCCTGGCTTTCGGTCCCAATTGGTTGCAATGAATCTGGTGGAATACCCATCGAAATTCTGCCTGGGGATAGAACCTTCTTAGAAATAACCCTACCTGATGTATTGATATATGCTGGGCTGACACTCTTTCTCGTCTTCAGCACAAATAGTTTTAGCATCTCATCAATAAGCGCAGAAATTTCTTTGATTGACCCAGATGCCACGAATGCCGTTCCATAAGCAAACTTAGCATGCTTCGGCTTTAGCACCTGCTTCACAATATTATATTCTCCCATTGGACATACAGCCGAAAGAGGAAAACCAATTGGAAGCATCGGCATACCATTAATCAAAATCTGAAATTCATCATTTGGTTTATCTTGATATAAAATAATTTCAACATGGTTGGCTTGAACTTCTGTTAGTCTCCATTTGTTATCATAAATAGTTTTTACTTCATCTGTCGTTTCTGCTGGAATTGCCCCAGCTTTTACATATTGCCAGTTTTCAAATTTTCCATACTTTGTTCTAGCTACATCGTAGTGTTGTTGGAACGCAGCAAAAATATACGGTTGTCTTTCCTGGAAATATTCAGAAATATCTCCCAGGTACACATTTGGTCCATGTAAAAGAGTTCGCGCTGGACCTTCAAATACTAATTCCAATTTTTCATCCCATTTTTCTTTTCCCCAATCCTTATATTGACCTGAATATTTTTCCTTAAGTTTCTTTTTTGTTTCAAATCGGCGCAACCATTCCTCTTGAACGAAGACGGCATTTTGACAGAGTAATTCTCTTTGGCGGAGCATTTTCTTTTCTTCATCCCCACCAACTTCTCCTCCGTCTGTTTCTTCTGTTTGAAAAATTGCATCCGTTAGAGCAATACCTAAATCATTTATCAAATTATTTTCTCTATCGAACGCTAAAACTTCTGGCGAAAATTGTAATCCATTAACATGCGACAAGAGTGCTTCAACTTTTGCTTCCACTGTTCCCGCAGAAATAACCACATCGTCATCATATTTTTTCTCGGGAAGTTTTGTGTTCGCAATTTTTATATTTTCTTCATAGTCTTGATAGTATGTTTTATTATTAAATTCAGGCAGTGGAGTATTCTTCATTGTCTTAGAATCCTCCAATCTTTTCTTTAAAAATGTTAAATATTTTTTATCTTCAGGCGAATAAAAATCAGTTGGTAAATCTATTTGCTCTTTAGTTGTGAGTAAGGGATTTTTGTCCCCACTCCCTTCTTGTTTTTCAACATTAGTAGTTATTGTGGTCATAGTTTAATTATACATTAAGTTAATATTATATTGAAAGTAAAAACTGTGGATAATTACCCAAAAAATGACTGTTCAGCCTGTTTTTCTGCCTGTTCCCTCTCATATTCACTAGAATACATCACTTCTTCTCGCCAAACAACTGCTCCTGTCCTTATAGCATCCGCAAAGTGCGAATTATTATCGTGTCTAGGGGTCTTTTTAAACTCCCCAAGTTTAGAATCGAAGTCTCGGCGATAATTTCCAAGGGCATCATAGAGCGGTTTTGACCTTTCTTCATCAAAATAGAGCCTGGAAAAGATATTTCGTACTCTTTCAATTCCATCTTCGATACCCAACTTAGGCGCAACCACAATATCCCGCAGTGTCAAATCGTAAAGTGTCTGTTTTCGGGTTATTCCCGTACTAAAATCCTTAACTTCAATATCGTGTGGGAAAATATGCCTTCCATAACTATATTTTTTTTCCTTAAGTAGGTCAACATAGTGCGCAAGTTTATATCCACGATTGTAATAGACATCTACAATTCGAATTTGTGGTCCAATAGTTTGAGTAAAAATAATTACAGTAAAATCGTTCATTCCTAAGTCCCACCAAGTATCAACCTTTACTCCATCAACCACTGGCAGAACCCTAATCCTATTTTGCGAATAAACCAAATTCATTTCGTGTGCAAAATATGCTCCTTCAGTCGTAACCGAGAACGCCTCATCGAGAGTAGATGGGTATTCCTGCATCATTTTGTCTTTTTGGATTTCTTTTTTCTTAATGTACCAGCGTTTCTGTCCTTCGGTCAGTTTTATATTGTCTTTTTTCTCCAACCGCATGAAGTATTCATTCTGCTCGCGCGAAAGCTGAAAATTTCCCTCGAGTGAATATCTTTTATCTAGCCACCACGGAAAAAAGAAAATCTTAAAATCAAGCGGACTTAATTCTCTGCCTTCCTTTCTCTTTCGCTCCGCATCATAGACAAAATCGTAAAAATATCCCTCCCTACCTTCCGCGGTTGATTCAATAGACACCATACTGCCCGCATGCACTGCATTGATTGCCCCTGTGACGATTTCTTCTGCTTTATCGGGATATTTTGCACAAATTTTCCCGAACTCTGATATATGCAAAAATTGCACAGTGTCAGAACGCGAAGAAAGCGCCACACTGATAACCCCGCCATTTGGGAACGATAATTCATTCGCAGTATTTGTGTCTGGCTCGCCGATTTTTGCCTTAAGCCAAGGATGTAAATTGTCCCAAGCAAACTTAATTTTATTTCTAAAAATCTTTTTCATATCCTTCTCGGTGTGCGCGATAATCGTAGCCGTCTGGTTTTCAGAAAACAACACTTGGTCTAAATATAGTATTGAAAAGAAAGTAGTGATGCCTAACTGTCGCGCCTTCGGCACAATGTTCCAGTACCAGAGATTTTCGTATAAATATTCCTGTACCTCATTGAATTTAAATAGAACCTTGTGACCATGCTCATCTTTGATGTAGTACAAATTATTCAGCCTCCACTTTGGGTCGCCTAGGTATAATTTTATTTCGGCAAGTGATAGTCCCTCACCACTAGATAGTGTAACTTCATTTTCCATCGTCAATTTGTTTGATTATTTCTTTCGCCCGCCCGACTAAGCCCTCATGAATATTAAGCGGTACCTCTTTCCCTCCGCTCGATTTCTTCACTATCATCGCCCGCCCATTGGTCTCCTTAATAACCCCATTCGGCATGGTACTTTTTTGAATGAACTCCACCGCAGCTCCCAATAAGTCATCCCCGCCACCTTCTCCTCCGCCACCCTTTCGGCGATTAAATTCATCTGGGTATCTCGCTTCTAAGAGCCATTGCGCGAGCTTCTCGTCCCCACGCCTTGCTTTATCTGATAGTGTTTTCATCATATCTCTCTTGTACTCGAGCGATTTCATATCAAATAATCTTCGAATCAACTCATTCTTTTCCTTAAGAGAAATAAGTTGCGCATAGTCAAAATTTACGAGGACACACGCCTCCTTCTCTGATAGTCCCACCACTGCAACCTCGTACACCAACCGCTTGAGAACTTTTATAAATTTTTCATTGAAATTTTCCGCAAGTTGGGCCTCAATAGATTCGAGTTCAATTTCTGTGTCGTCTTTTATTGCTGGCACTTGTGGTTCGTCATTTTTTGACATACTTCTATTATACCCCTAACTTAATATTAATTACAATGGAACTTCTTATAGCTGTCGCTCATCCTGTCTGTACTGACATGCGTATAAATCGCAGTCGTATTCAAACTCGAATGCCCCAGCATTTCCTTCAACACATAAATATCGGCTCCATTTTCGTAAAGATGTGTAGCGAAAAGGTGCCTCAAAACATGTGGAGTAATTTTCCTACCATTTAATTTAAGAAGTTTCTCTCCTCGCTCGCGTACGATTTTTTGAATAGTGGTAGTCGTTAATTGCTCGCCATATTTTCCAGTAAAAAGTGGTCCGTCTTTATCATCTCGGCTCTTTTTATATGCTTCAAACATCCCCATGGTTTTCTCATCCACAAAGACATATCTCTGTTTGCCTCCCTTGCCTGTAATTTGGAATTTCTCGCTCACATCCTTAAGGGATAGTGCTGCCATTTCTGCTACGCGTAATCCTGTCGCATAGAGAATATTTACTATTAAATCATCTCGAGGATTTTCTTTGTAAGAGAGAAAAGTTTTTAATTCTTCTCTAGAAATCAAATCTAATTTTTTATTATTTCCATTGCGAATTCGAAAAGGCGACAGTATCGCTCCGCCATCTAAACTATGAATACCAGTGTCAGCCATGAATCGAAGAAAACTTCTCAAGGGAATGAGTTTTAGATTTTTTGTCTTAGTAGAAATACCTTGTAGGTTTTCGACATAGTTCTTAAAATCTGTGAGGTG
>Ga0172374_1002191_pt1 | contig 12569 bp, 13 predicted proteins | sample LakKiv3m_FD_114536 | JGI IMG/M metagenome (GOLD analysis project Ga0172374, IMG submission 114536) | Freshwater microbial communities from Kabuno Bay, South-Kivu, Congo - kab_092012_10.3m | ecosystem: Environmental > Aquatic > Freshwater > Lake | place: Democratic Republic of the Congo... | reverse complement strand
TGTGGCTGCCGGGTGGGGCGTCATGCGCTCGCTGGCCCTCTCTGCCCGATGGGACGTCACCGCCGCAAGCGACTCGCCGACGGCGCAGGCCTGCGCAGAGCACGTCCGGCGCAATCTCGGCATCGGCCGCGCCCGCTCGCCCCTGGGTCGGTCCTGGGAGCGCATGCTCGCCGAGTTCCTGACGCCGCAGCTTCGCGGTTTCGGCTGGTGGGAACTGACGACGCGCGAGGTCGACGGCGTGTGGTACACGCTGCCACTCTGGCGCGACCCGGGGAGCGTCTATCAGTGGGTCACGGACGCCGATGAGCAGCTCGTCGGCATCGTGCAACAGGCCAACTGGCTGTCTCGCTCTGCCGAAATCCCCATCTCCCGCGTGCTCTACCTCGCGCGGGATGCCGAAGGCACGAATTTCGAGGGCGTGGGCCTGCTTCGATCTATCGAGCCCCTCACTCGCGACCAGACTGAGACGCTGCAGGCCATGATGGCCGCCGTCAAGCGGTGGGCGCTCGGGACGCCGGATGTTGCACTCGACAAACGGGCGTTCATGGAGGCGCACCCCGGGGCGTCGGACGAGGACTTTCGCGCCGAGGCAAATCGATGGGACGGCCTGCTCGCCAAGTACATGTCGTTCGAGCGCAACCGCTTCGTGCGCGAGACGTGGGTGACGCTCGGCAAGTTCGGCGGCGACCTCGCGAGCCAACCCGGGTTTGACGCGGCGATCAACCTGCAGAACCGCCTCATTCTCACCGCATTCCTCGCGCAGTTCCTCCAGCTCGGCGCCGCCGGCTCTGGCGGCTCCTACTCACTCGGGCAGGTGCAGGCGGACGTAGCCGTCCAGGCCGCCGAGAACATGCTCGAGGCGACGCGGGACGAGCTGAACACCTCGCTCATCCCGCGGATGGTGCGATGGGGCGTCGGCGACGTCTCCGACGACGACCTACCGACGCTCACGTTCTCCGGCCTGCGGGCCCCCCTCTGGGTGCAACACCTCGACAAGCTGCCAACCATCTTCTCTTCGCTCGCGACCCCTCAAACCGCCGTCGAGGACGAGCTGCTCAGAGAGCTTGGGTTCGGCGCCGATGCCGTCGACCGCACCCCGGCCGAGCGTCTGCGGGGTGTCGCCGGTCGTCCCCCGTCCGGCACCGTCCCGCCCGGCCCCGCAGTCATCCGGAGCACGCCATGACCGCCCGTCCGATGCCACCCGCCGGCGCCATCGCCATCGACCCGACGGCCGCCGATGCCGCGTTCCTGGGTCAGTGGACGGGCCCGCAATTCTCCGCGCCCCCTGGCCCCGTCGTGCGCATCCCCATCGTCGGCGCGCTCTCTACGTCCGACTGGTGGGGCGCCTCGTACCGCGACATCGAGGCCGCGCTCAAGTCGGCCGCGGCGCAGGTTCCGGCGCCTCGCTCCATCGTGCTCGACATCGACAGCCCCGGCGGCACCGTGACCGGCATCGCCGAGACGGTGGCCGCCATCGAGGCCGCCCGCGCCGTCTGCCCCGTGATCGCCTACGTCCGCGGGACGTGCGCGTCTGCCGCGTACTGGCTCGCCGCCGCGTGCGACCGCATCGTGTCGGCCCGGACGGCAAGCATCGGGTGCGTCGGCGCCATCGTCGCGTTCTGGGATTTTTCTGGGGTTGTCCGGCAGATGGGGGCCGAGCGGTACCGCTACACGTCCAGCCGAACGCCCCTCAAGGCCCCCGACCCGGGCACGCCCGCGTTCGACCTCGAGCGTCAGGCCATCGTCGACGCCGCCGGGGATGCGTTTCTCGGCGACCTCGCACGCCTGCGCAGTCTCGCGCCCGACCTCGATGCCGTGGCCGAGTTCTACGGACGCGGCCTGCTGGCGCCTGCTCTCGGCGCGCTGCAGCGCGGATGGATCGACGCCGTGGTCGACGCCGACGCAGGCGACCCGAACGCGTGGCTCGCGAGCGGAGACGAGCCCGACGACGACGACGACGAGGACCCGCCGTCGAACTACCCGTACCCCATGGTCCGCCCGCGACGGGCGGCCGCAACCCAGGAGGAGGGCGCCATGCCCAAGACCGAGGGCGGAGCCCCGCCCCTCACCGACGCGCACGCCGAGGCCATGCGGCCCCTGCTCGCGCAAATTGCGGCGCTCTCCGCGGAGAACGCCGACCTCAAGGCCAAGCTCGACGAGGCCGCCAGCCTGACCGCCAAGCGCGACGCCGACAACGCCGAGCTGCAGGGCCGCGTCGCAGCCGTCGAGGCCGCGCTGCAGGCGCAGGCCAAGGCGCACGCCGAGCAGACCGCCCGCGCCGAGGTCGCCGCGCTCATCGACGGTGCCATCCGTCGCGGCGCCGTCAGCCCCGGCAAGCGCGACGAGCTGGCCGCCCTGGCAAGCGAGCACGGCACGCCCGCGCTCAAGGCCGCCCTGGCGCTCGTCCCCGACGAGGCGCACGCCCCCCGGAGCGTCATCTCGTCCGGCGGCGCGCCCCCGACCGATGGGGCGGACCCCATCTCCGTCGCCCGCGCCGATGCGCAGGCCCAGATCGACGCCATGACCAAGGGGATCAAATAACATGGCCTGCACCCTCAACGCCTACCAGAGCGACGCCGCGACCCGCGGCTACTGCGGCAAGCTCGCCGGGACGTACAACTCCACGGCCGTCCTGCCGGTGTCGACGCTGTCCGACGATGGCACCACGGCGAGCGCCGACGCGAACATCGGGATCTACATCCGCGATTACGACGCGGGCGACATCGCTACGCTGCAGATCGACGGCGTATGCGACTTCGCCGTTGCCGGCGGTGTCATCGCCCCCGGCGTGCTCTGCACCTGTAGCGCCGCCGGCAAGGTGGTCGCGGCCGCGTCCGGAGATCGAGCGTTCCTCCGGATGCTGAGCGGCAAGTCGAGCACCGGAGCGACGGCGGACGGCGCCGAGTGCCGCGTGCTCATCCTCCCCACCCCCATCGACATCGCCTGAGGAGACTGAGAGATGAGCCACCTCGACAACCTGGCGCCACTGACTTACGGCCTGCTGCCGTACGCCATCGGCGCCGTGCAGCAGTTGGATCTCGTGGTCGCCAACGTCGGCGCGACCCCGATCCCGGCCGGGAACGGCCGACAGGCCGGCAAGATCATCGTCGCCAACACCGACGAGTTCATGGGCTCGCCCGAGGGGTCCGAGACCTCGCTCGACAGCGACTACCCCATGATGGAGGGCAAGACGGACACCACCGTCAACTACTCCCTCAAGGAGCACAAGCGGGCGCGCCTGGTGCTCGACCGTCACGAGAAGTGGAACCAGGGCAAGGGCCCGCTCAAGAGCGCGGCGGCCGGCCAGATCGGGCGGTTCCTGGGGCTCAAGATGGAGGCCAATCTCGCGACGGTCCTGTTCACCACCGGCAACTGGACCAACGCGGCCGTCGCCGATCTCGGCGGCGGTGGCGTCCAGTGGAGCACCTACTCCACGGCCGTGTGCGACCTCGACATCGACATCATGCTCCAGCGTCACCGCGAAAAAGCAAACTGCGAGGCCACCGACATCGTCATGGGTCAGCAGGTGTTCGATGCGTATCGCCGGTGCCTGTCGACGCAGGGTCTCCGCGTGGTGACGAGCGGCGCCGGGCAGGCCGAGATGCTCACCGCGGAAGAGGCGCGGTCCCGCATCGAGGCGCGACACAACGTCCGGCTGCACGTCGGCAGCGCGCGGCACAACACCGCGGCGCCCGGCCTCACCAAGGTCGGCGCCTACGTCTGGGGCAAATCAATCTGGGTCGGCAACCTGTCTCCGACCCCCGGCGAACTCTCCGACGCCGGCGTGGTCCTCGAGCGTCGCGCCGTGGCCGTCGTCGTCGACAATCAGGAGACGACGGGCCTCAACTTCGGCGGCGCGACGCTGCCGATCAACATCACGGCGACGATGCAGGAGCCCCCGAAGGCCCGCGGCACCGTCATCGCCGGGGAAGCCTACTGGGACATCGTCGTCGCCGACTCGTCCCTTGGGCAGCTCTACACCGCGGCGGTGGAGTGATGCTGTACCGGTTCGCCCCCGCCACCGACACCTGCGTCCCGCGGCTCGGCATCGAGGGGCCCGGAGTCTACGAGCTGACGGCGGTCCAGGCGGCGGCACTGAACGAGCGCATCGACGGCAAGGGCGGCAAGCCCGCCCTCATCCCCGTCGAGGTCGATGCCGTCGAGGCCAAGCCCGGCAAGCCCGAGGCCAAGGCCGCGAAGGGCAAGGCAGCCCCCGTCAACCCGGCGCCCGGCGTCGAGGTGACGTGATGCACGCGCCCGCCCCTTGCGCCGACGTGTCGGCGTCTGCGGGCGGGTCCGTCCCGTTTCTGCCCGAGCCGGGCGCCCGTGCGGCATCCGGCTCTCGCTCGTCCCGCCTGGAGTCCATTCTTCGGCGCCGGGACGAGTACATCACCGAGACCGGGGACACCATCGAGCGCGACCTCGCGCGCATCGCCGACGAGATCGGCGCGCGCATCGTCGAAGCTCTGGAGTCGAGAGGCCTCGGGGACATCCGGGTCGCGGTCGATACCACGACCCTCGAGGACGTGCTCGATATCCTGTACGAGCTCGGCGTCAACGACAGCCAGGCCGAGTGGTTTCGGCGCCTCGCGACGCTCGCCGGGTACGCCGAAGACGCCGCCGTCGCCGCAGGCCTGCGGCGCGAAGACGTGGGCCTCGATCAGGAAGGGCTCGCCGCAGCGCTCGATGCCCGGTATCAGGACGCTGCGTCGTGGTGGGATGCGACCATTGAGCGGCCTCTCGCGCAGGGCATCCTCGACGGGCTGCAGGACGCGCGCGCCCTGACCACCCTCGATGACCTATCGGCCCGCCTGAGCCAGCGTGCGCGCATCTCTCTGCCGGCCGCGGTGACCGAGGCGAAGACGCAGACCGCCGTCGTCGACCGGTTCATCTCCGCGGAGATTGCGGCGTCTGCCGACCCCGACGGCGAGGATCTGCGATGGGGGTATGTCGGCCCCATCGACGGCATCCAGCGGCCGTTCTGCCGCGCGCTCGTCGGCCGCTTCTTCCGCCGCGCGCAGTTGTCGGACCTCGACAACGGGACGCCGCTGCCGCACCCCGTGTTTTCGTGCGGCGGCTACAACTGCCGACACTCCTGGGTCCAGGCGCCGGCTGCTCTGCTCAAGGCCCGCGGCCTGACAGAGGGCAGCGCATCCGACATCACCCGCGCGAATCAGGGGGCCTCGCGATGACTCGCACCTGCACCATCGGCGCCGACTACGATTTCGTCTGGACGCCCCCGGGGGGCGCCATCGTCGACACTGCGGCCGACGTGGTCCTGACGGTGTACTGGCCCGGCGGGACGCAGACGTACGATCTCGCCCTCGACCGCGCGTCCGACACGGTCTCTGCCGTGAGCGACGACCGGCGGCGCCTGACGGTGACGTACGCTGCGGCGCCCGCCGCGTTCGGCTCCGTGCCTGAGCCCGCCGTGCTCTCCGACGGTGCGCAAGCTCAGATCCCCGTGAGCATCACGCGCCACGAGGTGATTGGGGCGCTCTCCGGGTACGTCCACCTGGCCGCCGCGCTCCCGATGCGCGTGGCCCTCAGCGCCGGGGCTGACCTGCACTACGTCCGGCGGACGGTGAAGCTCGAGGCGGCGCACATCGGGAACGCGCCGGTCAAGGCCGTGCGCTGGCGCGTGACCTACAACCCGACGGTCAACGGCGTCGCGGGACAGGAGAGCCACCACTCTGGCGTGCTCGTCGTCGCCCGCATCCCGTTCGGGACCGGGCTCACCGATCAGGACGTGTCGCGGTACTGGCCCTCTCTCGGCGCCGTCGCCGCCGGCCTGCCCGGATGGGAGTCCGCGCGTGAGTTGGCCCTCGCGGACCTCCGGGACCGTATCATCGCGTCGGGGGTGCTGCGGGGGGCGTCGGTCGACCAGCTCAGCGGGACGCAGTTCCGCCGCGTGCATGGCCTGCTCACCGCTCGCCATGTCCTGCTCGACCGGCACATCGCCGGGCGAGACCAGACCGCCGCGCTCGACCGCCTGGACGCTGACATCGAGGTCGCACTCAGGGCCGCCCTCTCGTCTCTGCTCTGGCTCGACTCCGACGGCGACGGCACGGTCGACACCTCAGAGACCCAGGTCGCCGGGTACGTCTCCGTCTCGTCGTGCGGGACCTCCGACCTGTCCATGGTCGACATCGACGAGGGCGACGAGCCCGTCACGCTGACACGCGGCTCCATGGGTGATGACCGATGAGCCTCACCGTCATCCGGCCCTCTCGACCCATCCCGGCCGGCATCTGGGACGCGCGGGCGATGCGTCAGTATGCGCTCGCCGTGCACGCGGCCATCGTCGAGCGGACGTTTCAGCGCGGGGTCGGGCAGGATGACCGAGACCTGCGCCGGTACTCGACGCGCCCGACGACCATCCCGTTTGCGTCCGAGACCGCCAAAAGGCTGACGCCAAAGGGCGGAGAGCCGGCGTACGGCCCGGGACGCCCGCGGCGCCTGCTCGTCAACGGCCGGCCGCCCAAGGGCAAGAGGTGGCCGCAGACCGGCCGGCACTACCCCGGGGGATACGCGCAGTACAAGCGCGAGAGCCGCCGGGGCCTGCGCAACCGTGACGGCGCCGTCGGCGTGCTCGTCGATCTCACCCTCTCGGGGCAGATGCGTCGGTCGTTCCGCATCGTTTGGGTCTCGCGCACCGAAGCGGCGATCTCTCTCACCGGCCAACCCCTGGAGTACGGCCCGCAGACCGACCGCGCCCGGCCCTGGATTGGCCTGTCCCCGACGGACATCCGCGACATCAACGACCACGCGCTCCCGGCCATCATCCGGGCCGCGATGGAGCGCGCCCGATGAGCCGCGCGGGCCTCTGGGTTGCCGTCGTCGACGCCGTCTGTGGCATCGTCCCGACGCGCATCCGCGACGCCGGGTACACGCTGCACGACCAGCGGCACGGCGACCTTGAAGAGTGCGGCCCGCAGATGCGCCGGTTCGAGCTGCGGGTCTCGCCCGGGTCAGGGCTGCTCGACACCGGGCACATCACCGCCGGCGCCGCCCTCGACCTCGCCGCGGAGGCCTGGGAGATCCGGGTGTCCTACCCGGCGGGCGAGGAGCCCGACGCGGCGGACTGGACTGCGACAATGAGCCGGGACGCGGCCGACATCATCGGCGCCGTGCGCCCCCCTGACGTCTGGGATTCGGAGGGGGACGACCTCTCCGTCCTGCCTGACACCACCATCGACGAGATCATTTACCCGGACGGGGGGCGGCTGCGGCTGCTCACCGTCCGACTCACCGTGAGGTACGCACCATGAGCAGCGGATACGGAGACGGCGCGTCGTTTGCAGTCGCCGAAGAGTCGACGTTCGCGTCGCCGGACGCGACGAACCCCAACGTCATCGACCCGAGCGGCCTGACCTGGCTGCAGTGCTACCCCAACGGGACGAGCATCGGCGCCCTCGCCAACTCGATGAAGCAGGGCGTCTACAAGCCGCAGCGGGTGTCCGCGAGCGGCGGCGGAGCGCAGCGCATCGAGCCCGAGGCGGGGTATACGACGACCTTTCACGAGCGGCTCAAGGGGTCGTTCGACGTCGAGATGGACCTCCGATTCATGGGGTCGGCGGTGCTCGCCGATACCGCGCTCGGGGTCCTGCTCCGGTCGTTTCTCCACCATCGAACGCAGACCGCCGGCGCCACCCTGACGCCCGCGACCTCCAACGGTGCCGGCGGGACGTTCACGGTCGACCACGCCGACATCAACAAGCTCGTCCCGGGCGATGTGTTCGCCTTCTACTCCGGCGCACGGCTGCACTTCCGCGCAGTCGTCGACGTCAACAGCGGGACGGACACCATCACGTTTCACCCGACGGCGCCCGAAATCGACGACGCCGCCACGCTGCGACTCTGCCATCTGTTCGTGCCCGTGTCTGGCGCCGGTTCAGCGTCGGGGCCGTCGTTCGCCTGCCGGTACGAGGACCGCAATCGCACCATCTATGCCCTCGGGTGCCGCGTCTCGGCCGTGCGCATCTCGTTCACCGGCGACGACAGCCGGACGCCTGTGCTCACGTTCACCATCGCCGCCGCCGACGGCGCCATCGACTCGGCCCCGGTCGCCATCGCCAGCCCGCGGCACTTCGGCGTGACGACCAGCCACGCAGCCAAGTTCCTCGTGGCGTCCTGCGTCTACTCCGAGGATTACACCCCGGCCACGCCGATCACTCCGAGCGACGCGCATGACCTGTCGATGACGGAGGCGCCGTCCATCGCCATCGAGTCCGAGCTGACGACAGACGGCGGGTTCGGTCTGACCCGAGCGGGACAGTCCGACTGGAGCATCAAGGCGGCGACGTGCATGGTCACCGCGCGGCTCAAGGACTCCGGGTCCTGGGAGTCGATGATCTACGACGAGGAGCACCGCAGCATCATCATCCCCATCCCCGGCCCGACTGCGGCCGGGTGCGGCATGGCCGTCGTCTTGCCCAATGCCGAGCCGATGGACTTCCCATCCATCGAGGTCGGCGACCGCATCACCACCATCCCCGTCGTGTTCGGCGGGGGGGAGTACGCGGGGGACGACGGATCGGCGGTCCAGGCCAACACGCATTTACGCCTCGCCTTCGTGGCGTAAGGGGGCACCGTGGCGCTCGACATCAAGCTGTCCCGCCTGGAGACGTGGACCGGCCCCCTCGCGTGCGATCCGGCGATGCGCGACGTGCTGGCATCTGACGCAGCCGCTGCCGCTGCCGCCCGACTCCGCGACCCCAACGGCGGGCCATGGGTCGGGCCGCTCCCCGACGGTGCGACGCGGGTGCAGGTCCGGGGCCTTTCCCGGCACGACCTGCTGATCGTGTCCGCCGTGGCAGAGCAGCACGCGGCCGGCCCGCAGCGGTCCATCGCGCAACACGTCGAGGCCGCTCGCCGCGGTCTGCTCTGGCTCTCTGACCTGCCCGACACGCGCCCCGGCCCCGATGGGTATCCGGTGGAGCTCCTCGCCGGGTCGGACCTGTACGCGGCCATCATCCTCGAGGTGGCGCAGCGGGCGCTCGCTCTGGGCGCCCTGGGAAAAGCGGCGCCCTCGTCCTCCGGTACGCCGTCCGGAGAGCCGCAGCCCGCGGCGGGGGCGTCTGCTACTCCTGCGACGGCTGCGACGGCGGCGGCAGTCCAGGGTGGGGGCTGAGGGATGAGCACGGCCGCATCACCGACGCAGCGCCGGGCCTCATGGGCGAGTCGTTCGACTTTTGCCCCGAGTGCGCGCTGTCGTCTGCGTGGGTTGGCGGCGTCATTCGCGCGGTCAACTGGCGGGCGAGGGGCGGCCCCGTGACGGACCTGTACCCAGAACCGACGCCCGCGCTCATCGACGGCATTCTCACCGTCGAGAGCGAGCAGGCGGCCGTCGAGCGCGAAGAGCACGAGCGCACGCGCCGCGAGCACGAGGCGCGCAGGGGGTCACATGGCAGTCCTTGAGCGCACGGGGGTCAAGGTCGTCGCCGAGGGTGCCGACGAGGCAACGGCGGCGCTCCGGCGGTTCTCCGCGGCCGAGGAGCAGGTCGGGAGGTCTGGCGCCGCTGCCGGCGTCGGGTTCGGCCGGCTCAACGCGGTTCTTGAGGGCGTGACCAGCCCGGCCGGCAAGGCACTGGAGGTCTTCAACGGCCTCGGAGACGTCTTCAAGCTGACGGCCGCCGGGCTCGCTGGCGGCGCGCTCTTCGGCGGCCTGCAAGACATCGCGGACGCCTACAAGCAGATCGACGCCGCAGTCCGCGAGCTGATGTCCGGGGTTGATCTCACGATGGGGACGACGGGGGCCGAGGCGCTGCGTCGGCACAAGGAGGCGGCGAAAGAGACCGCCGACGCAGAGCGCGACCTTGCCAAGGCCATCCAAGATCGATACGCCGCGCAGGAGCAGGGCGCCGTTGACGTGACGCAGCGCGTGCTGTCGGTCATCGGGCCCGGCGCGACAGACGAGGCCATCCGCGAGGCCCTGCAGCTCGGGACGCGCCTCACCGAGGCCCGGCAGGGCCTGACGCAGGCTCTGCAGGACGCGGCGCGCAAGGGCGGCCTTGGAGTCACCGATGCCGACCTTGCCCGGGTCCGCGACTACCAAGAGCGCGTCGAGGCGTCCGAGCGCGCCGTCAGGGGCATGACGCAGATAGGGGCGCCCGTGCGCGCCGCTGCCCCCGCCGGACGCTCGACCCCTGCGCCCGAGCTCGACCGACGTGGAATGGAGGCGTCCGTCCTCGGCGGCCTCTCCACCAACATCGCCGGACTCGACGCCGGCATCGCCGAGGAGCAGGCCGCCGCGTGGGTGGAGACCACCGACGCAATCTCCGCGGCCGTCGACGAACTGGCCTACGGGTTCGGCGTCGTGTCGGACCAGTTCGCCGCGCTGTACGCCGAGGCCGAGCCGCTGCGGGATGCTTGGCAGGAGATGGGGCAGTCGTTCGACGGCTTCTGGGATCGCATGGTCGAGTCCTCCATCGACGCGGCCGGCGTGGTCGCGCAGGCCATCGGCACGATGACGACCGCGCTCGGCTCGATGGTGACCAACCTCATCATCGCCGGCGACGCAGGCTCCAGGGGCGTGGCGAAGACAGCCGGCAACGCGCTCGCGGGCCTCTCGGCGCAGGTCTACGGCTATGGCATCATGCTCGAACTGATGGCAGGCGCCGCCCTGCTCGCAGGCCCGATTCTCGGATGGGGAGCCCCCGGACTTGCGACCGCCGGCCTCGCCATGTTCGGCGGCGCGACCGTCCTCGCGGGCCTCGCCCGCGGCCTCGGGGCTGACAAGATCGGCGGCAGCGGGTCGCGCAGCGGAGCGCGCGGCGGCGGCGGGTCCCTCGCCGGCTCGTCCCCGGACTCACTCGCGCGTCCAGGCCCGGCCGCTCCGGTCTCGGCGCACTACACCATCGTCCTCGACGGCGCCCCGATCTACGACGGGATGATCGAAGAGGACACCCGCCGGGCCCGCGCCGGTGGGTCACGTCAGCGGCTGGGGGCGATGGCATGAGCGATGCGTTTCTGACCGAGGCCTACGCCGTCCGTCGGCCCCGTCCATCGGCCATTCTCGCCGGGTTCGACGGCGCGCGCGCCTTCGCGGGTGAGGTCGTGTTCGAGCGCGACGGCGACGCCTGCACCATCCCCGCGGCAGCCTCTCAGTGGCAGGGCGGGCGGTATCTCGACGTCGTCCAGTTCCTCAACGGGTATGGGTCGCAGACGACGATGAGTGCGGCGCTGAACACCGCCTGGGTCGCGAACACCGGCGGCGGGTCTGCGTCGGTCGGCATCGACGACGATGACCGCTTCTACGTCCAGTGCTCGGCGTTCTTCGACGTCGTCGCAGGCCCGGACAACCCGCTCGGGTTCGCGGAGGGCACCAACGAGGCCGTGGTCGTCGGGACCGCCTACCGCTGCACCGCCACGATGCCGTGGTCTCGCGGCGCCATCGACTGCCGGACGCCCGGCGTTGGCGTCGTGACGGGCGTCGTCGCCATCGACCCCGCCGTCGGAACTACCTTCTACCTGCCGACACCATTCCGCGTCTTGCCCGACCTGCCAACGGCAATGCGCGGAGCAGAGGCTGACGACGACGACGCGACCGCCGCGTGCCTCGAAGCATGGGACCCAGACACGAACGCACGATGGGGCGTCGACCTGTCCGGCCGTGTCTTCTACGCCTCGACCTCGCTCGCCGATCCGATCACATGGCCGGCGACCGCTGCGTCTCGCGCGTTCCGGGCGGCGCTCGGGTTCACCGGCGCCGAAACCGAGGTGGTTGCAGCCGGCCGCACCATCCTCACCGCGACCTACCCCTGCCCCGGCGTACTCACCGTGCGCCGCGTCCTCGCGTCCGTGCTGCCCGAGTACCGCCACACTGGCGCCGTCGGCGAACTGCCGTCCGGGAGCATCCGGGGGCGCACGCACGGAACGGCGACGCAGTGGGCGTGCCGGTTCGTCATCGGCGGCCCGGCAGACGCCCGTAACGACGAGGGGCAGATGCTCCGCACCCTCGCCCCCCTGCTGACCCGCGGCGCCCGCGTCAGCGTGTTCCCCGTCTGGGGTGACCCCCGTCGAGGCAAGAGCGTCGAGCAGCTCTACACCGGCGAGCCCGTCGCGCTCTACGGTCACAGCCACACGACGCAGCTCGGCGGCGCCGCCGGTCGCATCTCCGGTCGCATCTCGCCCGAAAGTCCCGACGTGCTCGGGTTCGCGTACTCGGGCGACCTTCGCATTCGGTCCGAGCACACCATCGTGGTCAGAGAGAGCGACTGATGGCGAACACCGTCCCCGCGGCGTACTCGCCCCCCGATCCGTTCGCCGTCTCCTCTGGCCTCGCGCTGACGGGCGCGCGCGTCTCGCCCCTCATCCGCGCCGCGAACTACATCCGCGCCCACCTGGGGCGCCGGGCGCTCATCTCGCAGGCGTTCCCCGTCGCGGCCGGGGTCTATACCTGGCGCGACGCGAAGACCGCCTACGGGTCCGGCCCGTCGGCCCGATGGCGCATCCCGCAACTGCCGAAGATGTCGACGGTGCAGGTCTTCGTCCACTGCCACACGGCCGCCGCGCGCACCTCGCACGAGGTCAAGGTCACCAGCGTCAACGGCGGCGACACGGTCACC
>Ga0172374_1002190_pt1 | contig 12578 bp, 9 predicted proteins | sample LakKiv3m_FD_114536 | JGI IMG/M metagenome (GOLD analysis project Ga0172374, IMG submission 114536) | Freshwater microbial communities from Kabuno Bay, South-Kivu, Congo - kab_092012_10.3m | ecosystem: Environmental > Aquatic > Freshwater > Lake | place: Democratic Republic of the Congo... | reverse complement strand
GGGCCCCGGTAGGCCATATTGACGCTGTCGTGGCACTTCTCGCGCAGTCCCGCCTCGAGCATCTCGTCGCCGCGCACGACCGTCAGGAAGGTCATGCGCACGACGATGCTCACGCCGCCCAGCGCGCAACACGCCGCGACCCAGAAGAGATTGGCGCTGAAGCGGTTACGGCTGAGCATCGATGCGGCGCAGTTGCCCGGCGGCGGCTTTCTGCAAGCCCAGTTCCCGGCCACGCGCGATTAGCAGGCCGGGACTGGATTCGCGCGCGACCGCGGTTTCCAGTTCCATGCGTTCCTGGTCGAGGCGGTGGATGATGCGACCGAGCGACTCGGCTTCGTAGCCGAGCTCCTGGGCCTGCATACGCAGCCAGACGTGTCCGGTCAGCAGGACCCCGAAGAAGAACAGGCGCACGCCGAGCTTGCGGCGCAGGCCTTTCTCGCCCGGGTCCAGCACCACCGAACGCGTCAGCAGTTCCCAGAAGTCAGCGCTCTCGTGACCTGACGATCCAACGAGGACGGTTCGTTTGACGTTCATGCGGCGAGCCTCTCTACGACGCGCAAGCCTGCACTGCGAGCACGCGGGTTGCGTAAGAGTTCTTGTTGCGAAGCGGTTTGTTTGCGGCGCGTGATGCGCCGCACCTTCGGCGTCCATCCGCACCCGCACAGCGGACGTTCGGGCGGACACAGACAACTGCTGCTCCACACCGAAAAAGCCTGTTTGACCAGTCGATCCTCGAGCGAGTGGTAGGTGAGAAAGGCCATGCGTCCCCCCGGGCGCAGCAGTTCCCAACCACGTTCGAGCAGCGACCGGAGTTGTTCGAGTTCGCGATTGACCGCGATGCGCAGTGCCTGGAACGTGCGTGTTGCAGGGTCGTGACCTGGACGCCCGCGCACTCCCGCGGCCAGCACCGCGGCGCGCAGATCGCCGGTGGTCGCGAGCGCAGCCTCGCCGCGACGCTGGACGATCGCACGTGCGATGCGCCGCGACGCGCGTTCTTCGCCGTACTGATAGATGGTGTCGGCCAACTCGCGCTCGGGCAGCGTGTTGCAGAGATCGGCTGCGTTCTGGGCAAGACGCTGGTCCATGCGCATGTCGAGCGGAGCATCGACCTGGAACGAGAAGCCGCGCTGGTCGCGGCCCAGTTGCAGCGTCGAAACGCCGAGGTCGATGATGATGCCGTCGGCGCCCTCGCTCCAGCCGACTTCGGCGAGGACCCGGCGAAGCTCGGCGAAGGGACTGCGCACCAAGCGCACGCGGCCCTCGAAGCGGGCAAGGTGGCAGGCTGACAAGGCCAACGCTTCCTCGTCCCAATCCAGGGCAAGCAACCGGCCATCCGGCGAAGAGGCTTCCAGCAGCCTTTCGCTCATCCCACCCTCCCCAACGGTCGCGTCCACGTAGCGCCCCCCCGGCCTCACCGCCAGGGCCAACAAGACCTCATCTGCCATCACCGGCAGGTGACGCCCGAGCCTCTGCCGGTCCTCCACTACAAGTCGAGGCCACCGAACGACTCGTCGTCGTCGCCGGCCTCCTCGTCCGCACTTTGCTGGTGCTGCCAGGTTTCCCGGTTCCAGATCAGGAACTTGTCGAGATCGCCGGTGAAGACCGCGTCTTTGGCCAGTCCGATGGTGTCGCGCAAATCCTGCGGGATCAGAATCCGGCCCTGGGCGTCCAGGACTAGCTCCTGGGCCGGGTGCAGATAGCGGCGCTTGAACCGGCGGGTGCTCTCCTGGAACTGGGGCATCTGCCGAATGCGGTCCGCCAACGCGTGCCACGCGGCCACCGGATATGCGTCGAGGGTCTTGGGACCGCTCCCCACCGAACGGGTGACGAATATGCGGATCTCATTTTGCGAGCCGAGAAGCTCGCGGAACTTTCTCGGGATCGCTACGCGTCCCTTTTCATCCAACGTGTGATAGAAAGTTCCGCAAAACATGTGTCATCTGAAGAACCGGTGGGACGACAACCGACACCAAGAACCGCACACACGTCCGAAGACGTCCGACCCCGACCCGCTCGCAACGGAGGTTTAGGACCCACCAAGTTGCCGCCCACCGGACCCCACATGTACCCCCTTCACCCCACCGAGGTCAAGCTTTTTAAGCGTCCCAGGGCAGCTTCCCCACCATAATTCCACCGCTTGTGCAGAACCTGCCTTGGGAGTGCCGCCCGCGGCCTGCCACGCACGCACGAATGCGACCGCAGACCGGCAGGTGGAGCCTGAGTCGGTCTGTAAGCCGGATCCTGTTGAGCCGCAGCAAGTGCGGCCCCGGCAGTCATTCCTCTAGGCCACCGGTTGCCCGGTGGCTCGAGCGACCGTAACCCGGAGGCATCGGACGGGCCGTCCGCCTCCCTATTCGGTCTTGCTCCGGGTGGGGTTTACCGAGCATCCGCCGTCTCCGGCAGATCTGGTGAGCTCTTACCTCACCGTTTCACCCTTACCTCCGGCCCGCGGGCCGGAGGCGGTTTATTTTCTGTGGCACTTTCCCCGTCTCACGACGCGCCGCCGTTAACGGCCACCCTGCCCTGTGGAGTCCGGACTTTCCTCCCGCGCCGCCTGAGTGCGACGCCGACGACTGCCCGACCGGCTCAGGCTCCAGGCCGACTCTATCAACGACTGGCGAAATCGAAAGGGGGAACGTTCAGATCGCGGCGCTGCCGGAATCCGAGACGCGGATGAAGAGCAGACGCTGGCACATCGGACAGACGCGCACGGCACCGGTCTTCCTGACTTCGATCAGGGTCTGGGGTGGGATCCGCACGTGGCAGCCCACGCAGCAGCCGGCGTGATCGACCTCGACCACCGCGAGCCCGAAGCGCCGCGACAGGATCAGCTCGTACTTCTTGCGCAAGCCGTCCTCGACCTGCGCCGCCACCGTCTCGCGGGCGCCACGATCGGTTTCGAGTTCGTGCCTGAGCGTCTGCACTTGGTCGGCGGATTCGCTGACGTGACGGTGGTCGGCACTTTCGAGACCGGCGCGGTCTTTCTTGGCCAGTTCGATAGTGGACTCGAGTTCCTCGACCTTGGCCATCAGTTCGAGGGCCAGCGTTTCGGTCTCGCCGAGTTCGGTCTGGCCTGAGAGGATCTCTTCCTGCCCGGCGCGCAACTCGCGTTCGTTGCGGACTTTTTGCAGACGCTGGCGGCGCTGTTTGAGAAGCTCGAGAGCGTCGTTCAGACGACGTTCGGCCAGGGCCCGTTGGGCCACCAGTTCCTTGCGAGCCGCGGCCAGCCCCTCGATGCGAGCGTCACAGGCCGCGATGGCAAGGCGGCGTTCGGCCAGTTCCGCTTCATATTTCTCGATCGTCTTCTGCTTCTCGAGCAGCCGGGTGTCGAGTCCTTGAAGTCTAAAGAGTGTCTCTAACTGATTCGCCAAGGCTCGCGCCTCTCCCGTTTCCCGCCGCGGCGCCGTCATCGCCGCCGTCCTGTCGCCGTCCTCGGTCAACGTCCGCGAAGGACGTCGCCGGCCGCAGATCCGTGATGAGTGGTGGGCCCACCAGGACTCGAACCTGGGACCGAGGGATTATGAGTCCCCTGCTCTGACCAACTGAGCTATGAGCCCTCAACTCCTCGCGTTCAAGAAAAAAACCCTTTCAGCTTCTTGCTTCGAGTCGGCAGCCGCAGTTTGCGAAGCGCCTTCGCCTCGATCTGGCGAATGCGCTCGCGCGTCACGGAGAAGCGGCCGCCCACTTCCTCCAACGTATGGTCGGTTTTCTCGCCGATGCCAAACCGCAGCTTGAGCACCTGCTCCTCGCGCGGCGTCAGCGACGCCAACACCTCGCGCGTGTGGCTCTGCAGATTGCGGTTGACCACCGCCTCGGCCGGTGAGACGGCCTTGTGGTCCTCGAGAAAATCCCCGAGGTGGCTGTCTTCCTCGTCGCCGACCGGAGTCTCGAGCGAGATCGGTTCACGGGCGATCTTGAGCACCTTGCGCACGCGGTCGGGCGGCATGTCGACCAGCGCCGCGAGTTCGACCGGCGTCGGCTCACGGCCTCTTTCCTGGACGAACTGCCGCGTCACACGGATCAATTTGTTGATCGACTCGATCATGTGAACGGGAATTCGAATGGTGCGGGCCTGATCGGCGATCGCCCGGGTTATCGACTGACGAATCCACCAGGTCGCGTAAGTGGAGAACTTGTAACCGCGCTGGTACTCGAACTTGTCGACGGCCTTCATCAGTCCGATGTTCCCCTCCTGGATGAGGTCGAGGAACTGCAGACCGCGATTGTTGTAACGCTTGGCGATCGAGACGACCAAGCGCAGGTTGGCCTCGATGAGCGCCTTCTTCGAATCGACGACTTCGTGCTGGGCCAGCGTGATGTTCTTGACCAGAGTGTCGAGCCCCTGGGCGTCGAGTCCGAGTTCATTCAAGCGCTCCTCGGCTTCGCGCGAAGCGGCGACGATCTTGTCGGCGGTATCGCGCACGCTCTCGACGTTCATGCGCAAAGTCCCACAGATGCGCTGATCGGTAGTTCGGTCGGCCCCTAGCTGACTGGCGAAGTCGACGATCTGGTCGGCGCGCCGGCCGGTGCGCGACTCGGCCTTGCGCAGCAGTTCCAGACGCTGACGCACATAGCGGTGCGCGTCGTCGATGCACTGGATGGCCGCAGCCACCTGCTCGGGATTCAGCGGAATGCCGCGCAACAGTTCGACCAGCTTACGGTCGAACTTCGCGACGGCGTTTTGGTCACCCGCACCGGCCGCTTTCTCGCTGTCGCGCACCAGCTTGCAGGCCTTGTCGAGCTGGCGCGAAACGCGCTTGAAGAGTGCCTCCTCTTCCTCGGCCGAACTGGCAGAATTCGCCGAATCCGCCACACCCGTCGAGTCCGCAAAATCCGCCGATTCGGCAAACTCAGAAAGATCGCCGGCAGATTCCCGCTGCGCGGTCGAGCGCGCAGCGCGGCCTTTCCCGGCATCCTCGGTAGCGCGAGTGCGCGCGCCGCCGCGCGCCCCGATTCCGCGTATTGCCAGCATCGACGTCGGCGACTCCTCGGCGGCACGAGTGCGCGCGCCGCCGCGCGCCGCTACCACGGCCGTGCCTTCACGTACCACCGCCAGCTCGTAACCGCCTTCGGGTTCGGGCTCCGTCACTTTGACGACGGCGCGTACGCGCACGTCGCCGGCGGCCAGCGCACGCGACAACGACTCGATGAAGCGGCGGCCGAGCGCCGATCTGAAAACGAGTTCGAAGACGCACAACTCGGCGGCTTCGATGCGCTTGGCGATGACGACTTCGCCCTCGCGCGACAGCAGCGGCACCGACCCCATGTCGCGCATGTACATGCGGACGTAGTCGGCAACCTGATCGACCTCGCCGGCCGCACGCTGTTCCTCACGCACCGGCGCGCCGTCTTCACTGCCTTCCTTCGGCGCCGCGTCAGCGGCGCCGCGGACCTCGACCTTCTCGTCTCCGAGAGCGCTCAGAACGTCTTCGATGTCCTCCTGATCGACGATCGTCGGATCGAGAAGGTCGTCGACGTCTTCGAGGGTGACAAAGCCTTTGTTCTTGCCGAGTTCGAGCAGGGCCTTGACGCCGCCGTCGTCGTCGTCGGAGAGCGCAGCCGCGTCGCGGGTCGGAGTTCCCTTATCCTTCATCACCATTCCGGTCGGCGTCGTTGCCGGATGCTGCGCCGGCGAGCTTTCCCGATCGCCGGTCGGCGTTCCACCTGGAAAGGAGTTCGGCGGCACCGTCTTCGTCACCGAGCTCTTCTAAACGGCGCAATTCTTCGAGCATGCGACGCTTTCGTTCGGCTTGGGTCGGCGCAGCCACGCGCTCGAGACAATCGGCGAACACTTTTTCCCTGGCCACAGGATCGGCAAACGTGGCGTCTTCGAGCAGACGTGCCACCAGCCTCGCACGCGCTTCTTGATCGATGCCCGCGAGAACCTCGCCGACGTCGATCTCACGTCCCTGCTCACGCAGCGTGACCAGATCGGCGGCCAGCTGGGCCCACGGCTGCTGCCTCATGTATTTCACGATATCCCGCTCGCGGACCCGATCAATTGCCCGCGCGTCCTTGACGAGCACGGCCACCAGCAGTTCTTCGGCGCTCGGCGAACCCGCGGGCAGTCTTCCACGGGTGGCCGTCTTCGCGGCCGTGATCGCGTCGGCGGCCGCAGCCACTGTATTCCTGGGCTGCTGACGTGCCTGCACGCGCAGCACTTGCTCGGAGATACCGGTCCAGTGCGCGGCCTTCTTGACGAGTACGTCATATTCGAACGGATTCTCGACCTTGCGCAAGACTTCGGCGAGTTCGGCGCCGACACGCGCCGCGGCTGCCGCTCCGCCCGAGTTGCCGGCTACGTCGCGCGCGTAGGCGTCTACCAGCGGAACCGCTCCGCGAAGCGCTTGGCGCATCGCATCGACGCCGCGCGCGCGCACGAAACTGTCGGGATCTTCTCCCTGCGGCAGGAACACTCCGCGCACCCACAGGCTCGCTTCGAGAAATACCGGGAAGCTGCGCGCCGCCGCGCGCCGGCCGGCATCGTCGCCGTCGAACAGGGCCAGCACTTCGCCGCCGAAGCGGCGCAGCAAGCGGGCCTGATCGACCGTGAGTGCGGTACCGCAGGTAGCGACCACGTTGGTGAGACCGGCTTGGGCCATCGCGACGACGTCGAGATAGCCTTCGACCAGAATCGTTTCTGCGGGACGCTGGTCGGGTGCGAGCCTCTTCGCCGCTTCGCGAGCCTCGAAGAGACCGTACAGAACTCGGCCCTTGTGATAGACGGGCGAGTCGCTCGAGTTCAGGTACTTGGGGCCGGCGTTGTCGCCCTCGCCTTCGCCGAGACGGCGCGCACCGAAACCGACGGTGCGTCCTTGAGGGTCGCGGATCGGGAACATCAGGCGGCCGCGAAAGCGGTCATATAGAGAAGCACCGCGGCGGCCGACCAGTCCGAGCTTGTCGGCCAGTTCGAGGTCGTGGTTGTCGCGCCTGAGCCACTGCACCAGGCCTTCGCCCGAAGTCGGCGAGGCGCCGATCGCAAAACGCTCGGCGGCTTCGTCGCCGATGCCTCGTTGCAGCAGATAGGCACGTGCGCTGTCGCCGACACCGGACTTGGCAAGACACGCCCTGAAGTACCGGACCGCGCTCGCCATCAACGCCGCGCCGCGCTCTCGCTCCGGAGCCGCGGCGGCGCCGCCGGCGCCTTCAGGAACCTCGATGCCATAGTGCGCGGCAACCTTCCTGACCGCCTCAGGGAAGGTCATGTTGTCCATCTGCATGACGAACTTGAAGACGTTGCCGCCGGCGCCGCAACCGAAGCAGTGGAAGAACCCGCCCTCGTCGCTGACCGAGAACGACGGCGTCTTCTCACCGTGAAAAGGGCACAGCCCGAGCAAGCCGCGCCCCTGTCTCTTGAGCGAGACGTACGGCGAAACAAATTCCGAGATGCGCGCGGCCTGGCGGATCTCGGCGATCTTGTCCTCGGGAATCACTTGGCCTCGCCACTTAGGCCGGCCGGCTCGCGGTCGGTCGAGTTGAACGGATGCTCCGGCAACGCCTGGCTCAGCACCAGTTCGCCCAACGCGTTCAGCCGCGGTCCCAGCACCGAAGCAGCGACGTGCTGATCCAGGCGCGCGAGAAATTCGGAAGCCGGTTCCGCGACCACAGCAGCGGGGTCTGCGGGTTCGGCAGCCGGGGCATCGCGGGTAGCTTCGGCGGGACGCGGAGGCACGAAGGAGTGCAGCAGTACCATCAAGATACCGGCGACGATTGCCGACAGCGCACTGCCGAGCGCCGCCGCCAGCAAACGGCTCGGAACCGACAACCCGATGCCGAGCAACCGCGCAAGAAGCGCCGCCGCCAACCTCACCAACACCACCACCGTCACGAACACCAGCGCCGGCGCGAGCAGGTCAAGAACGAAATCGGGAGCGGGGATCGCCGTGACCAGGCGGTCGCGCACCGGGTCCGACCAGTCGCCGGCTACCATGAACGCCAGCACCGGAGAGGCATAACCCGCCAGCGTGCCGAAAAGGCCTCTGCTGTAACCGCGCAGGGCCGAGAAGGCCAGGAGCAGCGCGAGCGTGATATCGACCGTGCTCAAAAGGATTGGCGCGACCCGGCAGGGGCTTCCGGCTCGCTGGCGCGCATGATCCAGAGGGCGAGGGCCGCTGTCAACGCGCCGCCGCACGCAGAATTGGACGTGCGCTCGGGTCGTGGCACCCTGTGCGACCACTTGCGCAACCGGCCCCGCAGACAGACCGCTTGCGGGCAAGACCAGCGAGCACAACCAGCGAGCAACCAATTGACAAACCCAGATCCGATCTCTGTTCCACCGATGAGAACGCGCGGGCGCGCCGCGGCCGCCGGAAATCCCATCCACAGCGCCTGCGGGTCAAACCCACGCGGCTCCGCTTCTATCCAACACGCCGTCGGTCCCATCCAACGCGTATCCGGTCCGATCCAACGCGCCGCCGGTCCGATCCAACGCGCCGTCGGTCCCATCCAACGCACCTCCGGTCCGATCCAACGCCCCTCTTGTCCGATCCAACGCACCTTTGGTCCGATCCAACGCGCCGCCGATTCCATCCAACGCGCCGCCGATTCCATCCAACGCGCCTCGGCTCCCACTCAACGCGCCGTCGGTCCCATCCAACGCACCTCCGGTCCGATCCAACGCGCCGTCGCTCCCATTCAACGCACCTCCGGTCCCATCCAACGCACCTTTGGCGCGATCGCTGCCGCCTGTGCGGCTCTGGTCCTAGCTCTCCCAGCGTGTAGCCCAATGAATTCAAGAGAACCTTCCCACGGCGGCGACGGCGCCATGTCCAAGCCGCGTACCGAAATCTTCCGGTTGAAGAACGGCATGCAGGTGGTCATCCGCGAGGATCACTTCGCACCGGTGGTGGCCGAACAGGTGTGGGTTCACACCGGCGGCGCCGACGAGACCGGCACCGAAGCCGGCCTCGCCCACGTCCACGAGCACATGCTGTTCAAGGGCACCGAGAAGCGCGGCGTCGGCGAGATTGCCGGAGAGGTCGAATCCTCGGGCGGCAGCATCAACGCCTGGACTTCGTGGGACCAGACCGTCTACCACCTGGTGTTGGCCTCGCGTTTCGCGTCCGAGGGCATCGACATCCTCGCCGATGCGATGCAGCACTCGACCTTCGACCCGGGCGAACTCTCCAAGGAACTCAAGGTCGTCCTGGAAGAGTGGAAGCGCGGCCTGGATTCGCCGGGCAACCGCCTCTACGACACGCTGTTCGAGCAGGCCTACACCGCGCACCCGTACAAGCGCCCGGTGATCGGCACCGAAGACTCGATCAAGGGCTTCACGCGCGAAGGCATCCTGGCCTTCTACAAGAGCCACTACACGCCGAGCAACATGACCCTGATCGTGGTCGGTGACCTCAACACGAAGGAGATGCGCAAACAGATCGAAGCCAAGTTCGCGGGCTTCGCCGACCATCGCGCCGAGCGGCCCGCGCGCGCGGTCGAGCCGCCGCAGAACGAGAGCCGCTTCTCGAGCATCCTGATGGAAATCCAGGAAGCGCACCTCGCACTCGGCTTCCACATCCCCGACGCCAACCACCCCGACGCTCCCGCGCTCGACGTGCTGGCTCACGTGCTCGGCGGCGGCGAGAGTTCGCGGCTTTACCGGCGCATGATCGCCGAGAACCCGCTCGCCAACAGCGCCAGCGCCTTTGCCTACACGCCTCCGGACCCGGGCCTGTTCCTGACGATGGCGTCGTTCGAGCCCGAAGACGAAAACAAGGTCCTCGCTGCCCTCACCGAAGAGATCGCGCACATCCGCGACTTGCCGGTGAGCGCAGCCGAACTCGCGCGCGCCCAGGCGAACCTCGAGAGCGACTTCGTCTACCGCCGCCAGACCGTCCAGGGCCAGGCGCGCGAACTCGGCTACTCGATCGTCGTGCACAACGATCCGGACTACCCCGACCGCTACGTCAAACAGGTCAACGCGGTGACCGCCGCCGACGTGCAGAGAGTCGCGCGCAAGTACCTGAGCCCAGACAACCTCACGGCCGTCAGCCTGCGTCCCAAGAGTGCGGGCGAGAAACTCAACCTCGCCGCGATCCGCAAGGCCGCCGCGGCGTTCGCTTCGGCCAAAGCCGAGGTGGTCGCCGACGCGGCCGCCAACGGCAAGACGCGCCCGCTACCGGCCGAGACCTCCAAGGTCCGCGAAGAAAGCCAGCCGCGGCTGGTGCGGCTCGACAACGGCATTCGCATCATCGTGCAGGAACACCACGCGGTGCCGATGTTCTCGGTGCGCGCCGCGGTGCTCGGCGGTCTGCTGTCGGAAACGCCGGCCAACAACGGCATCTCCAACTTCGTCGCCGAGATGCTGACGCGCGGAACCGCCGAGCGCTCGCGAGAACGTCTGGCTTCCGACATCGAATCGCTGGCCGGCGATCTCGGCGGATTCTCGGGACGCAGTTCGTTCGGCGTGTCGGCGACCTTCCTGTCCGAGCACTTCAAGGAAGGCCTCGACCTCACGCTCGAAGTGCTGCTCGAACCGTCTTTCCCCGCCGACGAAGTCGAGAAGACAAGGCGTGAACTGTTGATGGCGATCAAGAACCGCAGCGACGAGACCGCGCAGCGGGCCTTCGATCTGGCCTACAAGACCGTCTACCCGAAACACCCCTACGGCATGACTACGCTGGGCGAGACCGTCAGCGTCGGCCGTCTGAGTGCGGCCGATCTGCGCAGTCACTACCGCTCGACGCTCGATCCGAAAAACCTGGTGGTCAGCGTGGTCGGCGACGTCGATGGCGACGCGGTGCTGGCGCGCCTGAGCCAAGCGTTGGGTGGCCTGCGCGAAGACGGCGTCGCGTTCAAGATGCCGGCCGCTGCCGCCAAGCCGACCGCGCTGCGCCGCGCCAACATGAAATCCGAACGCAAACAGACCCACATCGTCGTTGCCTTCCCGGGCGCCGCGATGAGCGACCCCGACCGCTACGCACTATCGGTCCTCGACACCGTGCTGTCGCGCCAGGGCGGCCGTCTGTTCTACGAACTGCGCGACAAGCAGGCGCTGGCGTACACGGTGACTTCGTTCTCGAACGACGGCTACGCTCCGGGCCTGTTCGGCGCCTACATCGCCACCGATCCGTCCAACGAGCACAAGGCGCTGGCCGGCCTGCTCGAAGAACTCGGCAAGGTCCGCTCCGAACCGGTGCGCAGTGAGGAACTCGAGCGCGCCCACCGTTATCTGATCGGCAACTACGAGATCGCGTTGCAGACCAACAGCGCGATCGCCGAGAACATGACGTTCAACGAACTCTACGGGCTCGGTTACCTGGAGGGACGCCGCTATGCCGAGCGCATTCGCGCGGTCGAAGCCGGCGACGTGCAACGGGTGGCCAAGCGCTTCATCGACATCGAAGCGCGCGCCGAAGCGGTGGCGGGGCCGGCACCGAGCGGCGCGACGGGCGCCGGCGCCAACGGCCGCGGCGAAAAGCGGAAGAAGAACTGAGCCGATGTCGCGTCCGGCCGCCAACGCGCGGCCGGCGCCACGCAAGTGCGAATCTCTCGGCCTCTCAGCGTTCGGCGTTGCGGACCGCCACCACGCGCTCGGGGTAATCGCTGAAGATGCCTTCGACTTCGAGCGCGCAGAGGCGCGCGATGTCGCTCGGCTCGTTGACCGTCCAGGTCCACACGCGCAGCCCCTGAGCACGCGCACGTTGCAGCAGGTCCGCGGTTACCAGCTTGCGGGGAGGATGAAGGTTCTCGGCACCGATCTCGGCCGCGCACGCCAAGGCTTCGTCAACGTTGAGCGGCACGCACAGAACACCGATGCGTGCCTGCGGCAGCACGCGGCGCAGCAGCCTGAGTGAATTGAGATCGAACGAGGAGAACATCGTGCTCTCGACCACGCCGCACTCCTCGACCATCCGCGCGCACACGTCGACGAGTTCGGCGCAACGCGCACACTCCTTGATCTCCAAGTTGAGGACCGTACGGTCGCCGAAACCGGCCAGAACTTCTTCGAGCGTGGGAACCCGTGCCGGATGCCCGTGCCAGGATCCGGCGTCGAGCGCTCGCACTTCGTCGGAGCCCCGCTCCGCCACCAATCCGACGCTGTCGGTCGTGCGATCGAGCGTGTCGTCGTGGATGACCACCGGCACGCCGTCGCGGCACAGCGCCACGTCGAACTCGATGGCGTCGGCGCCCAGTTCGAGCGCCTTTTCGAAGGACACCACCGTGTTCTCGGGCATGTGGCCGGCAGCGCCGCGGTGCCCGATGGCAAGAGGAAAGACCCTCATGCCCCTGACTTTAGCAAGTTCGGCGGGGTCGCGCACCGAACTTACTGCGGAACCTTTCAAATGCCGGGGCACGCAAGGGGCCGGCCGGGATCCGGCCGGGGCCAGAGGAGCCAAGCCGACCCGAGCCCTGTGGCAGGAGTCGGTGCGCGGATGCGGCAAGACCGGGCGCTGCGACATCGAGGCGGTCATCGCTGGGCCGTGGGTATCGGTGCGCGGATGCGGCAAGATCGGGCACTGCGACGAGGCCAAGCTGCTCAAACTCGAGGGCAATCGCCAGTCGGTGCGCGGATGCGGCAAGACCGGGCGCTGCCCCCCCCCCCCCCCCCCCCCCCCCCCCCCCCCCGGGGGGGTGGG
>Ga0172374_1002187_pt1 | contig 12586 bp, 14 predicted proteins | sample LakKiv3m_FD_114536 | JGI IMG/M metagenome (GOLD analysis project Ga0172374, IMG submission 114536) | Freshwater microbial communities from Kabuno Bay, South-Kivu, Congo - kab_092012_10.3m | ecosystem: Environmental > Aquatic > Freshwater > Lake | place: Democratic Republic of the Congo... | reverse complement strand
TCCGGGGCTATTCTTTAAAAAGAATACCATTATCGAAAATGAGATAATAAATATAGAGATAGCACTGATCGCAATCTTTTTATTTTGAGATAACTTGATCATGTGTTGGTTTTTATTTTTCTATTTGATATAACATTGTAACACAAAATATACTACCAGTCAATAACCCTTGGCACTACTAAAACACAACTCCTTTTGGCTTAATGCACGAAAAAATGGTATAATAATAGCTGGAAAATTTAACCTCATATTTCTATGGCGGACCAAAATGAAAATGCAAAACTTTTACTGCCTATTTTGAGAGAAATACCTTTGTTTAAGGATTTAGACGAAGCTTCTCACATGGATATTATTGGGCATATCCTTTTAATGTATTACCCAGTCGAATACAAAATATTCAAGGAAGGGGATGAAGGAAATGCCTTATATATCGTAAAAAAAGGCACTATTAATATCACGAGGAAAAAGCCAGATACTGGGGAAGAAGAAGTTCTTGCCATGATAAATCCAAACGGATTTTTCGGGGAAATGTCACTAATATCAGATATTCCAAGAAACGCAACGGCAATAACACTTGAAAGCTGCGAGGTGTTCGTTTTAAACAAAGAAGACTTTAAGGCGCTAATGAAAACAAACGTAACTCTTGCAGAGCAAGTCAGTGCTGCAATAGTTTCAAGGTTAAACAAAAACGATAAACCACAATACTAAAAGATGCTACTAACATACCTAATTTTAGCACATCTACTTGGTGATTTTATATTTCAGCCGGAAAGTCTGGTGAAGTATAAAATGAAAAGTTATAAGGGGATTTTATTGCATGTTTTTATACATTTTATTCTGAATATATTAATATTACTTCCGTTTCTTTTAAATGGCTATACATGGCTTATATATGTGATTCTTTGGATATGTTTTGCTCATTATTGGATTGATTATTTGAAAATTAACTATGACTTGCACCACGACAAAAAAGTTCAGCCATTTATTGTTGATCAATTGCTGCATTTGCTTACATTGCTAATATCATATTTTTTCATAGAAGACATTCCTCTATATCTTCAAGTTTCAAACTGGTTTTACAATTTTTATACGAATGTTTATATAATTCTTTTCTTTTCATTTTTAGTTTTTATCACTACTGTTATCGAAATCTATAATTTTCAGAAAAACAGGGAAAATAATCCAAAATCAAAGTATTATATAAAGACAAAAAGTATAGCAAATAGAATCATAGTTTTTACTGTGATATATGTGATTTTCACATTTCTTTCATACTATTCAACACGCTAGTAATGATCGGCATCAGAAGACTTAAATGGAACTTGAGGAGGCTCTTCAGGATTTTCAGGTTTTTGAATGTGTTCATGAACATTTTTGATGTGCATTTCTTCGGTAGTCGCTCTAGCACTTACTTCTTTTTCAGCAGTTAATGATAAAAATGAAAAAGTCCAAACACTATAAGAGAAAATATCAACTATACCGTTAAGATAAGCTGCCAAAATTAAAGCTACTAATCCAATAGATCCACCAATAATGACACTAGTAGCAGGAATAGTTATGGTAGCTATATATCCAGTAACTACGATAATAATCCCAGGCACAAAAAATACTAAGAAAGTTTGAATAATAATTCTGACACCGATAATAATCATCAAAACAGTAATCAAGAATGTATATCTCCAATTTGTAAGAACCAATTTTGCACTGGATTTCATGGCTTGGAAAATTGGCATGTCATCTATCACAATATAAAAATCTGCATAAGTAAAAAGCAAAGTAAGGATAAAACTTATAATTATAAACACTATAAAAGCAGGAATCATCATCTGAAAGATAACCGGCCCTAAGTTTCTAAGCACGAAAGCAACCTCTATAATTATGGCCCAAAAACCAAACGTTTTTATTAATAAATGATATTCAAATAGTGGCAAAAATGAAAGAATTCCATACCTCATTCCGGTTCCAACTCCTGCTTTTTGTCCATTTCTGTTTCTGGCAATCATTTGAATAGAAGCAGCTTGTGCAATTGTAGGAAAAAGCAAATAAAAAATAGCAAAAATAATAGCAAATATTACTAGAGGTAAAGTCCAAGAAATATGACTTGTAACAAAATCCCATATATATGTGGCTACATCATGTAAAAAACTGGTTTCACTGTTGTCGAAAAGATAAGATTTTTTAAAAGCAAAAATTTGATAAATAATATATCCAACACCTACAGTAGTAGAAAAAATTTCAGGGAAAAAACCATACCACGCAATAAGGCTCTTATTTTTTTGAGTGTACTGCCAAGCTTCTGAGATAATTTCTCTATAATTCATATAAAATTAATATACTTCGTCCTCATTTAAAGTCAATTATTGAAAGTTTATAAATTTTGTATATAAATTTTACACTTGCCAAAAATACGATTTTCTAGTAAATTTATAGCCACACGTTTTAAAACATCTAATTTCTTAATGTAATTAACAAATGAAAGCAACGAAGAAAAAGGTAGTAACAAAGAAAGACGTAATCGATAAATACGCAGTACATGCGAAAGATACCGGTTCATCACAGGTTCAAATAGCACTTCTTACGACTAGAATTGAGAAGCTTACAAAGCATCTTGAAGACCATCCAAAAGATGACCATTCTAGAAGAGGACTACTTGGATTAGTAGGTAAAAGAAGAAAACATCTAAACTACCTAAAAATCCACAAAAAAGAGGAATACGAAGATATATTAAAGAAATTAGAGATCAGAAAATAATTGTTCTTTAAAATAAAAAATATCTCCCAAAAAGGACTTTATAATAGGCCTTAAGTAGCAAGGTCAAGTGAATTAGATTTTAATTCTTTTAAGCTTGTCACTTAGGTCTTAAGGTTTCATTTTTGGGATTTAATATAAAATTTATTATTTCCCATAATTTTTAAAAATATGGAACCAAAAGACATGACTATGGATTTGGCGGGACGCGAACTTAAATTTTCCGTTTCCCCAATTTCAACTTATGCAACAGGCCACGCTGTTTGCTCACTTGGAGACACAGTTATAATGGCTAATGCTAGCGTAGGTACAGAAGTAAGAGAAGGAACGGATTTCTTCCCTTTAACTGTAGACTACGAAGAAAATATGTATGCTGCAGGCAAAATTAAAGGCAGCAGATTTATTAAACGTGAAGGAAGGCCTTCAGAGAATTCTATTCTTGTTTCTAGAGTGATTGATCGTCCAATTCGTCCGATGTTTAATAAGCATTCACGAAATGAAATTCAGCTTATCTGTACAGCGTTATCTGCTGATATGGAGGTTGATCCATCTACAACAGCCGTAAATGCTGCTTCAATGGCATTAGTTTTAAGCGGAGCGCCATTTGAAGGGCCTATAGGAGCTGTAAGAGTTGGTTATTTAAATGATAAATTAATTATCAATCCGACATACAAAGAGTGCGCAGAAGGGAAATTAAATCTTGTCGTAGCAGGGACTATAGATGCGATTACGATGGTTGAAGCTGCGGCGAACGAAGTTCCAGAAAAAATTATTCTTGAGGCTTTTCAGCTTGCTCATGATTGGATTAAAAAAATCTGCCAATTTCAGTTGGATTTTGCAAAACAATTCGACATCAAGCCGGTAGAAATGATAATCCAAGAGCCGAGAGAAGAAGTTGTTAAGGCAGTTGCCGATTTTGTTACAGATAAAATGCTAGATGGAATAAAAGGAGTTACAAAGATGGGGGTAAAAGAGCGTTTACATGAAGTAGAAGACGCATTATTAGAAAAATATGCAAAAGAAATAGAAGAAGAAAAGTTTACAAAAGCAGAACTGAAAGAAGAGCTAAATTCAAAATTGGAGAAAAGAATGCGCAAAAATATTCTTGAAAAAGAAATCCGTATTGATGGCAGAAAGCTCGATGAAATTCGTCCATTAAATATTATTCCAGACGTTCTTCCGAGAACTCATGGATCATGTATTTTCCAAAGAGGGGAGACAACAGCCCTAAGTATTACAACGCTTGGAGGGCCGGGAGATGCGCAAATCATTGACACAATGGACAGCGATGAGACAAAACGATACATGCATCACTATCATTTTCCTCCATACGCGACAGGTGATATCAAAATGCTGAAAGGTCCAAATCGCCGTGAAATCGGTCATGGAGATTTAGCTGAAAGAGCACTTATTCCGATGCTTCCAGATCAAAAAGATTTCCCATACACAATTTGGGTGGTTTCCGAAATTTTAAGATGTAATGGAAGTAGTTCTATGGCGTCTGTATGCGGTTCTACGTGTTCACTTATGTGCGCAGGAGTACCGTTAAAAAAACCAGTTGCCGGAATTGCGATGGGGCTTGTCTCTACAGAAGATGGGCAAAAATATAAAATCCTTACAGATATCCAAGGTATGGAAGATTTTGCTGGAGACATGGATTTCAAATCAGCTGGAACAAAAGATGGAATTACTGCTCTTCAGATGGATATCAAAGTAAAAGGATTGAAAATGGAACTTCTAGAAACAGCTTTAGAAAGAGCGAAAAATGCTCGTATAAAAATTATCGATAAAATTCTTGAAGTTATTCCAAAACCAAAGGCAGCGCTATCAAAATATGCTCCATCAATTTTGGATCTTAAAATTGATCCGGCAATGATTAGAATTGTAATCGGAAAAGGTGGAGAAACAATCCAGAAAATTACCGAAGAATTTGGAGTAGAAGTAGATATTGAAGATGAAGGATTGGTAATTGTTACTGCAAAAGATCAGGCTTCCGGAGCTAAAGCTATAGAATTCATTAAAAATCTTACTCGTATTCCTGAGCCTGGAGAAATCTATGAGGGGAAAGTTACGAGAATTATGGATTTTGGAGCTTTTGTAGAAATTTTACCTGGGAAAGAAGGGCTAGTTCATATATCAGAATTAGATAATAAGAGAACAAATAAAGTAGAAGATGTAGTAAAATTAGGAGATATGGTTAGAGTTAAATTATTGGAAATTGATAGCCAAGGAAGATTAAATCTTTCTAGGAGAGCATTACTAGGACCAGCTCCGGCAGGGGCAGGAAAATCTGCTCCTTATGCAGGTAAACCAGATCAACATAGTGCTCATACAGCTTCATCTCATGTTCCAAAAACTGTAGTTACAAAAGATCCGAAAGAAGAGCCTGGATATTCAGAAAAAAAAGATGACAAACAGCCTGGTGAACATGTAAAAGGAACACACTCAGTTAGAAAAGTGTAGCCGGCAGTCATTCCTGCGTTTATACCCGAAAGGGTGGAAGCAGGAATCTTGAATCTAAAAAAGAGATAGAGTAAAATAAACCCGGTGTCGATCCTGACAATAACATAAAGCCCCCACATTGTGGGGGCTTTTTATATGCTAGTGATTGGAGTCGCCGAGAATTGAACTCGGGTTGTTCAGGTGTCGACCCTGACAACGGGACCACCCCAACCCCATACTAGCGTCCTGACATTATCACCCCGACATTAAAAAATTATTAAAAAATCTTAAAATATTGAAACAAATTAAATTTTGATATAAACTAATAGTGACAATCCTATCGACGAACATCAATAAAGAGCCCCGATTTTTCGGAGCTCTTTTTAGCCATTAGTTTTGGAGCTACGGGGAATCGAACCCCGGCCGATTAGGTGACAATCCTATCGACGGAACCATCCTAGCCCCATTATCCACCAATGGCGCGACCTTTATATCACCCCGACATTAAAAAATTATTAAAAAATCTTAAAAAAAGTTGACCAATAAGGATTAGGTATATAGAATTGTCCACGCAAATTACAAAAAGATTCTGCGGGTATCGTATAACGGCTATTATGCGACCTTGCCAAGGTCGAGACACGAGTTCGATTCTCGTTACCCGCTCCATTGACACGATTATACAATTATGCTAATTTATCATGCCTTTAAGTATATTTTATGGGCGAAAGATTAGGAGAGGGGAGGGAATTCTATCCAGAAGAAACATTAGAAGACTGTCTTAGAAATCCTGAAATAGCCGATGAGTTATCCTCTGAAGAATGTGAACAACTTCTAGCATTGGCACAAGCAAAAATTGCCGAGATTTACGAGCCAAATTTAAAAGCCAAGTATAAAGCTATTGTTCAAAGAATATTACAACAATACACAAAAACGGCTTATAGCACACATAAGCCCCAAATTAATATAAGTGATAGTTACAACATTAATACACAAAATGGCAGCTCAACAATGAGCGTAAATATTTGTGCAATAAACAATTTTCACCAAACTAATTTAATTGGCATACATTCAGCACAAATTGTTAGACATGAATCATACGGTTACCTTTGCACTATTACAGACAAAGAACATAGATTTTGGATAAATCTAAAATTATTCATTCTGAAACAAAGAGATGGTACGGAATTGCGCATACTTTTTATAGCAGATTGGTATGTTATTCCAGGTCTTAGAGATAATAAAATAGGAACCCAACTTCAACAATTAGCACAAAAAATTGGAAAAGATAACAGGTGTTCAACTCTTTTTTGTGTACTTATCCCAGAAAATCCCCATGATTTAGAACGCTTGAAAAGTACAAATCAAAAAATGGGATATCAAATTAACGATGTAGACGGAGCAGTTGTAGCTCAAAAATCATTGACCTAAATTGCTACAATATAACTCTTACATATCCAGTCCGCACTTCGTTCCATAAGGAGCTCCAGGGAATTTAGGCTTATGAAAGCCATTTTTTGACACAAGGTGGTATCTTTGATACACTGTGTGCGTCTTTAATCTCCCAAAATGGAAATCCTCATAATTGTATTTTTTTCCTCTCTGGTTGCAACACTTTTAAGCGCAATGTCAGGTGGAGGTTCATCAATTGTAAGTCTTCCAATATTTTTGTGGGCAGGTATCCCATTACCATTAAGCATCGCCGCTCATAAACTATGCGCCGCATTTTGGACTCCCATTTCAGCCTATAATTATTTAAAAGACAGAAAAATAAATTGGCGATTCTTATTAATTTTTGCAGCATTTGGCCTTATCGGAAGTTATTTCGGAGTCCAATTTGTATTAACAATTAACCAAGAACTACTTAAAAGAATAATTGGAACGATCATCTTTGTCTTTGTTATCTATACATATTTCAAAAAAGATTTTGGATTAAAAGAAAAACAAATAAAATCCAAATTTAGAGCAGTTATTTCCTACTTAGTAGCAATAATAATGGGTTTTTATGAAAGTATTATTGGGTCCGGAAACGGCATAGCATTTACAGCACTTACATACTATACAAGAGGATTTGATTTTATAGATGCACTAGGATACTACTTTGGAATAGCATTTTTCTGGGTAACATTTGCGGCAATTTTATACGTACAAAAAGGCTATTACGATTTCGGGATTATGGGGGCTGCAATAATTGGGTCAATAATTGGTAGTTATTGCGGTTCAAAATATGCAAAATACAAAGGAAACAAATTCATAAAATTAACATTTATTACAATTGGAGCAGTTCTCGGGTTGAAATTGATTCTGAACATATAACCCCAGTTCGCACTTCGTTCCATAAAAACCCACTCAAGCCTTTTTCAGTCCAACTAAACGTTTTTTTGCCTTCCCAAATTCCAAAGCCGAAAACAACCAATTAAGCTTCTCTTCAGCAGAAGTATATTTATTGCGTCTCAACTGATTGATATTCAATTCCAATTTTTTCATAAACTTTTCAATTTTAATAAGGCTTTTACATCCAATAAATCTTTATCACGAGATACCGCCTTTTTCATCTCAATTAAATCATCAATATGACAAACAGGCAACGAAATATCCCACACATTTACGACATTCTTTCTTTTATAATACTTCTCAAAATCCATAGATTCTTGAACGATAATATCAATATCCAACAATGGCTTATCAGCGGAAACAAACGTAAAAGCTTTTAATCCTTTTTTATCAACCAATTCCTTAAGTTTTTTAGCATCTCCAAGCTCTTTTACATGCACAGGTTGTCTTTCAGTATAACCGATAGAATGCATGAGTTTATCAAATTTATCCAAATTTGATTTGTTCAAGGCAACAAGAATATCAATATCACCAGTGAATCTGCTATACCCATAAAGATTCACAGCCACACCACCAACAATTACATACTTAATGTCAGCCTTTTCTAATTGTTTGAAAATTTCTTTATATAAATTCATCCTAATAAATTATGGCCCACACATTGTATCATAACCGCATAATTCATAAAAACCCCTACATTTTCCTTACATTATTAAGCAGTTACGGAACAATTACTTTTACACATGTAGTTCGCACTTCGTTCCATAAGGAGCTCCATTATCTCGGCATTTCCGCCCCAAATTTTGCAACCCTTTCTTTTACGTCTGCAAACGCATCTGTCAAAGTCAAAACTGTATGCCCATGCCAAATAGAAGACAAATTTCTAGGCAGTTTAAATTGATCAACTCCCATTTCAATAAGAGCTTTTAAATCATCTCTTCTAAACTCTAAAGCGGACGGAAGAGAGGCTCCGCCATCTGCTATACATCCAGTTAATTCTTTTGGTAATTGAGAGGGAATAAACTCAAAATCTCTTCCAGGAATAGCAAGAGGTTGATGTTCTTCTTGTGCATGATGCCAATGACATTTTCTGAAATTTCTAGATCCACAATTTGCTCCGATAAGTAAAACCATTTTTCTAACATGTTCTCGAAATCTTCCCAAAAACTCTGGAGTAGCATGCTGGTTTGGAGGAGAAACATAATCAAAATTTCTAAATGCATCATCATATTCAGCAACTCCTTTAAATTCTCCTTTTGGGCCTCCCATAAAAGTAACAGCTGAACAAACTGTCTCAACTCCAGGGAAATATTCAGCAATTATAGGAAGTAACTCTCTTCTTGTTAAAATTACTCGATTTTGAACACCATATCTTGCACTATTATTTGCCAATCTATCTAATAATAAATATTCGTAACCTAATCCAGGATTCCTAAATACATTAAAATCAAAATCTTTAGGTAAACTTCTTCCGCCATTCATTGCTACAGCAAAAGGAACCCCTCTTTTATTAAAAGCTTCAATTGTATCAAGAAGATTTTCAAGGCTAGGGGGATTACTCCTACCACCTTGTAGTAAGCCGGGGTCTCCATCATAGGGAACTGGATGGATAACAGCCTTATCTCCATAATTATTAGGTATCAAGGTGCCTAAAAGATAATCTATAGCTCCTTCTCTCATCGTAGGATCAGTAAAACTTATAGGACTATCGCTAGCCGGGAACTCCAATGTTAATTCCGGTTTTTCCATTAAAATAATTAAACAGAAGATTATAATAGCAGAAAAATTGGCCTTGTCAACTATTGTCGGCCATGTATAAAATTAATAAAAAATTTCTAATCGCTATTCTTCATCATGAAATTTTTCAAACTTGTCATATAGTTCGGGAGGATTTTTACCCATATCTATATAATATACAAAGCGATTTTTACTAAAATATTGATTGCTTTTAACAATCAAAGTGTCTCTTCTTACATCTGGACACACAAATCTTCTATCAAAAAAAATAGGCGAACCAAGTAAATCTTTCTCAATCCCAGGAAATGTATTGAGAACCTGAGATTCTGATATGCACATCAATTCAGCAAGAGCAGTTATAGACTCTTCTTTAGAAAGAGTAACTCTACAATTCATTTTTAAAGAGTACAGAAGCGAATTCTCGAAATTTATAGGGGATTCTGCCATAATCTAAAATTTAAGCTGCCCTTCGTCTTTCTTCTTCCTCTTTCCCACGCCAAGATTCTACAGGAGAATCGTCACAAGGACTTTTTGGCCCTCTTAGAGTTACAGTGTATAAAAAAGTTTCTGGATTATCCCCATGATGGAAAACAGGCTGATTTTTTACAAATAAAACTGTACATAGTCCTCCATCTACTTCTTTTAAATCAAAAGCAATAGGCTCTCCTTGTTCAATAATTGCTGGGTGAAAAAGTCCTGGGAATTTCTCTTCTACTTGGGCATCAGAAAGTCCAAAAACTTCTCCTAAATCTACAATTGCTTGTTCGCGAGTCATAATTAGACGGCCTCCTTCATATAATCCCATTTCAGCTAATTTATCTAAAGGAGCGCCTTCATTTGGTTTTGTTGCATTCATTTTTTAAAATGTTAAAAATTATTATACTGATATAATATTATGAGCCATATTTTAGATTTAGTCAAGAGCGGCTTTAAGGCTTACAATAAGATAATAAAGATATTTAGATGTTTTTTTAATACGCAACGACATCTACTAATAATTTTTCGTTTTCAGGATGTCTTTCAAAAACAGCACGAAGTTGTGTAAGGGCCTGTTTTAAGATAATTTCTATGGCAATATTTAAATTTTCAGGTACATCCTCAAATTCATGATGGGTTTCTGCAAGTATTACAGCATCTTTGCCTCCTTCAATATGCATAGGACATCGCCAGTCATACACTCTTATTTTTGTTCTTTTTAAGTCAGCCGGAGTTATACCAGCCTGTAAAGATCTTGAAGAAACTTTAAGTGGAGACGAGGATAAAGTTTTTACACAATCACGTTTTATATTATCTACTAAAAAATGAGTTTCACCAGGATTTTGATTGCTTTGACATACTCCTATCGATTTTTGATTTTTAAGATCAGCGCTATCTCCATTAATTGTAACATCTAAATCTCCGATAAAATCACCATGACATTCTCTTTTTGAAGATGAGGTTGGCATATTTAAAAGAAAAAATTAAAGATATTTTGCATAAGTAGGCTCTTTTATCTGTCCGACAGAAAATCTCATGTACATTCCTGTGTCCATTTTCGTAGGAACGCCTATACATCCAGTTTGGCTATATATCTGCATTCTTGTAACGCCAGGTTTGATTTTTACAAAAAGATAAAGTCCAAGAGGATCATCAATTTGTTCTGGGATAATGTGACTTTGATCTTTATCAAATAAATCTGTAAATCGACCACTTTTTATCAAGAAGTTAAACAATCCTTTCCTTTCACGGCCCCAGAATCTATGAAGTTCTTTAAATGCTTTTTCTGTATCTTCAGGATTTTCCATAAATGCCATCATGAGAGCACTCAATTCATGACTGTGACAAACATAGCCTGTCATATCAAAATTTTGGATTGAATCATATAATTCTTTATTTGAAGAGAAGAACATCCCTAATCTAAGTCCAGGAATACCATGTGTTTTAGATAAACTTTCGATAAAAACAACACGCTTCATTATTTCTGGACTGGATAAGACTCCTGACATTAATTTTTTAGCTGTCCCAGTTTCCAAAGTTCTTACATATACACAATCTAATATAATAGTAGCATTAGGATTTCTAGCAATAATAGCCTCACATGTGGCAGTTAATTGAGTGTCACTCATAGCAGTTCCTGAAGGATTTCCCACAGGAGTAATATACCAAGTATCATCCACTCCTTCTGTGTCATTAGCATCATAAAATTCATGAACTTTTTCAGGAGTTAAATGAAGACGATCTTTTTGTTCTGTTCGAATTTGATTAAATTTTCCAGGATCTTTTGTTGTAGAATTGCGTGCAATTGCTTTCCATGTTTCAAAACTGTTATCTGGATATATATATCTTTTCTTTAATCCTTTTTCTTCAGCTATTTTATTGAAAGCAGTACACATAACACTGATTGCATGCATTCCTCCAGGAGTTATAGTTGAATTCTCAGACAAAACACTCATAAGATTCTCATCAATAGAAGGAGTTTCCTCAGGAGTAGAGCCATCTTGCGGATCAGATTCTACGGTATAATCAGCAAATCCATAGTATCTATTCCAGTTTTTTAAAGCCATCTCTCTGGCAGGTTTATATCCTTGAGCAGATATATCGTAACCAAGTCCTAAATGTCCCTGAGATCTAATCCAGGTTTCAGCATATTTGTGAGCTCTTTTAATCAACCCGTGAACTAATGGAGTTATAAACCCTGGAAGATCTACGTTTCCAATAGCCATCAAATTAATGTCATCATAAGGTTCTTGAAGGGCATTGAGTATATTTTTGACAACGGCCCCGCACATAGTTGAATATTGGATATCAGCATTTTTAAAAACTTTTTTTATAGAATAATCTGCAAAAACTGTATCGAAAACAACGTCCCTAATTCTATCATGAGTTTCGTCTAGCCTTCTTCGAATCTGTGGAAGTAACCTGTCTACATGTATCAAAATATCTGGACTTGATTCTAGGCTCATAAATTACCTTAAAGGCCAAAATTATAAATAAATATGGGGATTTAGTCAAATCAATAAAAATATTACGTAAAATAGATATTCAGATTCAATGAGAACTAGACTTTAACCTTAAATAACCCATTAGGATCTGAGCCAAGCAATCCAGCTTTAAGTATATCTCGGCTAACTTTTGGCATATTTTTTGCAGTTTTGGCGTTCATGACTTCATAATGCCTAACTTTATCGAGATAATCTGCAATAAAATCTATGTCGCCATCAGTTGTCATCCAGTTATATTTATCGAATCTTTCCAAATTCATTGGCACTGAATATTCATGCAGAGTTTTTTCTCCAATAGAATTAAAATAAAAATCAAAATAAGACATAACTAATTCGCGTAGGGATTT
>Ga0172374_1002183_pt1 | contig 12594 bp, 11 predicted proteins | sample LakKiv3m_FD_114536 | JGI IMG/M metagenome (GOLD analysis project Ga0172374, IMG submission 114536) | Freshwater microbial communities from Kabuno Bay, South-Kivu, Congo - kab_092012_10.3m | ecosystem: Environmental > Aquatic > Freshwater > Lake | place: Democratic Republic of the Congo... | reverse complement strand
CCTCCTGGAGACGGAACAACGGAATATTCTGTACACATTTTTTATGGGCTTTTAAATGAAGAAAAATATAGCTGTTTTCTCAAGAAAGATGCCAGGCTTCCCATGATGTATATAGATGACGCCATTAAAGGCACTATTGAATTGATGGAGGCACCCCCTGAAAAGATATCCGCCAGGACCAGTTATAACTTTGGTGCAATCAATTTCACTCCGGAAGAAATTGTCACAGAAATCAAAAAACTTTACCCAAACTTCAAATGCACCTATGATGTAGACCCGGTCAAACAAGCAATTGCCGACTCCTGGCCGCAATCAGTTGACGATAGTACCGCACGTCATGATTGGGGTTGGAAACATGAGTTTACGTTAAATAAAATGACAAAAGTTATGATTGAAGGCCTCAAACAAAAGCTTGGGAAGTAATTAATCTAAGTAATCTTGCAGCTTCTTTCTTCTACTCGGGTGTTTAAGTTTACGAAGCGCTTTTGCTTCAATCTGACGGATTCTTTCCCGAGTTACTCCAAATACTTTTCCAACTTCTTCTAGGGTCATTGCTTTACTTCCCTCCAAACCGAATCTGAGTTTAAGGACCTTTGCTTCCCTTTCGGAAAGAGTTCCTAATACTTCCTCTAAATGGTCCTTCAAAAGTTGTTTACTTGCCTGATCGACTGGGGAAAGAGTATTTTCGTCGGGAATAAAGTCTCCCAAAAAGCTTTCCTGATCTTCCCCAACTGGAGCCTCCAAAGATGTTGTTTCCTGAGCAATCTTAAATATTTCTCGGATACGATCACCCTCAAGATCAAGCTCTTCCCCTATTTCCTCGGGGGTGGGTTCTCTTCCCAATTCCTGCATTAAGCGCCTGCTGGTTCTATAAATTTTATTTATTGTTTCAACCATGTGGACAGGAATTCTAATGGTTCTGGCTTGGTCTGCAATCGCTCGAGTGATTGCCTGCCTTATCCACCAGGTTGCATAGGTGGAAAATTTATAGCCTTTCCTCCAATCGTATTTTTCAACTGCACGGATAAGACCCTGGTTTCCTTCTTGAATAAGGTCAAGTAGTGAAAGCCCCCGACCAATATATTTCTTGGCAATTGAAACAACAAGCCTGAGATTACTTTCCGTTAGTTTATCCTTCGCCCTTTTATCTGCCTTTTCGTATCTTTTGGCAAGTTCAATCTCGTCTTCTGCCAAAAGGAGGGGAACTCTACCAATTTCGCGTAGATATTGCCTTACCGGATCTGTGGACTCAATCCCTTCAAGTTTTGTAAGAAGTTCAATTTCGCGGTCGAGTTTTTCTTTAGCCTTTTCATCGCTTTCTATCTCTCCCGGGGTTACCGATTCAAAAACATCTATCCCTTCCGCCAAAAGTTTCTCATATAGATCATCTAGTTCTTCCACACGTTCCTCGGCATCGGGAAAAACTTCCATGATTTCTTCCTGAGTTAAAAAACCCTGGTCACGGCCTTTTTTAATTAAATCTAAAACTGGTTTACGTATCATATAAATAACAATGAAACACTATTCCTCACCAAAGATTATACCGCCGACACTATCCTTTTCGTAAGTGGAGCGTAATTTGGCGAGTTTATTAAATTTATTTTGAGCTTCAAGAAGCTTTATACTTTCGCCTTTTTCTTCCATCTCACGTATCTGAGACTCTAGAATTTCTAATTTTTCTTTTACAGCTAGTATTTTAAGCTCTTTTTTCACTAATTCCAACTCCCTCTTTATTTCATCGGCATTTTCGTCTAAATCACGTTCCTCCAAAAGGACAATTTTAGAAAATCCGGAAAAAAGTTCTTTGGGAAGACTCTTACCGAAATCGGAAATTTCGTATTTCTTTTTGGAAGTGAATTTTTTGAATTCATCAATCAGTTTTAAATTGAAGGGTAGCTTAATAGCCTCTTTAATGTCTTTTTGGGAAAGCGCATCAGGCTCTTGGGTAAAAACCAATTTCAAAAAGTTTTCTTCAAGCACATCTCTTTTTGTTCTTTGTTGAACTTCTACTTTTTCTACTTGTTGGGTTACAGTAGACCCTTTTTCGAGTTTGGCAATTTCTTCGCTTACTGCATCAAGTGGAACACTAAGTTTTTTTGCAACAACATTTGCATAATGTGATTGAACAATATTGTCACCTATCTCGGAAAGAATGGGGACAATCTCTCTTGAGATCTTTGACTTGCCCGAACCCGTACTCACATCATTTCGGGAAAATACGGAGTCGATCAAAAATTCCCAAATTACTTTGGCTCCTATCAGGTCTTTTTTATAACTATCAATATTTCCGCGGGCGGCATCGTCCGGATCTTTATATCCACCACTGAGTTCGGCTACTTTTATCTCGACACCAATATCGCTTGCCACTTTTATCCCCCGCCTGGCAGCTGCATCTCCAGCAACATCGCTATCAAGAGCCAAAATAAACTTCTGCGCAAAACGAGAAAGGAGTTTAACTTGTTCTTCGGTGAGAGCGGATCCTTTAATGGCAACAACGTTTTTAATACCTGCCTGCCAGGAAGAAATAAGGTCAAGTTCTCCCTCAACCACAATTGCTGTTTTTTTCTTTTTGATAAAACTTCTTGTTAAATTTAGTCCATAAAGAACATTGCTTTTATGGTAAAGGGGTGTTTCCGGAGAGTTAATGTATTTACCGGTTTCGCGTTTATCCCAAGGCAAAATTCTACCGGAAAAACCGATGGGGTTTCCCCTATGATCAAAAAGCGGAAATATCACGCGCCCGTTAAATCTGTCATACATGTTTGACCCTCTGACAATTCCTATACCGGCCCGTTCGACATCACCAAGACTAAACTTTTTCTTATCTATCAAAAACTTCTTAAGAGCGTATGAATTCTCGGGAGAAAAACCAAGTTGAAACTCTTCAATTGTTACCTTTTTAAGGCCTCTGTCTTTAACTAAATAATCTAGTGCTTTTTTACCAACCGGATGATCGACAAGAAGGAAGTTGTAAAAACGAAGAGCCTGGGTATTAACTTCGATTAATTTTTCTTTCTCGGTTACCTGCCCACCTTTGAACTCTTTGAGCTTAACTCCTGCCCGGTCAGCCAGATATTTTAGAGCTTCGGGAAAGTCCATTCCTTCATACTTTTCCAAAAATGCAAATACGTCTCCGGCTTCTCCACAACCGAAACATTTAAAAATCTGAAGCTCGGGAGAAACCATGAAAGAAGGGGTTTTTTCACCGTGGAAGGGACAAGTTGCTTTATAATTGCGACCAGCTTTTTTAAGCTCAATTCTCTCACCAATAATCGCAGCAATATCTGTACGACTTTTTACCTCTTCAACCTGGTTTTCCGACATTCTAACTTGAATTATATCACCCGACCCGAATAAAAGATGAAATTATATGCCTCCAATCACAAATCTGAGGGATTTTAAATCTCAAAATCTAATATCAACGGTAAATGATCTGAAATTTCCAAATAAGGGACCTCAAAAGATTTAATTTTTATTTCCGAAGAAACAAAGACATAATCGGCAAAATGTTGTTTAACAAACCCTGGTTGATCCTTAAACTGTTCCCAGCTGATCTTGTTCCTTGTAGATTTAACATTAAACTCTTTAATCAGATTTTTATATCCCGCCTTCTCAAACATTAAAACGCTTTCCGTTTCCGGCAACAAGTTGAAATCCCCTCCTATTATTTTGGGTCCTTTTATATCTTTAGCAAAATCTATTATCTTTTGCGATTGCCTTAAGCGAGCAGGGGTGTCCATCTTGGTTCCAGGCCTTGCTTTACCGTGAACCTCTCCAATAAAAAGAGTTTTTTGTCCAACCAACAATTGCGCATACTGAAAACCACCTGCGTCTGTTTTGGTTTCTTTAAAGATCGATATATTGCCACTTTTAGAAATTTCAATTTTATTTTTAACAAAAATACTTCTACCTTCGATAACTCCGCCAAGATAATTGGTTTTCAGACCAGCTTGATAAATAGGTTCAAAATCGGGAAGTATTTCTTGAAGTTTAATTTGGAGATCGGGTTGGACCTCTAAAAAACAGAATATATCTGTCTTTGAAGACTCCTTCAGGATAAATTTTTTAAGCAAATCCCAAACCTGTCCATGCCAAATATTGAAAAATATTATCCTCATCGGCGGAGGAGGTGAGATTCGAACTCACGAGACCCTTGCGGGTCCGGGTTTTCCAAACCCGTGCCATAGGCCACTAGGCGACTCCTCCCTGAAACTTGTATTATAGCAAAGGTGTGCCTCCTGCGGGAATTGAACCCACATCAATGGTTCCGGAAACCATTACTTTATCCGTTAAGCTAAGGAGGCTTTCTTTGTGGGTTTGGAATTACTTTGAAGAAGATCCTGGGCTTTTTTAAGCATTTGTTTCTCTCCACCAAAAGAAAGGGTTTTATAGGCCTTATTGTAAGGAAGCCAGGAAACTTCCGATGTTTCCCAGCCAAAACCTTCCGGAAGATCCTTAATAAACTCCATTAAAAAGAATGTAACAAACTTTAAAATTTTACCGGACTTCGAATCGTTATATGAATACATTGAAGTTCCAATCTTCTCTATAATTTGCCCCTTCACACCGGCTTCTTCCTCAACTTCTCTTAATGCAGCCCTTTTTAAAGACTCCAGATCCGCTTTTACTTTTCCTGAAGCGATGGGGCCAGGCTTATCTCCTTTACCATCATCCACCCAACCCTTAGGAAGCATCCAATACTCCTTGGGGTAAAGCTTACTTGCAGACGTTTTTCTAATAAGCCATAAAATCTCCGCGTTTTTACTTTTTTTATAAACAATGCCGCCAGAAGAGAACTCGCGGGTTAATATAGTTTTATCTTGTGTGTTAATTCCCACTCTTTTAGTACCTGCTTAGCTCCTTTAAACATCTCTTTTTCTTTTTTGGAAGCGAGTTTCTTTGTCACATCTGGAGACTGTAGCCATTTTATTGTATAAAAACCAATCATGTCACTTGGTCCTCCTTTATTAAGCATCAAATAATAATAATATTTTTGAGAAACTGCTTTCCCGTTAATAACCGTGTTTCCACTATACCTTCCCGCTTCTTCCAGAACCCTGGCGGTAATTCCACCCTGCTCACCCGTCAGCCTTATTACAGAACGGACGGATGACTCCCCCCTCCTAACAGTTACTTTAGGAATTTCCCAATCACCATCTTCTTTTGTTTTTACAAGCAAAAATTGGCGTTTACCGCGATAGTCTCTAAAAACTATTGCACCGCCAATTGACATCTGTTGATTATTTTTACCGTTTTTCATATATAAATGCGGTGAGTGCAGGATTCGAACCTGCGTAGGGATTCCTCCCTTCGGTTTTCGAAACCGACACGTTTGGCCACTCCGTCAACTCACCTTGGTCGACGTCCTCCATCCTGTGCCCCCGATCAGAATTGAACTGATATCCCAGGTTCCGCAAACCCGTACTCTATCCGTTGAGCTACGAGGGCATGTCAGTCGCTCTCCGGCAGTTTTTTAATTACCCAGTTTGCAACTTTGTCCAAAGTTGAAGGGGGAACTTCTTCATATGGAACATATGCAGAGATTTCTTTTTTTAGTTTATCCTTCAATCCGGAACCGACTACAAGCTGCACCCGACCCGGAAACGAGAATGTGTCAAACATTAGTACATCACTTCCGGATTTCTGAGCTATCCAAAACCTAGCAATATTTGCCCAGGGTGTTTCTTTACCGGCAATTTTAATCCCCTTATTGGTTACTTTGTACTCAACATCTTCCGGTGGTACTGTTGAAAGTACGTAAAAAAGAAATACCAATGAAATTAAAAGTGCTACCGGCATAAAACCTTCGGCAATAAAAAGAATGATACTTATTATTCCAACAATTGAAAAAACACTAACATAAAACTTTCTACCATATCTTTTAAAAGGTCTTGCTGGTGCCGTCCAGGTGACAAGATCTCTATCTTGTTCACGCTTAACGACTACAGCCTGCGGATCTTGATTTAATGTGCTATCGGCAGTTTTTGGGTCAGATTCCATGTTAGACAGGATACTTTTGACGTATCTTAAGCGTATTATACCTCAATTGTGGTTTACATTAAAGCCAAACCATATTGACTCAACATTCGGGTTTTGTTAGCATTAAACGTGATTAGACACTCTGCTCAAACAATTAATAAAGCTAGGGAATTAGCTCTAAAAGAACATCTTTCATATAAAGAAATAGGGCGCAGGCTTGGTGTTTCAGATTCAACCATCAGTATTTGGTTTCGTAATGTTAAGGATGGTAATCCAAGAAAATATGTCCAAACAAATAGAAGTCTTCGAGAAACTATAAAAAAATCTGAAATAAGTATATTTAACAAGATAAAAATTGATGTAAATCTAGCGAAAATCTATTGTGGAATATTATATGGCTGTGAGGGTTCTAAATATCCAGCCTCAAATTGTATAATTTTCACTAACAGTGAACCTAAACTTATACTAGCTTTTGTTAACCTGTTAAGAAATGCCTATGAATTGGATGAATCTAAATTCAGAATAATATTACAGGTTCATAGTAATCAAAATTACATAGTGTTATCAAATTATTGGAGTAAAATCCTTAAAATTCCGATCGACAAATTTTATAAACCCACTATAACAATAGCCAATGAAGGTAAGCACAAAGATAATTATCTTGGCACGTGTACAATAAAATATTACGATTACAAGCTTCAGCTTAAACTAATTGGTATTTATGAACAGTTTATGAGAAAATCAAGCTTGATGGAGGGCATCCCGATCGGCTCAGGGGACAGTTCGCTAAACTGTATCGCGTAATTGCGACCGACAGGTTCGACTCCTGTGCCCTCCGCCACGGTGGGTGGGCAGGACGGTAATGCGCGAGTCTTGAAAACTCGTGAGCGCAAGCTCTAACAGGTTCGACCCCTGTACCCACCGCAGAAACATGTCATTTGACAATTGTTAAGCCCCAAACCTTTTTTACACCAGCTTTCTTTAAAACCTTTCCCAACTCGAACATTGTAGAGCCGGTCGTGAAGACATCATCAAAAACAATAATCGAATCAAATTTATCTATCTTTGATTTATAAATAGGGTTTAGAGAAAACACCCCTTGAAGGTTTTTTCTTCTTTTCTCTCCTGACAGGAGAACCTGAGAAATGGTTTCTTTGTGCTTAATAACTAAATCCGGAATGAAATTCCAACCCATTGAGTCCGCAACCTTTTTTCCAATGATTAATGACTGATTAAACCCTCTCGTATTTTGTCTATACCAATGAATTGGGATTGGGGTTAGAAACTGGACATTCGGTAAGGTTACCCTCCTCAATGAACTAATTAATTGATCGGCAAGTTCACCCCCTATTACTGTTGCATATTTATATTTCAATAACAAAATTGCCTTACGAATAATTCCCTTGTGCTTCCAAATAGAAACTAAACCATCAATCCCAAATTGCCTTCTACAATTTGGATGCGTGTTTCCGTTCAATGAAGGATACCTACAATAAGGACAAGTTGGTTGGGCAAATGGAACACTGGAAATACAATTTTTACATAAATATTTACCCTCACGTCTACACTCAAGGCAGGTTTTGGGGAAAATAACATCTAGTATTTCCACAAGTTTATTATGCCATCAAAAAATCCAGGTTTTGAGGCCTGGATTTTTAAATAGTGGAGACGGCGGGAATCGAACCCGCGTCCGAAGAAACTTCCTACAACACTTCTACAAGCTTAGTAAATTTTATAAATTTCCGTCCGGCTTAAGCAAACTTACAGCTACCGAACGTAAGATTTATTTGGCTTTGGTTTAGGGCTTTAAATCATTAAACCTTAAACAGCATCTCGGATTGGTTTACACCCTTTTGATCCGACCGAGAATCGAATCTCAGGATGCAACTTAAGCGTACGCTACTGCGTAGTTAGGTTGGGCTTGGAATAAATTCCTAGCTTTTATTTTTTGATCTCTTTTTACAAGTGTTGATCAAACTTGGCTTGCGGTATTGTAAAGAGCACTCCGTCGAGACCGATCGTCCCCTTATAACTTTCCTTTAAACTCACTCTCGATATCTCTATTGATATCGTGACGCTTAAGAGCTTCCTTTTTTTCAAACTTGCGTTTTGCACGACCAAGCTCAAGATAAAGTTTGATTAAGCGGCCCTTATTGTATACCCTCAGAGGCACAATTTGCAACCTTTTTTGCTTCATTTTTGTAATTAACGAAAGTATTTCAGCACGATGCATCAAAAGTTTTCTCATGCGGGTGGGGTTGTATTTTACGATACCTGTTGCGGGTATGTTCGCATTTATTAAATACACTTCGTCACCCAATACTCTTATTGCAGCTTGGGAAATATCAGCTCTTCCCTCACGAACGGATTTTGCTTCAATTCCCAAAAGAGAAATGCCGGCTTCAAACCCTTCACCGGTTAGTTCGTACTCAAATTTTGCTCTTTTATTAAAAATCTTCATCTTGGCTTATTTTAACATTAAAGAGAATCTATCGTAGCCTGCATATTCGGAAGACTTTTAAATTAAAGGTGTTTTATCTCAATTGAAAGAAGTTTGTCTCCGGTAAGTAATATTATTTTCTTTTGAGATTCCGAAACAACAAGAGTTGATGCGGAAGAAATTTGGTCATTTATGTACTGCGCCTTGTATTTTCCGTTTTTATCAACCACCACAACACGATTACCAGCCTTATCCAAAAGATAGACATATTGGTTATCTGGATCCGCATATAATGCGTCGATATTTCCTATTTCAGGTCTTACTTCTGAAAGGGAAAAACTTTGGGGAGACCCAAGACTGTACTTTAAGATTTTTGAATTCGGGAAAAGTACATATATTGCTCCATTCATCCCCCAGTTTGTTGCACTAGAAAAATCAGCCCTTGTGGAAGTTGAAAGCCAATTTTGTTGACTGCCGAAAGTACTTCCGGATTGTCCGGCATATCTATAAATCTGATTTCCGCTTTTATCCAATACATAAAGATTGCCGGCAAAAGAATAAATAAGAGCTTCCCCTGCCCAGGATTTATCGATTACCTTTTCTTTACTCCCACCAACAAGGTATATTCCATCTGAAAATAAAATAAAAACATTATCTTCATATGACGCAAGAGCAAGCGAACCTTCAATAATGCTTGGACCGGCAACGACCTTGCTCTTTTTTGTCTCAGTAGCAATACTGACAACTCTAGATCCGCTTTTATCCAAAACATAGATATTTCCACCCGATGAAGAAATTGTGTCCCCTTTAAAACCCGATGACAAAAGACTTAAGTCCAAAAAGAGCTCCGGGTTTACTGTATACTCCCCCAAAATTGCCGCACGACTGTCGGTAACCTTCTTTGCCAATTCGTCAATTTTTGGATCTTTTCCTCCCAATGCCTGAATTTGTAATAATTTTTGCTCGCTATCCAAAAACAGTTGCCTTGACTCGTCCGGATTAACGCTTGCCGTCGCTATTGCCTGATCAACCTCGTTTGTGGCGGTAGATAAAAGACCTTGGTACTCTTTTTTGAGATCATTCATTTTCTTTTGTCTAATCCCAAACCCTACGCTTACAGCTAAAATTAAAAGGAGGATTATTCCGACAGAGAGAGTTAACTTTCGGCTTTGAGACGAAGCTTCATCTTGAACCCCAGATCTTATATAGATATTTTTTCTGGGAATTTTCGAGATGATAGTCTTAAATATCTGAGAAAAATTCTGCTTTTGTTTAAAAATTGGGCTTGGGACGTTTTGGGCTGGTGTCTGAGCGGGTTGCTGGATAACTGGCTCATCAATTTTAATTCTCTCGGTTTCAATCCCTTGCTCAAATTTTATAAGTATTACACCTGCAGTACCAATTTCATTTTCACTGTAAATAAGGGGGGTCAACTGCTCAATCGCTGAGTCAAGATTTTTACCAGCCAAACTATCCTTCAAACCATTTTGATTCACTTTCTCAAAAAAAGCTCTCGTTCCGACAACAATTATATCGCCGTTTTTCGGAAAACCGGATGCAGCAATAACTTCAGCGCCACTTTCCAAAATCGATGCGAGAGCCCCGTCTCTTGCTATGAGAACTCTACCACCACCACAAGCTGAGGTGTAGACAACTCCGTCTGCGAACGCGCAGCAAACAAGTTCAATTTCCGTGCCGTTAATACTAAATTCGGCAATAACTTTTTGAGTCGCATTTTTTAATGCATCAAAAGCTTTATCCTGAGAAATTCCATAATATTCTTCACGAAGCCTGGAAACAATTTGTCTTTCAAAAGTAATTGCTTCAATCCCCTCTCTTCCGTTTTTGGAAGCTATAACGACAAAAAGTCTTCCTCTCGAACCAAGATTATCGGTCTCGGAAGGGGAAAATCCGTGAATCTGCACCCAACCTGCGGCTCCGGGGGAAGCTGTTACTTTCGCACTAGTTATTTGTAGCATCTCAGAGAACTATTAGAGCAGTAACAAAGACTAAAATTGCAAATATTAGATGAAAAAATGATAGAAATCTTACAACCGGCTCAAAACCCAAAGTAAGTGTGTGTGTCATAACCTTAACCTGCCTAGTAATAACAAAGGCAAAAATAATGTACATAACCAGAATAATTAAGGTAAAAATTCTTATTATTGCCCATATATCAAAAGTGGGGATAGCCAAGTTTTCCATGTTGATTAGTGTACTGCCTTTCTAAGGTCTCCCAAAACATCCGCTACTCTATCCGGATGGGGAACTCTTTCAAAAACCAATTCTGTAATTTCCGCTGCGGTTTGGACTAAAACATCCCCATAATTTAAGGTTGTTCCCAAAGGACCACTTGTGGAATAACTTACATCCTGAATTTTTTCAATCTCGGCATCTGATACTCTTTTATCTATCAGATTATAGAAATCAACATCAACAACCCTCATTGTTGTTATCATAAAAACATTGAAATACCAGGAAAAAAATCCTTCAATGGCATAAGCAAAACTAACCAGATACCAGGTCATCATTGCTATTATTTGGTAACCTGTCGGTAAAAGAGATAAAAGACCGGTTTTTTGGATAATAGCAGGGCACAAAAACAAAATCACACTTACAAAAATCCATTTAAGGTTCACTATTGGGTGTTGCCTAAGCATCAGAACAATTTTTTCATCCTTTTCTCTGGTTTCAAAACTAATGTGCTCGGGGTAAAGATTGAAGGCAGAAAACATATTCCTTCTTCCGTGGTGACGAATTTCCCCAGAGGTATTTTTTGAATTTATATTTTCAGGGGAAACGAATATCTCAGGCATTCTAAACCTATTATATCAGCTGAAATTAAAAATTCTACCTTTTCTCAACGTTAAAAAGAGGACCGACTATTTGAATGTTTGATGGAGCCCTGAGATTGAAATAGTTCTTAAAATCATCTCCGTTTATAGACTGGCCATTAACTGTAACTGTGGTTGTCCGACCGGTTCCAAAATCCACTCCTATAGAAATGCTCGTTGCGGTTGTAATCGGAGATCCTCCACGACTTGAAAGTTCACTTCTTACACGCGACGCGTCCCATGTATCAGTTCCTTCAGGATTACTCTTATCAACTTGGTATAAATGTGCTTTAGTTGAGCCGTCACGCTTTGCAAGCATTACTACATTAAAAATATCTGCAACCTCTTCTGGTTTTAGCCAAGCGGTTTTATTGTATTCTGCCCTACTTCCCCAATCACAGTAGAAAATAGGAGAAGATTTGTCATATGCGCTATTCATCAGATCAGAAAAATTGGATACGGACCCTGCCGCATCCTGCAGTCTCTTTGTCCAAGAAGTAGCATTCCAACCAATATCGGAGGTTGTATAAGCATACCCTCCATGGGTTGAAGAGTACCAAGCCTTGATCGGAGCTCCGCCCGAAGTCAGAACAATCCCTTTTGTCGAATCAACAGCTTGTTGCCATGTGGAATTATTTAATTCCCTTTTAACAACCTGACACTTTTGGCTTGGGCAAATTGAACCGGATCCACCCCCTGTATAAGAAAGAGCATAGCTTCTTGCGGCAATTGCTTGGGCTTTAAGAGCCTCCATCGGAAAATCGGTAGGCATTTCGTAAAGATGTTTTAAATATTCATCTATATTCCATGTGTCGTTAAATGATTGACCGAATTCATTAGTCCCAGAAACTTTTATATTGATTGACTGACTGTATCCGGTTGTATAGTCTGCATTGTAGTAGGCTTTAAGTATTGTTTCCGCTGATTGTCCCGCCTCAGCCCTACCCTTTGCACCAAACTGATTCATGCCAACACGGTTTGGAACCCCGTATGTAAAAAATGCATAGGAAGGGGAAAATCCTGGGCTTTTAAAAGGATTAATGTCGCTACTGCAACCACCCTTCATATTGTATGCGGATCGGGACAACCCCAAACTTTCCAATTTTGCAGCAATGAAAGCTTCCTGTTTGGCAGAAAGTGAAGCCAAGTAGGTATCAACCTTTGCAACTTCGGATGCCAGATGACTGGTTTGAGCCGCAACTTGTTTTTGAGACGCTGCAAGAGAATTTTTGCTTTTTTGGAGAGACTCTTCGTCACTCTTTAACTTTGCAAGTTCAATAGCATAATCTCCAATTGTTTTTCTATCCGCATCAGCCGCTCTTTGTCTCAAATTAATCTCCT
>Ga0172374_1002182_pt1 | contig 12597 bp, 10 predicted proteins | sample LakKiv3m_FD_114536 | JGI IMG/M metagenome (GOLD analysis project Ga0172374, IMG submission 114536) | Freshwater microbial communities from Kabuno Bay, South-Kivu, Congo - kab_092012_10.3m | ecosystem: Environmental > Aquatic > Freshwater > Lake | place: Democratic Republic of the Congo... | reverse complement strand
CTAAACTCCCAATAGATTAAAAAACTTTCAATTTCCTGTGACCCTCCCGGTTTGTAAACCGGGATGCTCTGAACCAACTGAGCTAAACTCCCAATAGATTAAAAAACTTTCAATTTCCTGTGATCCTCCCGGTTTGTAAACCGGGATGCTCTGAACCAACTGAGCTAAACTCCCGGAAAGAGGAGGCAAAGATAGACTTTTTTTCGGAATCCCAAAACCAAACCTAATTTGGAAGGAAACCGAAAATCTTCCTGATGGTACGGTGGAATTTGTGAATACTCTTTACAGGTTCAAGCCACATAAAGATACATTCACGGGCAACTAATTTCACCGGTTTGTCTTTAAGCCAATCCAACACTTCCCTGTTTTCTGAATGCTGCTGGATCCAGAAATTATCAATCCCTTTGGCGACAGCTTCCTGCACGGTGGCAAGGGTTAAGGCTTTTGGTGTTAAGACCAGTAAATGCCTGACATCTGCTGGGAGAGCAGAAACCGCATTATAACACTTATCGCCATAAACCTGATCGATTTTGGGATTGATGGGATAAACATCAAATCCCCCTGCCTTTAATTCCTTATAGACCATGTTCCCGAATTTTTTCGGATCCCTTGAAACACCTGCAACGGCTAACTTTTTCGGTTCAAGGAACCGGACGATTGTTTCCCTTGTTGTTTTCATCTTTTTTTATTTTGGGTGAAAGGTTGAACCGTTCGGGATGACGGGCGACTTTATCCCGGTAATACTCCTGAATAATTTCAAGATCTTTTTCATAGTCACCCGTCGGGATGATAATTGGACCAATACCACCGGTCTTTTTCCCATAGTCGATGAAAGAAAGGACTATGGGAACACCGGCCCTGATGGCAATAAGGTAGAAACCCTTTTTCCATTGACTTACCAGTCTGCGGGTTCCTTCAGGTGTAATGACAACAGCCAGCGACTCGTTTTTATTGAAAAGCTTCACAACCTGGTCCACCATCCGGTTGCTGGCTCCCCTGTCGACCGGGATTCCCCCGAGTTTCTTGAGTAAAAAGCCTACAGGCGGCCTGAATGCTTCCGATTTTATAAGGAACCTTATGTTGATTCTGATTGCCCAGAAGGTAAAGCGGCCAATTATGAAATCCCAGAAACTCGTATGTGGAGCTGAAACGATTACTGCTTTTTTGATCCCGGGAGGCAATGACCCGTCAGTGCGCCATCCTGAAATTCTCAGGATCAGCCTTGATAACCATCGTAGCATAAACCAGTAGAAGATATCATGTAAATAACCAGAAAAAAATTAATTAAGCTTTAAAGTTTGTATAACTCTGTTGCATCAGAATTCGATCTCCAGATCCAATTCATCTTTGAGTTTCCGGAGAGCCGGATTCTTCTCAGCCATCTTTTCAAACTTTTCCTTATCGGTATAAGGTCTGGAGTTCTTATCGGCCTCTGAGATCCTCGTCTGGAGTGTGATCTTATTATTGTTCAACTCTTTTCTGAGATAACCTAAAAGTTCTCCCTTCTTCTCGTTCAATTCCTCTTCCAGTAACCTGTTGTCGATGGAAAAATCGATCCGGAATCCTTCCATCAATACCGGCCTGTGTTTTTTAAGCATGGAATAAAGATGTGGGAAATCAGGTTTGAGGGTCTCGGCATACTCATCCCAATGAAGATTGAGCAGTTCCTGCGAGAAAACCGAGACAGCTTCCGGTTGGGATGTTTCTCCCTTTTTTATGGTCTCATCATCCGGTGATTCTTTCTTCGGGAGAGGCTTAATTGATACGGTTCCGGTATATTCCTCCTTCAGGTCCTTCATCCTGACGGTACCGACGACTTTTTTCTGCGTGCCGGTTGCGGTTTGCTGACTACCGGCTGCCGGTTTCGCTTCTTTCCCGGTGACTTGCTCACTCAGACTCTTTTTACCGACGCTAACGGATTGCTGACTGCCGACCGGGGACTGCCGGGGTACAGATTCCGGATGCCCTGCCATTAGCGCACACATCTGCATTAATGCCAGCTCAAGGTGAAGCTGCTTGTTGTTGCTTACTTTATAGTTCAGGTCACAACGGTTATTGATCTCAAGGATTTTAAGTAAAAATTCAATTGTGTACCTGGCCGCTTGTTCCTGGTAATGGTTCCGGACCGAAGGTGCGCTTTCAAGCAATTTGACAGTGACCGGATCCTGGCATACGAGAAGGTTTCTCAGGTGCTCTCCGAAGCCGATTAAAAAATGCTGTCCGTCAAATCCTTTATCGAGGATTTCATTTATAGTCAATAGCGTAGCGGGAATATCGGATTGCAGTATTGAATCAGTGATCCTGAAAAAATATTCATAGTCAAGGACATTGAGATTTTCAAGGACGGTTTCATACGATAAAGTATTTCCTGTGAAACTGACAAGCTGGTCAAAGATTGAAAGTGCATCGCGCATTGCACCGTCGGCTTTCTGCGCGATTATATGAATTGCATTTTCCTCGGTTGTGATACCTTCCTGTTTTGCCACATAGCCGAGGTGTCCGGCAATATCTTCAACTGTGATCCGCTTGAAATCAAAAATCTGACAACGGGAAAGGATCGTCGGAAGGATCTTATGTTTCTCCGTTGTGGCAAGGATAAATTTCGCATAGGGGGGGGGTTCTTCCAAAGTCTTCAGGAATGCATTGAAGGCTGAAGCCGAAAGCATATGGACTTCGTCGATGATATAAACTTTATAACGGCCCGTCTGAGGTGGTATCCTAACCTGGTCGACCAGGGTTCGTATATCATCCACCGAGTTGTTGGAAGCGCCGTCAAGTTCATAAATGTTGAAGGATGCATTTTCATCAAATGAAACACAAGAGCTGCATTTGTTACACGCCTCGATATTTGATGTCAGATGCTCACAATTGATCGTCTTTGCCAGGATACGGGCGCAGGTTGTCTTGCCAACACCGCGCGGACCGCAAAACAGGAAAGCCTGTGCAACTTGGTTATTCCTGATTGCGTTTTTCAGGGTGTTGGTGATTGACTTTTGCCCGACCACAGTATCAAAAGTCTGTGGCCTGTATTTCCGGGCAGAAACAATGAAATTTTCCATTAACAAGCCGGGATCAGATCCAAAAAGATGATTCAAAAGTACGAAAGTTTTTGATTTTTACTTAAATTGGCTGCTGAATGGAACCGCTATGCTTCTGATCCTTATTACCTCTGTAACACCCCGCGCACAATACATTTTCTCACTTCTCTTAAAAGAATTGCTTGGACTTGACTTTTCTTTTACTACCTCCCGTGATGAATGGATGGTTTACCAGGGACCCAAATTCATCTATTCCAAAGAACCGGTTGAAGACAGCCTTTTTATTGAATCATCCGGATTGCTTTTTGAAACAGGTATATTCCCGCATGACCTGAAGACTTATATACACGAAGGAATACCGGTACTTTTTGAATCATCTGGTCCGCGCTCCGGACTCTCCTTCGATCCCTTTGCCGCAAGTTTTTACATGGTTTCAAGATATGAAGAATATCACCGGGATAAAAAAGATAAATACGGCCGGTTTTTAGTTTCTGAAAGCGTAGCCTGGCAGGGAAAGTTCCTCGAAATCCCGGTCGTGCATAAATGGACTGATCAACTCGAGTCGTTACTGGTGAAGCATTACCCGGCTTTGCCTGTCAGGCATCCTGAATACAGGTTCATACCGACGATCGACATCGATCATGCTTTTGCCTACCGGGGCAGGACTTTGATACGGACATTTGGCTGTGCCGGAAGATCCCTGATCAAGGGCGATCTCAGTGAGATCATTCATCGTGCAAAGGTGCTGACCGGTTTTTTGAAGGACCCGTATGATAATTTTGACTATTTAAGGCAGATTCACCACGAGACAGGGCAGTCGCCGGTTTTCTTTATTCTTTTTGCCGATTACGGCGGAAATGATAACCAGATATCACTCCGCAATAAGGAATTCCATAAAATAATCAGGGATCTGGATAAGGATGGGATTGTCGGAATCCATCCCTCTCTTTCCTCCAACAAGCATACCGTGAAACTTAAGGCGGAATGCAGGGGATTGTCGGGTGTCCTTGGGCATGATATTACCGTAAGCCGGCAACATTTTCTGAAGATAAGTTTCCCTAAGACTTACCGTAACCTTATCAGTAACGGTATTACCGATGATTACTCCATGTGCTATGCATCTCATATGGGATTCAGGGCCGGGCTAACCGTTCCCTTCAGTTTCTTTGATCTGGCCAGGAATGAGCCGACAAATCTCAGGATACATCCGGTCGCCGTAATGGATGTAACGTTAAAAGATTACGGTCGTCTAAATCCCCAGCAGAGCCTGGAAATCATCAGTCAGGTTGTTCAAAAGATCAGATCGGTTAACGGTGAGTTTGTCAGTTTATGGCACAACGAAAGTCTTTCAGATTCAGGACGGTGGAAAGGCTGGAGGGTTGTGTATGAAGAAATGCTTCGCGAGGCTGCCAGGCGGTAAAGGATATGATTAATTATCTTAGACATAACAGTATTGATAAAGTTCGCTGGGACGAATGTATCCGTCATGCGGTAAACAGCAGGATTTATGCACATTCGTGGTATCTCGATATTGTTTCTCCCGGATGGGATGCCCTGGTGGATGAAAAATATGAGAGTGTTTTCCCGCTTACTCACCGGAGAAAGGCAGGTATCCATTACCTGTACCAGCCTTTTTTTACACAGCAGCTTGGACTTTTTTCCCGGTCACATCTCACGGGTTCTTTACTTAACAGTTTTCTGACAGCAATACCTGAAAAATTCAGGTTTGCTGAGATACAACTGAATTCATTGAACAAGCCTGATCCCGGGAAATTTAATCTTCAGATACGCCTTAACCATGAGTTGGATCTTATCAATTCTTATGAAAACCTCCTTTCCGGATATTCCCAGAATACACGGAGGAATATTCATAAAGCGGTCGAATCAGGCGTCACCATTGGAAGAAAAACAGGAATTGATGAACTGATCTCATTATTCAGGGAAAATTTCGGGAAAGAAGAAGGTGTTTTAAGATTCAGTGATTATGTCACTCTCAGGAAGCTGCTTGAATATGCAAGGAATAAAGATATTGGGTATGCAACTGGAGCTTATTCTGACTCAGGATCCCTATCCGCGGCAGCATTTTTTATGAAGGATAATAAAAGGGTATATTATCTTTTTGCAGCAAGTTCACTTGAAGCCCGGGAAAACGGCGCAATGTTTTTATTGATAGATCATTTTATCCGGGAGAACGCATTTCAGGAACTCACCCTCGATTTCGAGGGGGGAAATGATCCGGGTCTCGGGAGGTTTTATAAAAGTTTCGGAGCCAGGGAAAGTACCTACTGCAAACTCAGGATCGACCATCTGATATGGCCTGTAAGGCTATGCCTCAATCTTGTACGTAAGTATTCCGGTCGCAAAAAAGAGGTACTTTTGTGATTAGTTAATCTTTAACACAAATTTATGGTAACTATCCTTTCGAATACAAAATCAATTCTGAATCAGTTCATTGCAGAACTCAGGGATTCGGAGATACAGAAAGACAGCATGCGGTTCCGGCGGAATCTTCAGCGGATCGGTGCGATCTTTGCATATGAGATAAGCAGAAAGCTTGTTTATGAAGAAAAGGAAGTAACCACCCCGCTTGGAATTGCAACAGTACCGTTATTGGAGGAATACCCTGTACTGGTGACAATATTGCGTGCAGGACTCCCGTTTCACCAGGGGTTCCTGAATATTTTCGATAAGTCGGAGAACGGCTTTATTTCAACATTCAGGAAGTATGAGAAGGATGGGAATTTTACAATTAATCTGGAATATGCATCCATACCTGAGACCGAGAATAAAATCGTGATCCTGTCGGATACCATGATAGCCTCCGGCTCCTCCATGATGCTCGCTTACCGTGAACTGATTGCAAACGGTAAGCCAAAGCATACTTATATCGCTACCATCTTAGCCAGTATGGAAGGATTGGAGCAGATTAAGAAAGTAATTCCGCACGATAGGGTCAGTATACTTGTTGGCGTGATCGACGACGAGCTGACTGCCCAATCGTTTATTGTGCCGGGTCTCGGCGATGCAGGAGACCTTGCTTTTGGCAAAAAACGCTAAGATTTTTTTTATGAAGAATACACTTGTCATCGAAAATCTGAGGATCTCGCTCGACTCAATAAAAAGCCATTTACTTCGTACCATTCTGACCATCATGATCATTGCTTTTGGTATCATGGCGCTTGTCGGTATTCTTACAGCCACTGATTCAATAAAATATTTTCTGACAAAGAATTTTACCATGATGGGATCAAACACCTTTACCATCAGGAACCGCAGTATGAATATCCACATCGGTGGTAATCACGGAACTGAAACCAGATACGAACCTATTTCATATATACAGGCGAAAGAGTTTAAAGACCGCTTTGTTTTTCCGGCATATACAGCCATCTTTACCCGTGCGACAGGGATTGCAACTTTAAAATATCTGTCGAATAAAACAAATCCGAATGTCAGAGTGCTTGGAACCGATGAGAATTATCTGATAACCTCCGGTGAGGAGATCGAGAAGGGCAGGAACTTTACGATCCAGGAGGTCTTTTACGGATCACGCTCTGTTATTTTAGGGTCGGAAATCGCCAAAACACTTTTTAAGAAGAATGAGGACCCGGTCGGCAAGGTCATCTCTATCGGACCCGGGAAATATAAAGTCATAGGAGTGCTGAAATCAAAAGGATCGAGCATGGGATTCAGTGGCGACCAGTCCTGTTTTATTCCGTTGAATAACGTCCGCACCGATTTTACGAGGCCTAATATGACATTTTATATCAATGTTATGGCTCACAGGCAGGATCTCCTTGATCCGGCGATCGGAGAGGCAACTGCATTACTCAGAAATATCAGGAAAGTCCCTGTTGGCATGAACGATACCTTTGAGATCACGAAAAGCGACAATGTTGCAAAGCTGCTCATCGAAAACATTAAATATGTTACCATGGCGGCAACATTGATCGGGATCATCACACTCCTTGGCGCTGCCATCGGATTGATGAATATTATGCTGGTTTCGGTGACCGAACGAACCCGTGAGATAGGGATCCGTAAAGCCATCGGAGCAACTAAAAGGGTTATCAGGAACCAGTTCCTCGTCGAGGCGATCGTAATTGGCCAGCTTGGAGGGTTACTTGGAATCTTTCTGGGAATTTTAGTCGGCAATATCATGTCACTGGTCATAGGTTCGGCTTTCATAGTACCCTGGGTCTGGATAATCACCGGTGTAGTGCTTTGTCTTTTTGTGGCTCTCGGAAGCGGGATACTGCCTGCAAGAAAAGCCGCCAACCTTGATCCGATCGAATCGCTCCGTTATGAATAACCTTTACAATGGATGTGAATAAAATCATTTCCATGCTCCGCAAGGAGTTTCCCTATGATCCAACAGACGGACAGGAAAGACTTCTCGGTGAACTTGCGGTATTTCTTACGATATCATGGAAGAGATCCGATGCGCTTTTTATTCTACGAGGATATGCAGGAACAGGTAAGACAACCATCGTAAAATCACTGGTTGATGTATTGCCGCTTGTGGGGAAAAGACCGGTCCTCCTTGCTCCGACGGGACGGGCTGCAAAGGTTTTAGCTAATTATACCGGTAAACAGGCCAATACCATTCACAGAAAGATTTACTTTGCCAGGACAAACAAGGACGGACTGATAGATCTGAAGCTACAGACTAATTATCATAAGCATACACTTTTCATAGTTGATGAAGCTTCGATGATACAGCATCTTACCTCACCCGAAGGATTGCTGTTTGCCGGAAGAAATTTGCTTGATGACCTTTTCCGGTTTGTCAGGACAGGTGAAAATTGCAGACTATTGTTCATTGGCGATGCGGCGCAGTTGCCGCCGGTCGGCCTGGAATACAGTCCGGCCCTTGATACGGAATTTCTTTCAAAATCGTATAATCTGAGTATTGACACGTTCGAGCTGACCGAGGTTGTTCGTCAGTCGCAAAAGTCAGGAATACTTGTCAATGCGACCGGTATAAGAAGGCAGATCAATGAAAAGGAATTCAGGTTCCCAATCTTTTCTCTGGATTCATGTACCGATATAATCCGTATCTCGGGGAATGAACTTGAAGAGGAGCTGGTACAGGCTTATTCAAATACCGGGAAAGATAATAATGTTGTTATTTGCAGGTCAAATAAAAGGGCAAATTTATTTAACCAGGAGATACGGAAACGGATACATTTCTTTGAGGAAGAGATCTCGGCAGGAGATTATCTGATGATTGTAAAAAATAACTACTTCTGGCTTCCGGTCGATTCATCGGCCGGATTTATTGCAAACGGGGATGTTGTTGAACTGGTCAGGATATTAAAAACAGAGGAACAGTTTGGTTTCCGGTTTGCCGATGTGATAATACGTTTTTTAGATTATCCTGATCAGAAAGAGCTGGAAGTGAAAATCATTCTCGATACACTTATGTCCGAATCGCCCGCATTACCGCAGTCTGAGAATAACCGTCTTTTCCAGGCAGTGATGGAAGAATACAAAGATATCCCTTCCCGAAGGGAAAGGATCGAAAAAGTAAAACTTAATCCCTTTTTCAATGCTCTTCAGGTAAAGTTCGCATATGCACTTACGTGTCATAAAACTCAGGGAGGCCAATGGGATACTGTCTTTGTGGATCAGGGATATCTCAATGAAAACATGCTCAATAAAGAATACCTACGATGGCTGTATACCGCTGTTACCAGGGCAACCCAAAAATTATTCCTGGTCAATTTTGAGGAACGTTTTTTCGGCAGGTTACCAGCTTAAAAGGGTAAGACCGATATTCAGAGGGAAGACTTCCGGACCTTTTCCATCCTGAAACAGTTGTGTAATTCCGCATGTTGCCCACAAATTAAGATGGGACCAGCCGATTCTTAATGTTGCATCGAGCATAAAAGGACTCAGATGGTATGAACCATAGGTACGCACCACCGGCCGTTCCACATAATATGAAAGGATTGGATTTCCGGCATCATCTACCAGGTAGTATGTCTGGCCGGTATTCTTATAAACCTGCTTGGTGTATGTTCCGATACGGATTCCACCAATAACACCCACTGTTATGTGGAAGCTGTTCAGATGGCGGTGAGAATTGGTCTGATATTCAAAAAGCAATGGAAGGGTAATATAAGAGTTGAACATTTTATTCTGTTTCAGAGTAACGTAGTTCCCATCTTTGTCCTTTACCTTAAAGGCGACCAATGTGGCTGAATCCTTCAGCATAACGTAATTATTCGTAAAGTAGTAGTTATTGAGCTGGAAACCTATACCTGTTGTAAATCCGAAATGTTTCCTGATCAGATTGACATTAAGCTCGAATGGATTAAGGTTCACCATAAGTGAACGGGCTGTATTGATATTCAGGTAATCATCCTTCGGAGAAAAGTTCATGTTGAAATCGGGGGTGACATAACCGTTGAAGCCAAGATCGATCCCTGCCCAGTGCCCGCGGTATTTTTCCCTTTTCTGACAAAACGGGAAGCAGGAGAAATTGAAATTATCCATCTTCGATTTGTTGATGTAAATGATCACGCTGTCGTCGCCAATATGTGCAACTCTGACACCGGGCATATCAATTTCAGTCGTATCACAATGACCGGATTTATGATGTTTCGGTTGTTCCTTTTCATCTTGAGCTAAAGCACTGCTGCCGATAACAAGCAGAAGGGTGATGCAGACAATTATCCTAAACATTGTTTTCATGTGTCAATACTTTTTAATTATTGTGATTTGAGATTGAAAAATCAAAAGCGATAAGACGGTGTAAAAATTAAATAGTTACATCAAAGATATACAAAACTCAGCTGTCAAGTTTCAGGACGGCAAGAAAGGCTTTCTGAGGGACTTCCACGTTACCGATCTGGCGCATCCGTTTCTTGCCTTTTTTTTGTTTTTCGAGAAGTTTTCTCTTGCGGGTGATATCGCCGCCGTAACATTTTGCCGTAACATCTTTCCTGACAGCCTTTACTGTTTCCCTTGCAATGATTTTTGAACCGATGGCGGCCTGGATAGCTACCTCGAATTGTTGCCGCGGGATGAACTCTTTCAGTTTAAGACAAAACTTCCGGCCAAATTCATAAGCATTATTACGGGTGATCAGAGCCGACAGTGCGTCAACTACTTCGCCGTTCAGCAAGATATCGAGTTTGACCAGATCAGCGTCGTGATAACCTGCGGGATAATAATCAAAGGATGCATAACCCTTGGAGATACTTTTCAGGCGGTCATAAAAGTCGAACACAATCTCACCTAACGGCAGATCAACGGTCAGCTCTATTCTGTCGGTAGTAAGATAAACCTGGTTTTTCAGAGTACCCCGTTTATCTACACACAGTTTCATGATCGGTCCGATATATTCTGATTTCGTTATAATGTTGGCAGTGATGTATGGCTCTTCAATATGCTCAATATAATTAGGTTCCGGCAGCCCCGAAGGGTTATATACGTCGATAACTTCACCCTTGGTCTTGAACACCTTATAAGAGACGTTTGGAACGGTCGTGATGACATCCATGTCGAATTCCCGGTCGAGCCTTTCCTGTACGATCTCCATATGTAAAAGGCCCAGAAACCCGCAGCGGAATCCAAAGCCAATGGCAGCCGAGGATTCCGGCTCAAACGAGAGAGAAGAATCATTCAGTCTGAGTTTTTCGAGTGAATCACGCAATTCTTCATAATTATCGGCATCGGTCGGGTATATACCTGCGAAAACCATAGGCTTGACGCCACGGAATCCTTCAATGATCTCTTTTGTCGGATTGCTGTAGCTGGTAATGGTATCGCCAACCTGAACCTCCCTGCTCGATTTTATGCCGGATATTATATAACCTACATCGCCGGTGTTCAGAAATTCTTTTGGTTCGGGTTTTAACTTTAGTATTCCAACTTCTTCGGCATGGTAGTCCATCTGAGTGGCAACAAATTTAACATGGTCTCCTTTCCTTATATTACCGTTAAAGATCCTGAAATAGGCGACAACACCCCTGAAGGTATTATAATGGGAATCGAAGATAAGCGCCTGTAAGGGAGCTTCAGGATTTCCCTTTGGTGAAGGAACTGTCTTTACGATCGCATGAAGAATCTCCTCAACACCATATCCCATTTTGGCGCTGGCTTCAAGGATATCATAGCGGTTACAACCTAAAAGATCAACGATCTGGTCCTTGACCTCTTCGATCATGGCATTTTCCATATCGATCTTGTTCAGAACCGGGATGATTGTAAGGTTTTTATCAATGGCAAGATAAAGGTTTGAAATGGTCTGGGCCTGGATACCCTGTGTTGCATCAACGACTAAAAGTGCACCTTCGCATGCAGTGATAGCCCGCGACACTTCATATGAAAAATCGACATGACCCGGAGTATCTATAAGGTTGAGAATGTACTGCTGACCCTCAAGCCTGTAGTTCATCTGGATTGCGTGGCTTTTGATAGTAATGCCGCGTTCACGCTCCAGTTCCATATCATCAAGTACCTGTGCCTGGAAATCCCGTTCCGAAATGGTATTTGTCAGCTCCAGCAATCTGTCGGCCAGAGTCGATTTCCCATGGTCAATATGAGCTATGATACAGAAATTCCGTATGTTCTTCACGGCCGCAAAGATAGGAAAAAGAGAGGAGTGAACCTTACGCCATGTACTTTAATGAAAGAGAATCGGTACGGCAGCCGATTATTTTAACGGGATCAGGCCAAAGCCAATTAGTATCCGCACTACCTCAGGCAAGGTGGCGGCCCCGGTTTTTTTCTTCAAGATCGTGCAGATTTTTTCTACCGCAGAAATGGATTTTCCATCCCGTGCGGCAATTTCTTTCATGGTAAACCCCGTGAGGCTAGGCGCTAACAAGCCGACAGCCAAGCAATGCGGGCGGTTTCCGGGGCAGGTGTGAACCAAACCTGAAAATGACAATCGGTAAGCAAAATATCAAACAAGTAAATCCCACACTGAAGGCTGCTGGCTGGACGTTGGCTGCAGATGATATTTTCTGCGATATATTAATTTTATAAAAAATCCGAGTAAGAACCTATTTCAGATAATTACTGAGTTTCATCGCATAATGTTCATCAAGCAAAGTGGGTAAATTACAATGCTCAATTCCAAGTAAATCACAAATTTCAGGAAGTTTTTTAAAAACTTTCAAATCGTTGTCAGTCTTGGTCTCTTCAGTAACTAAAATTATTTGATCGAGGTTAAGAGAATCGTTTTTTGGTATACAGTATAATATGAGTTTGGCGTCTGCGGATTCAAGAAATTGTTGTTTTCTGTTTTCAAATTCAGGTTCGTTTAATGTGTTTTTTCTGGATACATAGCAAAACCTATTTTCCAAATCTCTAATAAAGGAAGGAGTAGGCAATAATAAGTCAGTCTTTATTTGATTTTTTTTCTCATCAATGAAATCTAAAATATTAGCTATAACTCCTTTTGAATTTCTTTTAGATTCAATTGCGACTTTATCTAAAATAATAATTTCCTTTGAGTTAACTTTATTGTAAAAGAAATTTTTTAAAGAATCATCTTTGTCAAATGGCATGTAGTAACGAACTAAGGCCATCAATGAGCTAGTAT
>Ga0172374_1002176_pt1 | contig 12613 bp, 11 predicted proteins | sample LakKiv3m_FD_114536 | JGI IMG/M metagenome (GOLD analysis project Ga0172374, IMG submission 114536) | Freshwater microbial communities from Kabuno Bay, South-Kivu, Congo - kab_092012_10.3m | ecosystem: Environmental > Aquatic > Freshwater > Lake | place: Democratic Republic of the Congo... | reverse complement strand
GCACAACCTGCCGCCCCGACGTCTTCCACACCACCGGCGACCACTACCTCGGCGCCGACACCACCGCGTTCATGCAACTGCTCAAGGGAGACCTGTTCCGCGATTTCCCCAACCTCAAGCTCGTCATCCCGCACGGCGGCGGCGCCGTTCCGTACCACTGGGGACGGTTCCGCGGTCTCGCGATGGCGCTCGGCAAGCCCGAACTCGAAGAGCACCTGCTGAACAACGTCTACTTCGACACCTGCGTGTACCACCAGCCGGGCATCGACCTGCTCACCGACGTGATCCCGACGAAGAACATCCTGTTCGCCAGCGAGATGATCGGCGCCGTCCGCGACGTCGACCCCCGCACCGGGCACTACTTCGACGACACCAAGCGCTACGTCGACGCCACGACCAACCTGTCCGACGCCCAGCGCGAAGCGGTGTTCGAGGGCAACGCCCGCACCGTCTACCCGCGTCTCGACCGCGCGCTCAAGGCCCGCGGACTGTGAAAGAGAAGAACATGCGACTGAACAATCTCGGCATCGTCCGCACCAGCATCCAGCGCCCCGACCCCGACGACGTCGCCCGTCTGTCGGAATTCGGCGTCGCGACCATCCACGAGGCCATGGGCCGCGTCGGCCTCATGCGTCCCTACATCCGCCCGGCCTACAACGGGGCGAAGCTCTGCGGCCCCGCCGTCACCGTGCTCCTGCAGCCCGGTGACAACTGGATGTTCCACGTCGCCGCCGAGCAGGTGCAGGAAGGTGACGTGATCGTCGCCGGCTACACCACCGAGAGCGAGGACGGCTTCTTCGGCGAACTGCTCGCCACCTCCCTCACCGCCCGCGGCTGCAAGGGCCTGGTCATCGACGGCGGTGTCCGCGACGTCGCCGACCTCGAGAAGATGGACTTCCCCGTCTTCTCCCGCGCGATCAACTCCAAGGGCACGGTCAAGGCCACGCTCGGCTCGGTCAACGTCCCCGTCGTCGCGGCGAACGCCCTGGTCAACCCGGGCGATGTCGTGGTCGCGGATGTCGACGGCGTCGTCGTGGTGCCCCGCGAGCTCGTGGGTGCGGTGGCGGATGCCAGCCGCAAGCGCGAGGACAACGAGGAGTCCAAGCGGCAGAAGTTCCGCGAGGGCGTGCTCGGACTCGACCTGTACGGCATGCGCGAGCCGCTCGCGGCCGCAGGTCTCGAATACGTGGAGGACTGACGGATGTCGCACACGCAGGCCACGCACGGCGAGACCACCGGTCCCTTCACGAAGACCGAGGGCTGGCTGGACTGGTACGACGGGCCCACGAAGCCGGCGTTCGTCCTGCCCGAGGGTGCGGTCGACGCGCACTGCCACGTCTTCGGGCCCGGCGCCGAGTTCCCGTACGCACCCGAGCGCAAGTACACCCCGTGCGATGCCTCGGCCGAGCAGCTGTTCGCCCTGCGCGACCACCTCGGCTTCGACCGCAACGTCATCGTGCAGGCCACCTGCCACGGCGCCGACAACAGCGCCCTCGTCGACGCCCTGAACCGCAGCGAGGGTCGGGCCCGCGGCGTCGCGACCGTGCGCCGCGACGTCACCGACGAGCAGCTCGCCGAGTTGCACGCGGCCGGCGTCCGCGGCGTCCGCTTCAACTTCGTCAAGCGTCTCGTCGACCGCGTGCCGACCGACTCGCTCGAGGAGATCGTCTCGAAGATCGCGCCGCTCGGATGGCACGTCGTCATCTACTTCGAGGCCGAGGACCTTCCCGAGCTGTACGACTTCTTCTCCGGCATCCCGACCGACGTCGTCGTCGACCACATGGGCCGACCCGACGTCACGAAGGACGTCGACGGAGAGGAGTTCGCGCTGTTCCTGCGGTTCATGCGCGAGAACCCCAACGTGTGGACCAAGGTCTCGTGCCCCGAGCGCCTGAGCGTCACCGGCCCACGCGCACTCGACGGCGAGCAGCACGCCTATCAGGACGTCGTGCCGTTCGCCCGCCGCGTGGTCGAGGAGTTCCCCGACCGCGTGCTGTGGGGAACCGACTGGCCCCACCCCAACCTCAAGGACCACATGCCCGACGACGGGCTGCTGGTCGACTACATCCCTCAGATCGCGACGACCCCCGAACTGCAGCGCAAGCTGCTCGTGGACAACCCCCGCCGCCTCTACTGGCAAGAAGGAGAATGACCATGGCACTCGACAAGCCGTACAAGGACATTCCGGGCACCACCATCTACGACGCCGAGCAGGCGCGTAAGGGGTATCACCTCAATCAGTTCGCGATGTCGCTGATGAAGCCGGAGAACCGTGAGCGGTTCCTCGCCGATCAGGCGACGTACCTCGACGACTGGAAGCTGACCCCCGTGCAGCGCCAGGCCGTGCTCGACATGGACATGAACACCATGATCGAAGAGGGCGGCAACATCTACTTCCTCTCGAAGATCGGCGCCACGCACGGGCTGAGCTTCCAGCAGATGGCCGGCTCCATGACCGGCATGAGCGAGGCCGCCTACCGCGACATGATGGTCGGCGGCGGGCGGAACCCGAAGGGCGCCCGCCTGAAGGATCTGGATGGGTGGACGCCGCCGTCGACGGAGAAGGCGACGACGATGCGGCCGGATGCTCCGGCGAAGTACACCTCGGCCCTGTTCACCTCGCACGTGCCGGCGATCGGCGCCGCGATGGACCTCGGCAAGACCGAGGAGCCGTACTGGAAGCAGGTCTTCGACGGGTACCAGTGGACCCGGACGTGGGCGAAGGAGAACACCCCCGACGTCGTCATCCTCGTCTACAACGACCATGCGACGGCGTTCGACGCGTCGATCATCCCGACGTTCGTGCTGGGCACGGGCGCGGAGTACCCGGTCGCGGATGAGGGGTACGGTCCCCGCCCGGTCCCGGACGTGCAGGGCTACCCGGAGTTCGCAGCGCACTTGGCGCAGTCGATCATCCAGGACGACTTCGACCTGACCCTGGTGAACGAGATGGTCGTCGATCACGGCCTGACCGTTCCGCTGTCGCTCGTGTACGGCGAGCTGGGTCCGGATGAGCAGTGGCCGGTGCGGGTCATCCCGCTCGCGGTGAATGTCGTGCAGTACCCGGTTCCGTCGGGTCGTCGCTGCTACGAGCTCGGCAAGGCGCTGCGCCGTGCGATCGACAAGTGGGACGGCGAAGAGCTCAACGTGCAGATCTGGGGCACCGGCGGTATGAGTCACCAGCTGCAGGGTCCGCGTGCGGGTCTGATCAACAAGGAGTGGGACAACGCGTTCCTCGACCACCTCATCGCCGACCCGCTGGGTCTGACCGAGTGGCCGCACATGGAGTATGTCGACGAGGCGGGCTCCGAGGGCATCGAGCTCGTGGACTGGCTGATCGCCCGCGGCGCGATGGACGACCAGTTCGACGGCGAGGCCCCCTCGACGGACCACCGGTTCTACCACGTGCCCGCATCCAACACCGCCGTCGGCCACCTCGTCCTGAGCAACCCGGTCGGCAAGACGGACCTCGCCGAGGACCCGGCCGTGGCCGAGATTCAGGACGGCGCGCCCGCCCCCGAGCCCGCGGAGACCGCGGCCGTGGCGAACGCCTGACATCCTGAGATCGAACGCCTGATATCGAAACGCGAGAAGGAGAGCGAATGACCGACAAGATCCGCGTCGCCGTCGTGGGCGCGAACGGCGCCTTCGGCATGAAGCACCTGGACGGCCTTCAGAACATCGAGGATGCCGAGGTGACTGTCGTCGCCGCCACCTCCCAGGAGAAGGCGGATGCCGTGGCGCAGCAGTACGGCGTCGCGAACGCCGTCGTAGGTCTCGAGGGCGTCCTCGAGCGCGACGACGTGGATGCCGTCATCCTCGCGACTCCGACCGGCCTGCACGCCTCGCAGACCCAGGCGGTGCTCGCCGCCGGCAAGCACGTGCAGGTCGAGATCCCGCTCGCCGACTCGCTGGCGGATGCAGAGGCCACTCTCGCCGCGGCCGAGGCCGCAGAGGTCTCTGGGCTGGTCGCCATGGTCGGGCACACCCGCCGCTTCAACCCCTCGCATCAGCTCGTGCACGACCGCATCCGGGCGGGCGAGTTCAATGTGCAGCAGATGGACGTGCAGACGTACTTCTTCCGCCGCACGAACACGAACGCCAAGGGCGAGAAGCGCTCCTGGACCGACCACCTGCTCTGGCACCACGCCGCGCACACGGTCGATCTGTTCGCCTACCAGGCCGGGAAGATCGTCGACGCCCATGCGATCCAGGGGCCGATCCACCCCGAGCTCGGCATCGCGATGGACATGTCGATCCAGCTGAAGAGCGAGACCGGCGCGATCTGCACGCTGTCGCTGTCGTTCAACAACGAGGGCCCGTTCGGCACGTTCTTCCGCTACATCGGCGACACCGCGACCTACATCGCGCGGTACGACGACCTGTTCACCGGCAAGGAGGAGCAGATCGACGTCTCGAACGTCGCCGTCAGCATGAACGGCATCGAGCTGCAGGACCGCGAGTTCATCGCCGCGATCCGCGAGGGCCGTGAGCCGAACTCGTCGCTCCGCCAGGTGATCGACTGCTACCGCGTGCTCGGGCAGCTGGAGGAGCAGCTCAGCGCATGATGCTCCCTCGCATGGGCCTCGGCTGCATGAACCTCAGCCACGCGTACGGCATCCCGCCGTCCGAGGAGGAGGGGCTGGCGCTGCTGCGCACGGCCCTCGATTCGGGCGTGACGCACCTCGACACCGCGACGCTGTACGGCGGCGGACGCAACGAGGAGCTCGTCGGCCGGGCCCTGAAGGGCCGCCGCGACGAGGTCGTGCTCGCCAGCAAGGGCGGCATGGCGATGGTCGACGGCACGAAGATCATCGACGGGCGGCCCGAGACCCTGCGTGCGCAGGTGGATGCCTCGCTGCAGCGCCTCGGCGTCGAGCACATCGACCTGTACTACCTGCACCGGTGGGACAAGACGGTCCCGATCGGCGAGAGCGTCGGCGCGATCGCCGAACTCGTGGATGCCGGGAAGATCGGCGCGATCGGGCTCTCCGAGGTCTCGGTGGCGCGGCTGCGCGAGGCTCAGGCCGTCGCCCCGATCGCCGCGGTGCAGAACGAGTACTCGTTGTGGAGCCGCAACCCTGAGCTCGGGATGCTCGAGGCCACGGCGGACGACGGGGTGGCGCTCGTCGCGTTCTCACCCGTCGCGCGCGGGTTCCTCGGCGACGGCGTCGGCGACCCGTCAGCGCTGGCGGAGAAGGACATCCGGCGCGGGATGCCGCGCTTCCAGGGCGCGAACTGGGAAGCCAACGCCGCGCTGCTGCCGGCCTGGCGTGCGCTCGCCGCCGAGGCCGGATGCACCCCCGCTCAGCTCGCCCTCGTGTGGCTGCTCTCGCGCGGCGACCACGTCGTCCCGATCCCCGGAACCACGAGCGTCGATCACCTGCATGAGGACTTCGCGGCGCTGTCGCTGTCGGTCGATGAGGCGCTGCTCGAACGCGCCGGCGAACTGATCGACACGTCGACGGTGTCCGGGCCGCGCTACGCGCCCGGCCCCGCCGCCGAGGTGGATGCCGAGACCTTCGAGGATGCTGCGTGAGAGCCATCTCGTCGATGGCGACGCGTCACGTGCTCGCCGACCTGCTCGCCGCGGCTGAGGCTGCGGGACTCCCGCCCGTCGAGGTCGAATCCGTCGGGGGAGTGGATGCCGCATCCCGCGTCGAAAGCGGCGAGGCGTTCGATCTCATCTTCCTCGCCTCCGGTGCTCTTTCTCGCCTGTCTGCCGACGGGCATGTGGATGCCGCGACGGTGCGCCCGATCGTGCTGTCGCAGGTGGCCGTGGCCGTGCCGTCCGGTTCGGGGGAGCCGGCGGCGCGGCCCGTTGGACCGGCGTTCGCGGATGCCGCGGAGCTGCAGGCGGCGCTGCGTTCGGCATCCCGCATCGGCTACTCGACAGGGCCCAGCGGCACGGCACTCGTGCAGATGATCGACGAGTGGGGGATGAGCGACGAGGTCGGCGACCGGCTCGTGCAGGCGCAGCCCGGCATCCCTGTGGCTCGTTCTCTCGCGGACGGCGACGTCGATCTCGGGTTCCAGCAGCTCAGTGAACTCGTCGGGGAGCCCGGGATCCGCATCCTCGGCGTCATGCCCGACGACTGCGCGATCGACACCGTCTTCGCGGGTGCCGTGGCGACGGCATCCGATGCTCCCGTCGACGCCGCCCGCGTGCTGGCCTTCCTGGCGTCGCCCGAGGTCGCACCGATCAAGCAGCGCCACGCCTTCGGCATCCCGACCTGACGCGAGAATTGCCCTGCGCGCCGAGAATGCGCGTGGCAGCGGCCGGCCCGCCGTGCAAAGCAATTCTCGCGTGGAGGATGCCACGAGCCTAAGCTTCCACTAGGCGGAAGCTCGCACGAGGAGGTGCTCGATGGCCGGACGGACGACACAGCCGGGGCAGAGCGTGACAGGGCGCGTGCTCTCGATCCTCGCGGTGTTCGAGCGCTCGCTCGCGCCGCGCAGCCTCACCGACATCAGCGCCGAGACCGGTCTGCCGCTGAGCACCACGCACCGGCTCGTCGGCGAGCTCGAGGACTGGGGCGCCCTGCAGCGCGACGACAACGGGCGCTATCAGATCGGCTTGCGGCTGTGGGAGCTCGGCCAGCACGCCGGACGCCAGGTGCGCGAGATCGCCCGCCCGCTGCTGCAGGACCTGTTCACGCTCACGCAGGAGACCGTGCACATCGCCGTCCGCGAGCGCGCCGAGGCGCTGTACATCGACCGCGTCTACGGCACCCGGCGCGTGCCGCAGGCGTCGCGCGTCGGCGGACGCTTGCCGCTGCACGCCACCGCGGTCGGCAAGGTGCTGCTCGCGTTCGAGGAGCCGTGGGTGCGCGAGGCGATCCTCGCCCAGCCGCTCGAGCCCCGCACGCCGAACACCCACGTCGACCCCGATGCCCTGCGCGCCGAACTCGCCATGGTGCGCAGCCGCAGCTTCGCCACCACCGTCGACGAGACCCGCCTGGGCGCCACGTCGATCGCCGTCCCGATCTTCCAGAACGGACTGGTCGGTGCGGCACTGGGCCTGGTGACCACGACGGACAGCGCGACGACCATCGAGCAGCACCTCCCAGCGCTGCGGGGCATCGCCCGCCGGATCGAGACCAACGTCGGCGGCTTCCCGCTGCAGTCCCTCCGGCAGCCCGCTTCCACTGAGCGGAAGACGGGCGCCCGGGATGCTGACACTGCGCGTTAGATGAGATCCAGGTTCCGGCGGCTCGCCAGCACATGACAGCGGGTCGTCGGACCACCAAGACACTGAGTCATCCAGACACACAACCCGCAGGCGCTGACACGAAGGAGTCGTCATGGCCCTCTCGCCCACCGAAGCACGAGCCGCAGCCGCAGCCGGCTGTCCCGTCGATCACGAGGCGATGGCCCGCGCGGCAGCCGGAGACGACACGGACGCCCACCACGGCTACGAGCCGTTCGCCATGAAGGACCCGTTCGCCGCGTACGCCGAACTCCGCAGCACCGAGCCCGTCATGTACGACGAGCGCATCGACTGCTGGGTCGTCACCCGCTACGAGGACGTCAAGTCCACGTTCGAGAACTGGGAGACCTTCTCCAGCGAGAACGCCCAGGCTCCGGTCCGCGAACGCGGCCCCCAGGCCACGCAGATCATGAAGGACGGCGGGTTCACCGCCTACTCGGGCCTCTCGGCCCGCATCCCCCCGGAGCACACCCGCATCCGCGCGATCGCCCAGCGCGCCTTCACCCCGCGCCGCTTCAAGGCGCTCGAGCCGACGATCCGCGAGAACACCCGCGCGGCGCTCGCCGAGATGCTCGCCAGCCCCGACCGCACCGGTGACTTCTTCGCCCAGGTCGCCTACGACATCCCGACGATCACGATCCTCACCCTCCTCGGCGTCGATCCCTCGTTCGTCCCCACCTACAAGCGCTGGTCGGACTCGCGGGCCGCCATGACCTGGGGCGACCTCGACGACGACGAGCAGGTGCCGCACGCGCACAACCTCGTCGAATACTGGCAGGAGTGCATCGCGCTCGTCACGGCGGCGCACGCGGAGGGCGGCGACAACCTCATCTCCGACCTCGTCGCAGCCCAGGGCGACGGCGCCGAGATCACCGACCACGAGATCGCCTCGCTCGCGTACAGTCTGCTGTTCGCCGGTCATGAGACCACCACGACGCTGATCGCCAACTGCATCCGTGTCCTGCTCTCCCACCCCGAGCAGTGGGAGCACCTCGTCGATGATCCCAGTCGCATCCCCAGTGCGGTCGACGAGGTGCTCCGCTTCAGCGGCTCGATCGTGGCCTGGCGCCGCAAGGCGCTGACCGACACCGAGATCGGCGGCGTCGCCATCCCGCAGGGCGCGAACGTCCTGCTCGTGATGGGCTCCGCGAACCGCGACGAGAACGTCTTCGAGAACCCCGACGTCTTCGACATCGGCCGCAGCGACGCCCGCAATCACCTGTCCTTCGGGTTCGGCATCCACTACTGCCTGGGCAACATGCTCGCCAAGCTCCAGGCGAAGATCGCGCTCGAAGAGACCATCGCGGCCGTGCCGGGGCTCCGGCTCCAGGACGACGCCGACATCGACTTCCGCGAGAACCTCTCGTTCCGCGTCCCCACCTCCGTCCCCGTCACCTGGGAGGCCTGACATGACTGACTATCTCTTCATCCGATTCTTCGACCAGGCCGGTCCCGCGACCATCGACCAGCTCGGCGGCAAGTGCGCCTCGCTGGTGAATCTCACCGCCGCCGGGCTGCCCGTTCCTCCCGGATTCGCCGTCACGACCGCCGCCTACACCTCGTTCGTCGAGCTGACCGGGCTCGCCGATGAGATCGATCGACTGCTCGAAGGGCTCGACCCCGAGGACGTCGCGGTCGTCGACGAGGTGTCGGCGAAGATCCGCGCAGAGTTCCTCAGCCGCGAGGTTCCGGATGCCATCGCCGCCGAGTTCGCCCGCGCCTATGAGGCGCTGCAGCAGCGCTTCACCGAGGAGCAGCCGGTCGCCGTGCGCTCCTCCGCCACCGCCGAGGACCTGCCCGACGCCAGCTTTGCCGGCCAGCAGGACACCTACCTGTGGCTCCGAGGACGGGATGCGGTCGCCGAGCACGTCCGCCGGTGCTGGGCCTCGCTCTACACCTCGCGGGCGATCGTGTACCGCCTCGCCAACAGCATCCCCGACGAGGGCCTGTCGATGGCCGTCGCCGTGCAGAAGATGGTGGATGCACGCACCGCGGGTGTCGCGATGACCATCGACCCGTCCAACGGCGACCGCTCCACGATCGTCATCGACGCGGCCTGGGGCCTCGGCGAATCCGTCGTCTCGGGCACCGTGACCCCCGACAACCTGCACGTCGACAAGGTGCTGCTCACGATCTCTGAAGAGCAGATCGGCGAGAAGCACATCGAGATGGTTCCGGATGCCGATTCGCAGGGCGTCGTCGAGCGCGAGGTCGAGGCCGAGCGCCGTGGCATCCGCTGCCTGAGGGACGACGAGGTCACCGCGGTCGCGGCGATCGCCAAGCGGGCCGAGAAGCACTTCGGCAGCCCGCAGGACATCGAGTGGGCCATCGACCGCACGCTGCCCGACGGCGAGAACCTCCTGCTGCTGCAGTCGCGCCCCGAGACCGTCTGGTCGACCAAGGCGCAGGCCGCGACGCCGACCAGCTCGGGCTTCGGCATCGCCAGCATCACCCAGTCGCTCATGACCCAGATCGGCCGCTGAGGCCGCAGCCTCACCCGCACGCAAACGAAGCACCCGCACCGCAAACGAATACCCGACCCGCAAACGATAAGGACCAGCCATGTCAGAGACGACCGCTGTCGCTGCCCCCGTCCGCAACTCCTTCCCCAGCCCCTACGACCAGGCGCCGCCCGCCGGTGCCGAGGGCTGGAAGGACCTGTACGCCTACAACCTCGTCTTCCAGGACGGCCTGCGCGAGGTCGAGGAGAAGAAGTTCTGGTTCTGCGACAGCCAGCACTGGCCGACCGTCACCAAGCCCTTCGAGACCATCGGCTTCGAGTTCGCGGTCGGATGCCTCGGGCAGTACAACGCCCGCCAGCTGCTGATCCCCACCGCGAACGGCATCGAGTACCGCATCCACAACGGATACGTGTTCATGTCGCCGGTGGCCGTCGACCCGCAGCACATCGAGGCCCGCGTGCCCGAGTTCATGCAGCGCGCCGGCCACTACTTCGAGAACTGGGACAGCCTGCTGCAGAACTGGCACACCAAGCTGCGCGCCACGATCGACGAGATCGACGGCCTCGACTTCACGGCGCTGCCCGACATGATTCCGATCGACGATGTGCTCTCCGGCAAGGGCACCGGTGCTGGCACCGAGTTCCTCGAGAGCTACGACAAGCTCATCTCGCTCGCCTACCGCGCCTGGCAGTATCACTTCGAGTTCCTCAACCTCGGCTACGTGGCGTACCTCGACCTGTTCATGTTCTGCAAGGAGATGTTCCCGCGCATCCCAGACCAGGCGATCGCGACCATGGTGCAGGGCGTCGACATGGAGCTGTTCCGACCCGACGACGAGCTGAAGAAGCTCGCGAAGATCGCCGTCAGCGACGGTCTCGCAGATCTCTTCGGCGACACCTCGGATGCCGAGGGCACGCTCGCCGCGATCGCCGCGCACCCGGCAGGGGCTGCGTGGACGCAGGCGTGGAACGACGCGCAGGACCCGTGGTTCAACTTCACCACCGGCAACGGCTTCTACGCCCACGACCAGTACTGGCGCGACGTGCCGTCGATCCCGCTCGCCTTCATCAAGGGATACATCGAGCGCCTGCAGGGCGGCGCCGACATCGACCGCCACGTCGACGAGCTCGTCGCCGAGCGCGACCGCATCACAGGCGAGTACGCCGAGCTGCTCGACGGCGACGCGCTCGCCACGTTCCAGGGCAAGCTCGGCCTCGCACGCGTTGTCTACCCGTACGTCGAGAACCACAACTTCTACATCGAGCACTGGACCATGGGCGTCTTCTGGCGCAAGGCCCGCCAGCTCTCGGCCGTGCTGCATGAGGCCGGTTTCTGGCCGGAGCCGAACGACATGTTCTATCTGCGCCGCGACGAGGTGCGCGAGACGCTGTTCGACTACGTCAACGGCTGGATGGTCGGAGCCCCCGCCATCGGTCCGTCGCACTGGCCGGCCGAGGTCGAGCGCCGCCGCGGCATCGTCGACGCCCTGTCGACAGCACGTCCGCAGCCCGCGCTGAACACACCGCCCGAGGTCATCACCGAGCCCTTCACCCTCATGCTCTGGGGCATCACCGACGACCAGATCCAGAACTGGCTCGGCAAGAGCGACGTTCCCGAGGGGACGCTGCAGGGCATGGCCGCATCGCCCGGAACCGCCGAGGGCCCCGCACGCGTCATCTCGTCGGCCGATCAGCTCAGCGAGGTGCAGGACGGCGAGATCCTCGTCGCCCCGGTCACCTCGCCCAGCTGGGGTCCGATCTTCGGCAAGATCCGCGCCACGGTCACCGACATCGGCGGCATGATGAGCCACGCCGCGATCGTCTGCCGCGAGTACGGGATGCCGGCCGTCACCGGCACCGGCACCGCCTCGGTCGAGATCACCACCGGCCAGATGCTGCGGGTGGACGGCAACTCCGGCACCGTCACGATCCTCGACTGACCAGGACATCCAGGAGAAGCAGAGCACATGAGCACTTCGACTCGCACGGTGGTCGTCACCGGCGCCGGCGGCGGACTGGGTGCGGCGTTCGCGCGGGCCTTCGCCGCGGCCGGCGACCGGGTGGTCATCGCCGATATCGACGGGGATGCCGCATCCCGCGTCGCGGCGGAGATCGCCGAGACCGCCGCCGTCCCGGCGATCGCCGTGCGGGTCGATGTGACCGACCGGGAGTCCACGGACGCGCTCGCCGCCGCTGCGGTGGAGGCCGGCGGCGCGGTCGACGTGCTCGTGAACAACGCCGCGATCTACGCCGCGGTCACCCGCTCGCCGTTCGAGGACATCGACGAGGGCGAGTGGGACCGGGTCATGGCCGTGAACCTCAAAGGTCCGTGGCAGGTCACCCGCGCGCTGTCGCCGCACCTCGCGGACGGCGGCCGGGTGATCAACATCTCCTCCGCCACCGTTTACAGCGGGTCGGCGCAGTGGGCGCACTACGTGGCATCCAAGTCGGGCGTCATCGGCCTGACGCGCGTGCTCGCGAAGGAGCTCGGTGCCCGCGGCATCACGGTCAACGCCGTCGCGCCCGGCTTCACCCTCACCGAGGCCAGCCACGGGCTGATCGAGAACGCCGCCGAGTACGGCGTCGACCGCGGCGCGATCCGCCGCGCGATCGACCCCGAAGACATCGTCGGCACCGTCCAGTACCTGGCCTCGCCCCCCAGCGCATTCGTCACCGGCCAGACCGTCGTCGTCGACGGCGGCCGCCAGTTCATCTGATTCCCCCGGATCGAAGGAGCCCTCATGAGCACCGTCATCTACACCGCCGACGACGGCACCACGACGACCATCGACGGGCGCCCCGGCGACTCGGTCATGGAGACCGCCGTCCGCAACGGCGTCCCCGGCATCGTCGGGGAGTGCGGCGGCAGCCTCTCGTGCGCCACCTGCCACGTCTTCGTCGCACCCGAGACCCGCGACCTGGTCGGCGGGCCCGGCGACCTC
>Ga0172374_1002175_pt1 | contig 12614 bp, 9 predicted proteins | sample LakKiv3m_FD_114536 | JGI IMG/M metagenome (GOLD analysis project Ga0172374, IMG submission 114536) | Freshwater microbial communities from Kabuno Bay, South-Kivu, Congo - kab_092012_10.3m | ecosystem: Environmental > Aquatic > Freshwater > Lake | place: Democratic Republic of the Congo... | reverse complement strand
CACAGCAGTTCGAGCATTCCCATTAGTTCCAGACCTCTCGCGGACAACCGAATCAGGATAGCCCGCACCCTTGTCGATCCCCTGCGTGCAGCACCGCAAGAGAGCGCTTACCGCTCGCGCCCCGGGGTTCCAGGAACAGTGTGACAACATAGAGGCGTGAAAGGCATCATTCTCGCCGGGGGCTCCGGCACACGTCTGCACCCCATCACTCTCGGAGTGTCGAAGCAGCTGATCCCGGTGTACGACAAGCCGATGGTCTACTACCCGCTGTCGACGCTCATGCTCGCAGGGATCCGCGACATCCTCGTGATCACGACCCCGCATGACGCCGCGCACTTCGAGCGGCTCCTGGGCGACGGATCGCAGTTCGGGATCAACCTGCAGTTCGCACAGCAGCCGTCGCCGGACGGGCTCGCGCAGGCCTTCACGATCGGGGCGGACTTCATCGGAGACGACTCGGTCGCCCTGGTCCTCGGCGACAACCTGCTCTACGGCCCGGGACTCGGCAGCCGCCTGCAGCGGTTCGAGGACATCGACGGCGGCGCGGTCTTCGCCTACTGGGTGGGCGAGCCCCAGGCGTACGGCGTCGTCGAGTTCGACGACGAGGGCCGCGCGGTGTCGCTCGAGGAGAAGCCGGCACAGCCGAAGAGCAACTACGCCGTGCCCGGTCTCTACTTCTACGACAACGACGTGGTCGAGATCGCTCGCAACCTCGCGCCGAGCGCGCGCGGCGAATACGAGATCACGGACGTCAACCGCGCCTACCTGGAGCGCGGCAAGCTCCAGGTCGAGGTGCTCCCGCGGGGCACTGCCTGGCTGGACACCGGGACCTTCGACCAGATGACGGACGCCGCCGAGTACGTGCGCACCATGGAGCGGCGCACCGCGCTCAAGATCGGCGTTCCGGAGGAGGTCGCGTGGCGTCAGGGCTTCCTGAGCGACGATGAGCTGCGTGAGCGCGCAGAGAAGCTGGTCAAGTCGGGGTACGGGGTCTACCTGCTCGACATCCTGAAGAGAGGACACGCATGAGCCGCCTGCTCGTCACCGGAGGCGCCGGCTTCATCGGCTCCAACTTCGTCCACCACGTCGTCGGTCACACGGATCACCACGTGACCGTCCTCGACGCTCTCACCTACGCCGGCAACCGCCGGTCGCTGGAGGGCCTCCCGGAGGACCGCGTCACGTTCGTCGAAGGCGACATCACCGATGCGACGCTCGTCGACCAGCTCTTCGCCGACGCCGACGCCGTCGTGCACTACGCGGCTGAGTCGCACAACGACAACTCGCTGAACGACCCGCGTCCGTTCCTCGACACGAACATCATCGGAACGTACACGATGCTCGAGGCCGCACGCCGGCACGACCGCCGGTTCCACCACATCTCCACCGACGAGGTGTACGGCGACCTCGAACTCGACGACCCCGAGCGGTTCACCGAGTCGACCCCGTACAACCCCTCCTCGCCGTACTCGTCGACCAAGGCCGGCAGCGACCTGCTGGTCCGGGCCTGGGTCCGCTCGTTCGGGGTGCAGGCGACGATCTCGAACTGCTCGAACAACTACGGCCCCTACCAGCACGTCGAGAAGTTCATCCCCCGTCAGATCACCAACGTGCTCCGCGGCATCCGCCCGAAGCTCTACGGCGCCGGAGAGAACGTGCGCGACTGGATCCACGCGGACGACCACTCCTCCGCCGTGCTCACGATCCTCGACAAGGGTGCGATCGGCGAGACGTACCTGATCGGCGCAGACGGCGAGCGGAACAACAAGGACGTCGTCGAGCTGATCCTGACGATGATGGGTCAGCCGGCGGACGCCTACGACCACGTGACGGATCGTGCCGGACACGACCTGCGGTACGCGATCGACTCGACCAAGCTGCGCACCGAGCTCGGCTGGCGCCCGCAGTTCTCCGATTTCGAGGCCGGCCTGTCGGCGACGATCGACTGGTACCGCGACAACGAGTCGTGGTGGGCGCCCAGCAAGGACGCCGTGGAGGCGTTCTACGCGGGCAAGGGCCAGTGAGCACGGCGTTCGGGAAGTCGCTCGAACGGATCGAGACGCCCATCCCGGGTCTCGTCGTGTTCGAGCTGCCCGTCCACGGAGACTCCCGCGGCTGGTTCAAGGAGAACTGGCAGCGCGAGAAGATGACCGCACTCGGCCTCGAGGACTTCGGGCCGGTGCAGAACAACATCTCGTTCAACGACGCCATCGGCACGACGCGCGGCATCCACGCGGAGCCGTGGGACAAGTGGGTCTCCGTCGCGACCGGCCGCATCTTCGGCGCCTGGGTCGATCTGCGGGAGGGCCCGAGCTTCGGGACCGTGTTCACGACGGAACTCGACCCCTCGCGGGCGATCTTCGTCCCTCGCGGCGTCGGCAACTCCTACCAGACCCTCGAGACGGACACCGCCTACACCTACCTCGTCAACGACCACTGGTCGCCGGACGCGTCGTACTCGTTCCTGAACCTGGCGGACGAGACCGCCGCCATCGACTGGCCGATCCCCCTCGCCGAGGTCGAGATCTCCGCTAAGGACAAGGCGCACCCGCGTCTGGCGGAGGTCACGCCGATCCCGCCGAAGCGGGTCCTCGTGCTGGGCGCGTCCGGCCAGCTCGGGCTCGCACTGCGGGCCCGGTTCGGCGACGCCGCGCACATCGAGTACGCCACGCGCGAGGACATCGACGTGACGGCTGCCGATCTGGCCGACGCCCGCCGTTGGCGGGACTACGGACTCATCGTGAACGCGGCCGCCTACACGGCCGTCGATCAGGCGGAGACCCCGGAGGGGCGCGAGCAGGCCTGGGCTGCCAACGCGACGGCGGTGGCAGCGCTCGCCCGCGTCGCGACGGAGAACGGCATCACACTCGTCCACGTGTCCAGCGACTACGTCTTCGACGGCACCCTCGAGCGCGCCTACACCGAGGACGCCCCGCTTCGCCCGTTGGGCGTCTACGGTCAGACCAAGGCCGCCGGTGACCTCGCGGCGTCGACGGCCGCGCGGCACTACATCGTCCGCACCTCCTGGGTGATCGGCGAGGGCGGCAACTTCGTCCGCACCATGCATTCGCTCGCCGAGCGGGGCATCGACCCTCGTGTGGTGGGCGACCAGGTCGGACGCCTCACGTTCACTTCGGACATCGCCGACGCGATCGCGCATCTGGTCGAGACGGACGTCCCGTTCGGCGTCTACAACGTGACGGGATCGGGCGACGCCTCGTCCTGGGCGGAGATCGCGCGCGAGGTGTTCCGGCTGGCCGGCCACGACCCCGACCGCGTGACCCCGGTCAGCACGGACGAGTACTTCGCCACCGCCGCGGGGCCGGTCGCCCCTCGGCCGCGCAACAGCGTCCTCGACCTCACGAAGATCGTCTCGGCCGGGTTCTCGCCCGCCGACGCGGAAGAATCACTGCGCGCCTACGTCGCAGGCCTGAAGGGTTGATGGAATGAGACTCAGCGTCATCGGCTGCGGATACCTCGGGGCGGTGCACGCGACGGCGATGGCGTCGCTCGGCCACGAGGTGGTCGGGATCGACGTCGACGAGAACCGGATCGCGATGCTCGCATCGGGGAAGGCGCCGTTCTTCGAGCCCGGTCTCGACGACCTCCTCGGTCAGGCGCGCGATCGCGGCACGCTGACGTTCTCGACCGACTTCGCCGCGGCATCCGAGGCGACCGTGCATTTCATCGCGGTGGGCACCCCCCAGAGCGCCGACGGCGACGGCGCGGACCTGCGCTACGTCGACAGCGCGATCGCCTCCCTCACGGCCGTCCTCTCCCCCGGCGATCTCGTCGTCGGGAAGTCCACGGTCCCGGTCGGCACGGCCCGGCGCGTCGCCGATGCCATCCGCCCCACCGGCGCACGGCTGGTGTGGAACCCGGAGTTCCTCCGCGAGGGTTTCGCGATCCAGGACACCCTGGCACCGGATCGTCTCGTGTACGGAGTCGAGAGCGATGACGCGTCCGCCGCGGACGTCGCCGTCCTCGACGAGATCTACCGGCCGGCGATCGAGTCCGGCACACCGCGCGTGGTCACCGACTACGCGACCGCGGAGCTCGTGAAGGTCTCGGCCAACGCCTTCCTGGCCACGAAGATCTCGTTCATCAACGCGATGGCCGAGATCGCCGAGGTCACCGGCGCCGATGTCACCCAGCTCGCCGACGCCATCGGCTTCGACGCACGGATCGGTCGCCGGTTCCTCAACGCGGGCATCGGATTCGGCGGCGGATGCCTGCCGAAGGACATCCGGGCGTTCGCCGCGCGCGCCGAGGAGCTCGGTGTCGGCGAGTCCGTGCGGTTCCTGCACGAGGTCGACGCGATCAACCTGCGCCGCCGGCAACGTGTCGCGGACCTCGTCGTGGCGGCCCTCGACGGCGCCCCGGAGGGCCGTCGGGTGGCGGTCCTCGGACTCGCGTTCAAGCCCGACTCCGACGACACCCGCGATTCGCCCGCTCTGGATGTCGCCCGACGTCTGCACGCTTCCGGCGTCGACGTCCAGGCGTTCGACCCGGCGGCGAATGAGACGGCACGGCGTGTCGCTCCCGACCTGTCCTACGCCGAATCGGTCCTCGCTGCCGTCGACGGCGCCGAGGTGGTCGTCGTGGCGACCGAGTGGCGGGAGTTCCGCGACCTCGATCCGGCGACCGTCTCTGCAGCCACCACCGCTCGGACCATCGTGGATGCGCGCAACTGCCTGGATCCCGAGGCCTGGCGCGCCGCTGGATGGACCTACTTCGGCATGGGGCGCCCATGACCGGCCCGCGCGTGAGCATCGTCGTCCGAACGAAGAACCGTCCGGACTTCCTGACCCGAGCGCTCTCCAGCATCACCTCCCAGGCATTCGACGACTGGGAGGCGATCATCGTCAACGACGGGGGCGACGCGGCGAAGGTGGCGGCGCTTGTCGCCGCGCTCCCCGATCCGTCGCATCGCGACCGCGTCCGCGTCATCGACCATCCGGAGTCCCGCGGTCGCTGGGTCTCCGCCAACGCCGGCGTGCTGGCGGCGACGGGCGAGTTCCTCGTGCTGCACGACGACGACGACTCCTGGCACCGTGACTTCCTCGCCAGGGCCGTCGAGTATCTCGACGCCCACCCTGAGCGGCAGGGCGTCGTCTCTCGCATCGAGATCGTCTGGGAGCGCGAGGAGCAGGGCCGCTTCGTCGTGGAGGAGCGCGAGGAGTTCCAGTCCCAGCTCACCGCCCCCCTGCTCACCGACACCCTCCTTTTCAACAGGTTCGTTCCCATCGGCTTCCTCTACCGTCGCTCGCTGCACGCCGAGATCGGCCTCTACGACGAGAAGCTGCCCGTCGTCGGCGACTGGGACTTCAACCTGAAGGTGCTCTCCCGTGGCGCCCTCGAGTACCTCGGCGATCAGCCTCTGGCTTACTGGCATCAGCGTCGCGGCGCCACCGGCAGCGCGGCGAACAGCGTGGCCGGCGCACGCAGCGACCACGCCCGGTACGACGCGAGCATCCGCGAGGAGGCCCTGCGGAGCTGGGTCGAGGAGAACGGCACCGGCCTGGTGCTCTACCTCACCAAGTTCATCGACCAGCGATTCGTCGACGTGGAGAACGGCATCCGCGAGGAGATCGTCGCCTCCTCGTTCTGGCGGCGCGTCGAGCGCCGCCTGCGCCGGCGCCGCTAGGAGCGCAGAAGCTCGACGGCGTCGGTGATCGGTCCGTCGAAGATCATCTTCCCCTTCGAGATGACGATCCCCCGCGAGCACAGCTCCTGGACCATGTTCATGTCGTGGCTGACCACGAGCATCGTCACGCCGCGGGCGGTGAGTTCCTTGATCTTCTGCGCGCACTTCGCACGGAACGGGGCGTCACCGACGCTCAGCACCTCGTCGACGAGCAGCGTGTCGAGGTTCACGTGGATCGCCACCGAGAAGGCGAGCCGCATGAACATGCCGGACGAATAGTGCTTGACCTCCTGGTCGATGAAGTCGCCGATCTCGGAGAACGCGACGATGTCGTCGAACTTCTCGTCGGTCTCCTTGCGTGACATCCCCAGGATCGCGGCGTTCAGATACACGTTCTCGCGGCCGGACAGATCCGGGTGGAAGCCGGCGCCGACCTCGATGAGACCGGCCACCCTGCCCCGGGTGAGCACCCGTCCGCCGTCCGGCTCGAGCACTCCGGAGACCAGCTTCAGCGTCGTCGACTTGCCCGATCCGTTCATGCCGAGGATGGCGACGGATTCGCCCTCCCCCACCTGGAAGCTGATGTCGTCGAGAGCCAGGAACTGATCCGTCCTGACCTTCTTCTTCTGCAGCCATCCGATGAACGCCTCCTTGAAGGAATGCGAGTTCCTCCGCAGGAAGTACTTCGATGCGCCCTCGACGATGATGGTGGGAGGGGTGGCGGTCTGCACCGCGATCAGATCTTGCATGTTGTGCTCACAGGTCCTGTGCGAAGCTGCGCTCGAAACGGCGGAAGACGAGCTGTCCGATGACGAGCATGATCAGGCTGACGACGCCGGCGACCACGGCGTACACGCCGAAGTGCGGCGGCAGGCCGGGGGTCGACGAGGCGGTCGGCGCCCAGAAGCCGTAGTGGAAGAACTCGACAGCGACCGTCAGCGGGTTGCTCATGTAGATGTGGAACAGCCACGGCGGCATCTTGTCGATCACGAGCGTCCACATGTAGAGCACGGGCGACGTCCACGTCGAGAACATGCGGATGATCTCGACGACGTTCTGGGCGTCGCGGAAGCGCACGTTGATGCCGCCGAAGAAGAGCCCCAGACCGGTCGCGAAGACGAGCACGATCAGCACGCCGGCGAGGACGGCGGCGATGCCCAGCAGAGACGGAGTCCACCCCAGCAGCAGACAGATCGCCAGCAGCACGGCCACCTGCGGGAGGAAGTGGACGAACGCGACGATGATCGCCGCGACCGGGAACAGCTCTCGGGGAAGATAGATCTTCCGCACCAGCGCTCCGTTGTCGACGATCGAGTTCGTCGCGTTGCCGAATCCCTCGTTGAAGAGGTTGATGATCACGATGCCGGAGAACAGGTAGATCGCGAAGTTGTCGACGTCGCGATGGATGTTGAGGATGATCCCCATCACGAAGTAGTACACGGCGAACTGCGCCGCCGGTTTCACGTAGGACCAGGTCCAACCGAGGACGGAGTTGCGATAGCGAGTCGCGGTCGCCTTGCGGACGAGAAGGTTCAGGAGGTACCGACGCCGGAAGACGTCGAGCACCCCTCGTCCGCGCCCGGGAGATTGATACAAGCGCGCGTCGACTGTGCTCACCTGGTTACCACCACGCCTCCTCGTCGCGCGCCTCGGGCAGGCACGCATACCGCCCTTCATCGTAGTCGGTGATCCTGGGCGCACTCTTTCAGGAGGACGGGTGTTCGCCCGTCCTCCTGTGTCCGTTCTCAGCGCGTCGGCAGCTTCAGCGTCGCGCAGTTGGCCGGCGAGAGTTCGGTGATGGCGACGCCCCGCGGATCCGTGATGATCGTCAGCTTGCCTGCGGCGGCGGAATAGAGGACGCCGTTGCAGCGGACGACCGTGGTGACCGTCCCCGCCTTGGGCATCGCCGCGCCCGCCGCGTCGGAGATCGCCACGGCTTGCCTCGGGAGGCCCAGATCGTCGGCGCGGAGCCAGGAGTTGAGGTAGATCAGGCGTCCCGCATCCGCGAGGTACACGCGGCCGTCGCCCGGCGTCACCACGAAGCCGATGTCGGCGCGCAGCATCGTCCCCTTCGGCTGGGCGGCCATGTCAGCCGCCGCCAGGGTCACCACGCGCACGGCGCCGGGGCCGTTCAGCGCCGTCAGCGTCGCGGGGTTGGCGACGTGGCGGAAGACTCCGCCCGTCGCCATGTGGATGGCGCTGTCGCCGGCGCCGTTGACGAACAGAGGCGAGGCCGTGTCGTTCCCGATCCACAGCAGCGCACACGTCCGGGCGTCGACCGCCGCGACTCCGAACCCGCCCGAGGAAGCCACGCGCCAGAGCGTGCCGCCCGCAGCGAAGTACACGCGACCGTCGCACGAGACGAAGCGGCTGAGATCCGTCGTGGTCCGATGCTGCGCGACCGCCGTCGCGGCGACGTTCTTGGTGACCTTCACCGGCAGACCGAGGTGGGTGGCGAAGTCGAAGGAGGACACGTAGTGCAGCTCCCCGTCGGACGTCGGCAGGTACACCCTGGTCGATCCCGCGATCGTGATGAACTCGCCCGGAACGAAGCGCGTCGGGATCGCTCGGTACTTGGAGGCCCCGCCCGGCGTCATGGTCGCCGCATAGAGGCTCGGGTTCTGTCCCCACGCCGTCGCCGCTGCCGCGGTTCCGTACGGCACGAGGTCCTTGCCCTCGATCACGAAGACACGCGCATCGCCTGCCATCTTCGCCCGCACGGTCATCTCCGGCCCGGCGCCGGGCCTGCGGAAGTCGTCGGAGTCGAACTTCGTGAGCGCGTTGCAGTTGGATCCCCAGCTCGCGACGAGGTCGCAGGTCGGGAATCGGTGCGTCTTCCCGTCGCTGAGATACGACACCGTGAGGGTGGACGCGTCCTGCAGGAACAGGGTCGCCGCCCCGCCCTGCCGGAGCGACCCGATGTGGTCGTTCGTCGTCGGCGCCGGGTCGCCGAAGGCGGCCTTGTACTGGCCCCAGACATCGGCCGTGACGTGGTACGCGGTGCCGTTGGTGATCGCGTAGATGTCCTTGCCGACGTTGACGATGGGACCGTCCGGCCTCTTGATGCCCTGCGTGCTGCCGAACCAGTCCGTGAAGTAGTTGTAGAAGTTCCGGTTGCCGTACGCCGAGCAGCCGTCGCCGGTGCCGTAGCCGGCCCGGAGGGCGGCGGCGTTCGGCTGGTAGGGCGTGTAGTAGTACAGCGCGGAGGTGGCCTTGTTGGCGACGGCCACCGGCGACGAGCCGCACGAGGCCTTCGGGTTGTAGAGGATGTTCCAGGTCCGCCCTGGGGCGTACCACTGGAACCAGCGGCCCTCCATGTAGATCTGCATCTGGCGCGCTGCGCCGTAGATCTGGTGGAAGAAGCCGATGTAATTGGGGTCGCACGGCGCTGTGTCCGGGCATCCCTGACCGAGGGCGATGCGGTAGCGCCACGCGCTCGGCCAGGTGTGGGTGATGAGACCCTGCTCCTTCTGGAGCATCACGATCAGCACCTGCGGGTTGATGTTGCAGGCCTGCGCCACGCGGTAGATGATCCGCGCCGCTGACTCGTTCGCCGCTCCCGAATAGCCGGAGCAGTACGCGTCGCCTGGGCACGACACCGTGTTCATGCGGAAGTCCTTGAGGCACACGATCGGCTCGTTGTTCTCGTCACGACCGCCCAGGCAGCGCGCCACCTTGCCGTTGAAGAAGCTCTGGATCTGCGCTTCGGTCATCGTGCTCTTGTTGGTGAACACGGCGTCGCTGATGATGTTCCCCGCATTGAACCCGGCGAGGGTGGTCTTCACGATCCCCCCGGAAGCGGGCTGGACCGACGCGCGCGCGAGGTCGGCACTGCTCGAGGAGGTGGACGCCGAGGCAGCGGCGGCGGGGACCGCCGTGCCGAGGAGCAGGGCGGAGACAGCAAGGAAACAGACGAGGAGTGGGGCGGTCCTCGGTGTGTTTCGAGAGCGTGGGGCACGTCGAGACATGTGACCAGTGTGACGGAAGTTGCGGGATGATGCCACTGTTACGACAGTTGAGACGCAATCCGTCGGCGTGTCGCAGGGATGCGCAGGCTGCTCCCAGCGAATCAGAGGTCCGCGTGCAGGCCCCAGAGACGTTCGGCCGAACTCGCCCAGGAGAAGGCTCTGGCGCGGTCCAACCCGAGCACGCGCAACCGCTCGGCCGCCGCGTTCGCGGCCTCGGACAGCGCTTCCGCGAGGTCCTCGGCCGCGACCAGCATCCCGCCGTCGGCGATCACATCACCGTGCGATCCGCTGTCGACCGCCACGACCGGCACGCCCAGGACCATCGCCTCGATCGCCCGCCACGGCCAGCCGGCCACCGGGTCGCTCGCCGCGAAGGCCGACGCGCCTGCCAGGACGGCGGCGCGGTCCTCGACGGGCAGAGCACCCCGCACATGCACGCGCCGCTCGGGCAGTCCGGCCGCCGAGGCCACCTCGGCGTAGCGCGGCTCCGAACCCTCTGGCGCGTCCAGAACGACGGCATCGAGACCAGCGGCGATCGCGCCGCGGAAGCCCTCGGTCAGCGTCGCCAGCGGCCCGACGAGCACGACGTACTCCTCCGGAAGGGTCAGCGCTGCTCGCCGTCGCGCCGCGTCGGTCGGTGCAGCGAAGCCGCGGGGAGGAGCACCGGCGATGACACGGACCCGGTCGCCCAGGCGCGCCAGCTCGCTCAGTCTCTCTGCCATGGCATGAGAGGGGACGACCACCGCGTCGGCATGCTTGACCGCACGGCGGAGCATGCCCCGCTGCCAGGCGACCGTGCCCTTCGACAGCTGATCGGGCGCCTCCCAGGCTCGCAGGTCCCACAGGGTCACGGTGGTCTGGTCGTTGTCGTGCAGCCGGTCGTGGCGCACGAGCGGCGCCATCAGCGTCGGTGCGTGGATCAGGCCCCCGCCGACCCCCGGGGCGATGCCGAGCTGCCAGGACGCGGCGAGTTCGCGGCGCCCGAGGCTCAGCGTGCGCACCTCCGAGATGCCCGCCACGGGGACGGACGCGCCGGCAGGGACGATCGCCTCGACCGTGCAGCCGGAGGGAGCCGTCGCGACCAGTCCCGCCGCCAGATCCACGGACGCGGCAGCCTGGTCGGGGTCGACGATCTGCACGAGCTGATCCAGAACAACACGCAGTCGAGCACCCATGGCATCAGGGTAGCCGCGGGCGCCCTTCGCTCCCGGGAGCACCGGGCCCGCGCCGCCCGAATGTCAGCGTTCCCACAGATTCCGCGCCCACGGACGGCGCTGTTCATGTTTGAATGCTCGAGTGAGCGATGGTCGACTTCCCGCCCGGCGCCGATGGATCGGGTGGACCGTCGGCATCCTGTTGTCCCTGCTGCTGATCGCGATCGGCTGGGTCGCCGTCCGCGGGATCGGGGCCGTGAACGATCTCCAGCAGGTCGCCAAGGGAGCGACGCAGCTGAAGTCGTCGATCGCCGCCGGCGATCTGGAGGGCGCCCAGCCGATAGCGAAGAGCATCGCGCGCAATGCGGCGTCGGCTCGCGACCTCACCTCCGATCCCGTCTGGCAGGTCTTCGGCGCGGTGCCGTGGCTCGGTCCGAACTTCCGCGCGGTGAGCGAGGTCGCCGAGATCGCCGACGACGTCTCGCAGGAGGCGCTGTCGCCCCTGCTCGACGTGGCGGCCGACTTCGATCTCGCGAACCTCGGGTTCTCGGGCGGCAAGATCGATCTCGCTCCGTTCGCCGCGATCGCGGAGCCGCTCGGCGCGGCCGACGCCGCCCTGAGCGCAGCCCAGCGCGACGCACGACGCATCGACGCGGATGCCACGCTCCCGCCGCTCGCGGATGCCGTCGAAGAGCTGCGTTCGGCCGTCACCGAGGCCGCGACGGTCGTCGGCTCACTGCACGGCGCCGCCGTCCTGCTGCCGACCATGCTCGGCGGCGAAGGCCCCCGCGACTACGTCCTCGCGATGCAGAACAACGCCGAGCTGCGCTCCTCCGGCGGGATCGTGGGCTCGATCGCCCTGCTGCACGCCGAGAACGGGCAGATCACGCTGCAGTCCCAGGCATCCACGCTGGACTTCCCGCCCCTGGAGACACCGCTGCCGCTGAGCGAGTCGACGGTCGCCCTGTTCGAGGATCGTCCGGGCCGTTACCTGCAGAACATCACCAGCATCCCCGACTTCAGCGAGGCCGGCGCCACCATCGCCGCGCGATGGGAAGGCCGCTTCGGGCAGAAGGTCGACGGCGTGATCGCCGTGGATGCCGTCGTGGCCCGACACCTCCTGAAGGTCACCGGCGACCTCACCTTCGGCCCGTTCACGGCCACCGCGGACAACGTGACCGACATCCTCCTCTCCGAGATCTACGCCGCCGTCCCCGATCCGGCCGCCCAGGACCAGATCTTCGCAGGCGTCGCGAGCGCCCTGTTCGGCGCGGCACTGTCCGCCGGCGACCCCGAAGCCCTGGTCGGCGCCCTCGCGGACGCGGCCGGCGAGGGACGCATCCGCATCTGGAGCGCGCACGAGGACGAGGAGTCCGTGCTGGCGGCCTCGGCTCTGGGCGGCACGATCCCGGAGGACACCGCTGACGGCTCGTCGGTGGGCGTCCTGATGAACGACACCACCGGCGGCAAGATGGACTATTACACCCGTGCCTCCATCGCGACCGCGGTCGGCACCTGCCGCGGACTGCCCACGACCCAGGTGAGCGTGACCTGGACGAACACGGCCCCCGCAGACGCGGCGACGGCGCTGCCGAAGTACGTCACAGCGGACGGGTTCTACGGGGTTCCCCCCGGGAGCGTGCGCACCCTGATCGCCGTCTACGGTCCGCAGGGCGCCATCCCCGACCACATCGACAGGGACGGCGAGGAGGATGCCGTGCAGACGGCGATTCTCGACGACCGCACTGTCGTGCAGCACGAGGTCACCCTGGCCCCCGGCGAATCGACCACCATCACGGTCGAGTTCCAGGGCACGGGCGCCGGAGAGCGCCTGACCGAGGTGCT
>Ga0172374_1002174_pt1 | contig 12615 bp, 11 predicted proteins | sample LakKiv3m_FD_114536 | JGI IMG/M metagenome (GOLD analysis project Ga0172374, IMG submission 114536) | Freshwater microbial communities from Kabuno Bay, South-Kivu, Congo - kab_092012_10.3m | ecosystem: Environmental > Aquatic > Freshwater > Lake | place: Democratic Republic of the Congo... | reverse complement strand
TTTCAGTTTTATCCTTTTTCGAAGATCGTTATGGGCCAGGGCATGTGCCAAATAGGGAGAAATGATTTTCGCTATCCGGATTTCCTTTCTGGTAAAGCGGTTGAATTCACGGGGCCGGGTCAATACAATTTTGCCGTAGAGTTCCTTTTCGGCAACCAGATTGACAATGAGCTTATGATGTATCTTCTGGGGTTTGAGAAAGTCATTATAGTACTCTGTGGGCTGGAACGAATCGTAACTAAAGGTTTCTTCCAGCTGATTCAGCCCGTTTCCGGCATCCAACCCATGGGTCAGATGCAGGGGATCGAATTGATGAAAATACGTCTTGTAGTAGTTACAGTACGCCTTATCCAGGTTTTTGATAATGATATAGGTGAATAGCCCCTTCCCGTCCGGCAGGAAAAAAATCGCCCCTTCAGCAGGAATGGTGTGAAACAGGACATCCAAAGCCTTCTGCCTTACCAGTTTGCAATCCAGAGATTCACTGGCTGCGCTGATCACTTCCAGCACATTGGTCAATATGGGATGAGGCAGGTTATCCATCATCATGTTTGCCCTGATCCGGCGGAGCAACGCCGGAGAGACTGTGAACGGCCGACGGCGTACGGATATGACCCGTGACAAAGAGTGAATGCCAATCCTTATCCGTTAATGGACAGGCATTCCGCATACGGCAGGGCAACGATGCCTTGCTGCTAAATTTAGAATAATTTCTCCTTGTTAGAATCTGATTATATGTGGCTTGCCTTTGGGTGTCAAGCCAAAACCAAGCTTTGCGCCTGTGCGGCGACATGCTCATCGGGCGATTCACGATCCGGCATGAAACCTTTTTCTGAGCTCTCTTTTCAAGATCTTACCCTGGGGGCTCTTTGGGAGTTCGGCCACGAATTCAACGGACTTGGGGGTCTTGAATGAGGCCATCTGTCCTCTGCAAAAATCGATGATCTCCTCTTCAACGGCAGCGACGCCGACTTTCAAGACCACCACCGCGTGGACCCGTTCCACCCAGTAGGAATCGGGAACGCCGATCACGGCCGCCTCGGCCACGGCCGGATGCCGGTAGAGGATCTCTTCCACCTCTTTGGGATAGACGTTTTCGCCGCCTGTGACGATCATGTCATCCTTTCTATCGGCGATATAGACGAATCCCCTCTCATCGTAATATGCCAGATCGCCGGTCCGGAGCCATCCATCCTTTATGGTTTCCTCTGTATCTTCGGGCTTGCGCCAGTACGACGACATAATCCGCTCGCTCTGAACAATGATCTCGCCGATCTGGCCGGGCAAGAGGTCGTTGTCCTCGTCGTCCACGATCCTCAGATGGACCCCGATACAGGGTTGACCGCAGGATTCAAGCACCCGCATGCCCTCTTCCGATGCGAGGGCTGCACGGTGGGCGGCCTTGCCGAGGACGGTCGTGTGGGGCCCGGACTCTGTCTGGCCGTATCCCTGGAAAAAGAGAGGCCCGAAGACCGACAGCCCTCTCTTCAACACCTCGACGGGCATGGGAGATGCCGCGTACCAGATCCGCTTCAAGCTGCGCAGATCGAACTGGCAGATATCGGGCAGATTCAGCAGGGATATCAACTGGGTGGGGACAATATGAATATCGGTGATCCCTTCATCGCCGATGGCTTGTAACGCCGCTGCAGGGTCGAAGGAGGCCCGGGCCATGATGACGTTGCACCCGCCCGTCAGGAAAAAGGGCCATACATGGCTGTCCCCGCCGATGTGAAACATAGGGAGGACCACCAGGTGACGATCGCCGGATTGCAACCCCAGATCCAGTGCCTTGATCTGTGTATTCTGCATCTTTTGTGTATGGGTGTATACGGCGCCCCGTGGGGTCCCGGTGGTGCCGCTGGTATAGAAAATAACCAGAAGGTCCTCTTTTCCCACTGCCACATCGGGTTCCTCTACGGGGTGGCGCTCCAGGAGGTCCCTGTAGGCGACGGCGTCTCCCTTGGGTTTGCCGAAATCGATGAAGGATTGCGTCTTTATTGATCTTTTCCGGATCTCTTCCACGCTTTCTTGGAACTCGGGGGCGAAAAAGAGGGCCGTCGCCTGTGCGTCATCGATGAGATGCTGCAGTTCCTCCGGCTTCAGGCGGGGGCTGAAATGGGCAAGGATAAATCCTCCCTTCATGGCCGCCCCGAAGACCTCCGGATATTCGAGTCGGTTCCATGAAAGGATCCCGATAACCTCCCCTTTTTGAATGCCGAGGGCCTGAAGCCCATGGACAAGGGCATTCACCCTCTTGTTGAAGTGCTCGAAGGTAATCCTCTCGGAGCCCCATACAAAGGCCTCGCTCTCGGGGTAGAGGATGGCGTTTCTATAGATGAGATCAGCGAATGTCCCCAGCGGATAACGGCTCAATTCCTTAAGTATCAGTCTTTTATCCACGATCCTTTCCTTCAGAGGGCTGGCCGTAGGCCAGGCCGGGGTTAAGGATGCGTCAGGGCGTGGTGAAGCCTTCAGTGGCGGCAGCGGTCGGCAGCCATTTCCGGTTTTTTTGGATTTCAATCTAATGGTCTAACATTTACACGGTAAAAAATATGAAATATTCTGTCAAGAAAAACTTAGAGGGAAATTTACGTTGCACCATTTTATCAAACAGGATATATAGACAAGCGCCTAACCGCTGCGTTCAACGCCTTGCAACTGCATGGAAAGGGCAGGACAAGAGCGGCTTGATCATCCCGAAATAAACAACCATTTTAACTGGTTAAAACCAGTACGCCTCCCCTTTAAATTCAAGTTGAAGTTGATCCGGACTTTCATTATCATGGAGGCAAAGGAGATACCGATGCGTAATTTTAAACCCGTCAAGCAGCCAAGAATCTCGGATGTGATTTTTCAGCAGCTCAAGAATGCGATCCTGGCCAACGAGTTCAAGGCCGGAGACAAGCTGTCATCGGAAAGGGACCTGTCAGAGCAGTTTCAGGTAAGCCGCGTTGCCGTGAGGGAGGCCATTCGCGCCCTTGAAAATGCAGGGTTTGTGGCGATCCGACAGGGACTGAACGGCGGCGCCTATGTGACCGATTTAACCTTTGAACATCTGGCCAATGCCTGCCTGGATCTCTTTCTGTCCAACAAGATATCCATTCATGAGCTGCACCATGTCCGCATTCTCATTGAACCGGAGGTGGCGCGACTGGCCACCCTCCACACCAATCCCGAATGGAACGAACGTCTCCTGATGGCCTATAAAGGAGAGCACCCCCCCGGCGCCTCTCTAAGCGAAGATATCGCCTCGGCAACCCGGGTCCATTTCATCCTGGCCGAGATGTGCGGGAATCGGTTCCTGGAGGCCCTTGTCAATTCGCTGCTCAAATTGAGCAGAAAGATCATCGAGGAGATCCGGCCGAATCCCCCCAGTTCCATCCATCCGCCCGGCCTGCATGGACCCATTGTTGACGCTGTGTTGGCCGGCGACGCGGATGCGGCCGCAGAGGCCATGAAAACGCATGCCAAGATCTTCTACGACAATCTGGTAAGGGTGGAAAAGGACTATCGTGAGCATGGGTCCGCGAGCTATCGGCTGAAAGACGAGGCCCGACTTCAGGGTGGTGAGAGATTATAAATGAGGGATTTCCATAACGACCTGCCGCACACTGCTATAAGCCATCAGCAATAAATCTTATTCATACGGAGCACCCGATGAAATACCCCCTACCACCAAGCTCCTGACAGGAGTCGTCTTGTCCTGTTGGGAACGAAATCTTGATTGACGTCCGTATGGATCCCAGTCACCTTGGCATCGGCATAGGTCTTACTATAGAAGGTTAAGCAGGTTAGAAAGCGCCTTGAACGTATTGAAAGTGAGTTGGGTGACATTCCATAAAAATATTACACTTACGGCTTAATTCGGAACAGTGAACCCTGCATCACGCTCCGGCTTGCAGAGCGCAGGATTGTCGTGTTCCCGTAAGGGTATGAAGGATGCTTGGCTCATTTTATGGTTCTTGACTCGACGCCTGCCGTGTAGTTATGATCGGCCCTGTGCAGGTTCGCTTTCATTGGGGTTTCAGGTCCATGTGATGCGGCGCTATTAGGAAATAAATGGCTGGGCTGACAGGAGATAAAGCATGTTGCTTGACATGAAAACCATCATCTTTAGCTATGTGCTCACTGATATCGTCTGCGTCCTGGTCATCCTGGCGCTCTGGCGTCAGAGCCGAAAGCGGTTTGCAGGGGTCGGTCTTGCCATCATCAATGATATCCTCGATTTTTCCAAGATCGAGGCCGGGAAACTGGAAGTGGAGGTCCTTGATTTTGATTTGCACAACCTGCTGGAGGACTTTGCGGAAGGCATGGCCCTGCATGCCCACGGCAAGGGACTGGAGCTTCTCCTGAGCATTGATTCAGAGGTCCCTGAGCGCCTTCGGGGGGACCCGGGCCGGCTGCGCCAGGTCCTCACCAACCTGGCAGCCAATGTAGGGGGTGAATCCCTTCGTGCGGCGGCCCTGGAGATAGAGGCGGCAGTTGGTGAATGGGATCTGGAGGCGGCCGGGGAGGCGATGGCCGGGTTGGAGGAGGCCTTCGGGCGTTTGAAAGAGGCGATGCGCGAGGTGATTTCTGAGGGCGAGGCGTAAGGAGGGGAGGCAGGTTCAAATGATGTCATCCATTGAAAGCATCTCATTGATCGGCACCGGGGCCATGGGCTCTTTTTATGCCAGTAAGCTTTTCGATATGGATCAGAAGTGTATATCTCTCATCGCAGATGGGGAACGCTATGCGCGTCTCAAAGGGAAGGGGTTTTTCGTCAATAACAGGCATTATGATTTACCGGTCATGAGACCGGAGGATGAGTCCCCCCCTTCGGATTTGGTCATCGTAGCCGTAAAACACCATCATTTGCCAAAGGCCATCAGCGACATAAGAAACAGGATTGGCGAGAACACCGTTCTATTGTCTGTGATGAATGGCATAGACAGTGAAGCGCAGCTCGGAGCTGCGTATGGGATGGAAAAGGTAGTGTATGCCGTTGCAGTGGGTATTGACGCGCTCAGGGAAGGTAACCGCCTGACCTATACCACGCAGGGGAGGCTGTTTTTTGGCGAGGCAAAGAACCCTGTTGCCTCGCAGCGGGTCAAAGACGTGCAAGCCCTCTTTGATAGAGCCGCGATTGCCTATGAGACACCCGTCGACATGATCCGGGTCCTTTGGTGGAAGTTCATGATTAACGTTGGAATCAATCAGGCCTCGGCCGTCCTTCGCGCACCCTATTCCGCATTTCAGACATCACAGGAGGCCAAAGAACTCATGGAATCGGCCATGAGGGAGGTCATGGCCATTGCCAAAGAAGCAATGGTGGATTTGTCTGAAAAAGATATCGAAAACTGGTATTCGGTCTTGGCCGGTCTCTCCCCGAGGGGCAAGACCTCGATGCTCCAGGATGTGGAGGCGGGGAGGAAAACCGAGGTCGACATGTTGGCGGGCAAGGTGATTGAACTGGGAAAGATATATGGCATCCCAACGCCGGTAAATGAGAGGATTCTTAGATCGATAAAACGGATAGAAGGCAAACCTTATCTGTAAGCCATAGGATCAGCTATCGAAACAAAGCGGGCAGGGGAAACTCCCTCAGTCGCTCCAGTTCCCTTTCGCACGTGAGGTCGTAATGAATCGGGGTGACGGTGATGTAATTCTGCTTCAGGGCCACGGAATCATTGAAGGGATTGCCGTTTTCGATGAACGTCTCCCCCGTGAGCCAGTAGTAGAGATTTCCCCTTGGGTCATTTCGTCGATCGAAGTGCTCCTCAAACCTGGAGGTCCCCTGCCTGGCCAGGACCACGCCCTGTATCTCTTCAGGCGGCACAGCGGGGATGTTCACGTTCAGCGCGGTCCCGTCGCTCAGGCCGCTCTCCATCATAAATCGGATAATCTCCTTGCTGAAGCGGGCGGCAAAGCGGAAGTCGGGGTCCTTCAGGGCCGCCATAGAAATGGCCGCAGACCGAATCCCCAAAAACGCCCCCTCGGTCGCCGCTGAGACCGTCCCCGAGTACAGGATGTTGACGCCTACATTGGCCCCCACATTGATCCCGGACAGGACCACATCCGGGGGGGCCTCCAGGAGTTCCTGCACCGCGATCTTGACGCAATCGGCCGGCGTGCCCTTGACCGCATGGCCGAAGAACAGGCCGTTTTTACGGACTGCCTGGACCCGGATGGGCGACGTGAGGGTAATGGCATGCCCTACCGCGCTCATCTCTGATTCAGGGGCCACAATGTGGACCTCATGGTCTGACCTTAAGGCATCATAGAGGGCGAAGAGCCCGGGTGCATGAATCCCGTCGTCATTGGTCAAAAGGATTTTCATGGGTTCGATCCGGTCTCCAAGGGAGGGTTGTGGGGTTGCATCCGCATAACATCTTGAGCCTTCAATCCGAAAAACTAATTCAGTTGCATTTTGAACGCTTTTTTTCTATTTTGATATATGTATTCTATTTTTCATCATTTGCCAAAGGAATAGAAACCTGACCGCGGAGAGTGTGATGCGAGAAATACCCGCCCAGGCCGTTGTGGATGCGGTCAGAGATGCATCCATACGGGCCAATATTGAGTTAGGCGACGACGTTGTGGAGGCCCTGAAGCGGGCTGTTGCGCTTGAAGAATCAGACGTGGGAAGAGACATCCTCGAAAAACTTCTGGAAAACGCCGCGATAGCTAGGGAGGAGCGGATTCCCATCTGCCAGGACACCGGCGTCGCCGTTCTCTTTGTTGAACTGGGCCAGGGGGCGATGGTGGCAGGCGATCTGTATCAGGCCCTCGAGGAGGGGATTCGGCAGGGGTATGAGGAGGGATTTCTCCGAAAATCGGTCTGCGACCCCTTTACCCGGAAAAATACCGGCGACAACACCCCGATCATCGTTCACCTGAATCTGGTCCCTGGGGACCGCCTCAGGATCTGGGTCGTCCCCAAGGGAGGGGGGAGCGAAAACATGAGCAGGCTGTTTATGCTCCCGCCTGCCGCCGGGTGGGCCGGGATTAAGGAAAAGGTCGTGCAGACTGTGTCCGAAGCTGGCCCCAACCCCTGCCCCCCCACGATTATTGGCGTGGGCATCGGGGGGAATTTCGAGCAGTCGGCGATCCTGGCCAAGAAGTCCCTTCTCCGCCCCCTTGGCACCCCGAACCCGGACCCAGGGTTGGCCCCCATGGAAGAGGAACTCCTCAGAGAGATCAACAGGACTGGGGTCGGCCCCCAGGGACTCGGCGGCAGGGTCACCTCCCTGGCCGTTCATATTCTGATGATGCCCTGTCACATCGCCAGCCTCCCATTGGCCGTCAATATCCAGTGTCACGCAAGCCGACATGTGGAGATCGTGCTTTGAACTGGATGCTGAATACTGGATGGTCGATGCTGGATGCTGGGAATTTCAGATTGGGAAGTGGATGGGTGGATGACTGGGTACGGAACCGCCGGGATGCTTTCAGCTCTGAACTCCTAAAGGCTCATGGAGAAGCTTATGGATGCCGAATATCATCTGACGACCCCGCTGTCTGACAGAGACGTCGAGCCCCTCAGGGCCGGGGACCGCGTCACCCTAACCGGGATCGTTTACACGGCCAGAGACGCAGCCCATCGACGGCTCATCGAGCTGATCGAGGCGGGAACAGAACTGCCTATCCCGATCGAGGGGCAGGTCATCTATTACGTGGGCCCGTCCCCGGCCCCGCCAGGCCGGGTCATCGGGGCCGCCGGGCCTACCACCAGCTACCGCATGGACCCGTTTGCCCCCAGACTCCTTGAGATGGGCCTCAAGGCCATGATCGGCAAGGGGAAACGTTCGAAAGAGGTCATCGAGGCGATGGTGAGGCACAAGGCCGTTTACCTGGCCGCTGTCGGCGGGGCGGGAGCCCTCATGGCAAAGGCCGTCACTGCCGCCCGGGTGGTGGCCTATGAGGAGCTTGGGCCTGAGGCGATCCGGGAGCTGAGGGTGGAAAGGCTCCCGGTGGTTGTGGTCAACGACATCCTCGGGAACGATTTGTATCAGGAGGGGCAGGAGAAGTACCGGATACTGGATACTTGATTTGCAAAGTTTGAAGTTACGAGTTTAAAGTGCCTAAAGTTAAAAAAGGAAAGATCCCGATTTCAACTTTTAACTCCACACTCGACATTTCTTTTTTGGCTGATGGGTTAGACCTTGAACCCCTGAACCCCTGAACCCCTGAACCTCTGAACCTCTGAACCTTTAAACCTTTAAACCTCGGAGAAAATGGCATGGCCACGAATAAGGGGAGACGCATCTGGTGGTGGATCGTCCCGGCGATGGTGATATTGGGAGGCCTTGGATATTACTGGTACACGAAAACCGGACCGGAGACGGAAAAGCTCCGAGTAGCCAGAGAAATATCTCCTGACCAAAAACCGGGCGTCTCCGGGGCCGTCCAGGGGGCCGGGACGAGAACCGGCGCCGGAGACGCAGCCGTGTCCGGGCCTGAGTCCAAACAGGCCGCTCCTGAAGCCTCCGTAACAGAGGGGTCAGGCGCCCTGAAGTTTCCCATTGAGAAGAAGGCGGAGGATGCCGGACCCCCTGAAGTGGCCGTCCAGGGACCCATAGAAGAGCTGTTTTTGAAAACAGGGAGCGGCCGCACGGCCGGGGGAACGGCGCCGGACCAGGGGGCATACTGCACCCTCATCGATCAGCGGGTTTCAGATTTTTTTAAGTCCCTAAACACCCAGACGTATTTTCGACGCTCGAACCTGGGAAAGGACGCCTATACCCATTTCACCCAGATTATCAAACGGTTGGCAGCCCAGCCGCCTCAGCCGGCGGGCGAGGGAATTCAGCCGGCCACGCTGCTGGCCAACATCTATTTCTTTTCCCGGGCCCTGGATCGGAAGGACCTGAGTCTCATCAAAGAGGTCATGGCAAACGAACGCGACACCATGGAGTTTAATCTGGAGACCTTCTACCGGTGGCTGATGCTCGGGAAGGATTACCCCAACCCTGGAGACGTGCGCCCGTCATTTGATGTAACCTATCGGTATGCAGGATTCTTTCTAAATACCACCGGGGGGAGGTCTTATCTTTTCCGACGGCCCTTGCGCTTGAGGCTTCTGGTGGGCTACTATTGTGTTCTCATTGTTTACCAGGCAGACAGATTAGGGAAAAACAGCTATGGGATTGACGTGGTGCCTTACCTCCAGCCCTTGAAAGATGAACTGAGACATCACCCCGAACTGGAGTTCCAGGACGAGTATATCCGTACGTTGAATCGGATTGAGAATTACTACCTTCAGAAACGCTGATTAAAATTTCACCTTGGGGGCCTCCTGCCGGTCCTTCGGGACCTCAAAGAAGGTCGCTTTTTCAAAGCCGAACATCCCCGCGATGATGTGGGTGGGGAAATGTCGTATCGCGATGTTGTAGGTTTTGGCCACTTCATTGAACCGCATGCGCGGCAACTTGCGGAGAAGTCAGTGCGCCTTACCGGAAATGATCTGGAACCATCATCATGCAGGGGTCCCGTTATGACGGAAAGCTTTTCTGAAATCGCTTCCTTTGCTCTAAGCAGGGTGATCGACGTTATTTATCAGAACGAAGAAGACCTCGGCGATGTCCTTCACTTTATCGTCTCCCTGGCAGCGGAGCTGACCGGCGCAAAGGGGAGTACCCTTCGCGTCCTGGAACATGGGTCGTTTGATCTCAAGGTGGTTTCCGCCTTTGGTCTCAGCAAAAAGTACCTTAACTCAGGGGCCATCGATTCCGGTAGGAGCATCACCGAGATCATGGAGGGGGACATCATGATTATCAACGATTTTGAGAAAGACCCCCGCGTTCATAATCGGGAAGCGGCCAGAAGAGAGGGCCTGGCCGCAGTGATCGGCATCCCCTTTACGGTCAATGAAACCACGTACGCCATCCTGAGGGTCTACTTCACCTCCAAAAAGGTCCCGAACCACGACGAAATGTATTTTTTAAACAGTCTCGGAAAGCTGGCCTGCCTGGCCATGGAACGGTCAGCCATGCACGAACTGCGGGGCGGCCCCGGCCATACATAACCGTTCACGCTTCCGTGTAGAACTCAGGATATAGCTTCTTTGCGCACTCCGGGCAGATACCGTGGCTGAATTCCGTTTCTGAACGGTCGCTGATGTAGGCCTCAATGGGTATCCAGGAGCCGTCCTTTTCCCTGATCTTTTTGCAGTTGGCGCAGATAGGGAGAAACGATCCTAAGTTGTTGACAATGAATTTTTCGGCTGCCCGAATGCGCCGACTCAGGGTTTGCAACAACTCAAGGGCCATGCCGGGGCATTCAGCCATTTTTTTACGCAGATCCAACTGTTCCAGACAGAGGACCCGTGTCTGTTCCGTAGCGACCACGCTGGCCGACCGTGGCATATCATCGATCATGGCCATCTCCCCAAAGTAGGCCCGGGGCCCGAATGCGCCCAGTATCTTTTCATCCCTCTGCCCGAGCCTTTTGACGGCCTCCACGCGACCGCTGACGACGACAAAGAGCCGATTGTCCCGCTCCCCTTCCTTGATAATCAGCTCACCCTCCTTAAACTCCTGAACCCGGGCGTGCTCAGCGATCCGCTCCAGGTCTTTCGCCGTCATCTGTGAAAAAACGGAGACGACGGACAAAAAGGCTGCTTTATCCATAGACATCCTCCCCCATCTTTCAGGCCATTCACCATCCAGTTAGTATCCAAGAACCATCTACCCCCATCAAGCCCCGCTTTTCTGCCTGACCAGAGACATCAGAATGCTTCCGATCGCTGCCATGACCGCATTGATCAGAAACGGCGTATCATAGCGAATCTTCCCCCTCAGATCAAACGGGGGATTCCATCCAACTGCCTTAAATTATTTTTAAAGTCGTTCAGATGGCAGTTTTTTCTTGGTGTGCACATTGGCCTTCCGCGATGGAAGCGCAGAAGGCAGATCTATTCCGGCTTTTTCCAGGAGTTCCTTTTCAATCAGATTTGGCGTAGGGATGGTCTGGATCGCGGTGCTTCCAATATGAAGTTCTTCCATGTGGATAGAACCCAGTTCCCCTATGCCCTCCTCTACCGTTATATTCAGATCTGCCCAGCATCTCTCCAATTCACGCTGTATCAATAGCGCGAGCATCACGACAAAGGCATGCCCTTTGGTGCTCTCCTCTTTTCTTACATACACTGGCCTCATCTCAAGATGAGCACTCTTCATCGTTCGAAAAGCACGTTCGACCTTCTCAAGATCACAGTACCGGTCATGTAACGTTTGGGCTTCGGCGTTGCCTTTCGATACATCTGATTTGATGACATAGCATCCGTCTAACAAAGCGACTTGATCAAGCTCATATTCATCCCTATCAACAACTATTGCTCTCTCCCCAGCAGTGGCAAACAACCATTTATCGCATTTGAGCTTTTTGATTTTTGCCCTTACCTTTTTCAACGCTGCATCGACTGACGCTTTAGGATGTTCAGCAAGATACTGGTTGCACTCCATGGAAAACTTCTCGACTGCCACATATTTGGATTGTCGCGTCATGGCGATCTGTTCCGCTCTGATTGGATTGCGCCTTAGTATGTACCGAACCCCATTGTTCTCGACTTCACAAACATGCTCAGTAAAAAGCTCATACTGAATGATGCCATCTTCAAGCATTTTCAAAATCTGGGGCTTGGTGATCGCTGTGATGTATCTAAAATCGTCCGGCAGTTTATCTATCTGCGGTCCCTTAAGCATGCCCCGATCACCCACCAATGTAACTTCCCTCGCCCCAAAGTTCTCTGCCAGAATCCGTATCTGTTCACTGACGGTTTGCGTATCGCTGGTGTTGCCCCTAAATACCCGCACCGCTACAGGGAGTCCATCAGGGCCAGCAAGCATCCCCACAACAATCTGCATCTTTCCCTTTTTCTTGTCCCGATTATACCCCCAGTCAGCAAGTTCGTTACCTACCCCCTCCAGATAGGAGCTGGTTACATCATACAGAAACAACGTGGGAACCACCGTGGGAAATCGCAGGCTGAACAGCTTTTTCTCGATTTCCTCTTGTTTTCCGTGAAGCCAGGCCAGATTTTCGTATAGATCGTCTTCATCGAGCTTATCTACGCCGATAACTTCACAAATTGAATGAAGTTGCGCCAACCGAACGGCAGAAAGTCGTGAACCCTGGTTTATCATCCTGGCAACCACCTGGACCAGCGCAAGCTTACCCTCAAGATCTCTACCGAGCGCTTTGGTTATGCCAAGCCTTTGCGCAACAGCGGTCAACGCCCAGACAGCGCCTATCCGCTTTCCCAACACTGTTTTTATGTCTTGAACACTGCCCAGTTCTGAAAGATTATTCTTATGCTTTAAGGCGAGTTTAATGGCCCTTATCTCATCCTCCAAGCAACTGGAGAGATTGGCTATGGTCTTGTGCTTGACCTTTCCGTTCTCGCGAAACGAGGTGCGGAGCAGGTGCTTGGAGTAGGTTTTGCCTTTTCTATGTTGGGTGGCGGATTCGATATACATAGTGGCTATATAAATACACCATAACCTATTATCATGTCAACATAATTAATATCCTTTTTGGTGGCTACATAAATTTACCCTAAAATGAAGTTTATGTATAATTATATCACTATGTTATCCAAATACTTGCGATAAAAACGGGGGGAAGATCCGT
>Ga0172374_1002172_pt1 | contig 12620 bp, 13 predicted proteins | sample LakKiv3m_FD_114536 | JGI IMG/M metagenome (GOLD analysis project Ga0172374, IMG submission 114536) | Freshwater microbial communities from Kabuno Bay, South-Kivu, Congo - kab_092012_10.3m | ecosystem: Environmental > Aquatic > Freshwater > Lake | place: Democratic Republic of the Congo... | reverse complement strand
GGAGTATTGTTATCATTAAAGCCTAATGATTTACAGTGTAATGCTTTATTACTTACACAAAAAGCGTATAATGTGTTAGGATATTACACATTACCGCTATTTGAGACTTCCTTATATGGTGCACGCTGGAATGCAAGTATATTGACAGAATTGAAAAGATTGGTTAATATGCCTTGTGGGATTCAATATGGAGAAATAGCGAATACTGAAGGGTATGCTACAGACAAGAACATGTATGATGTGACTCGTACTGGTCGTATGAACGCTATGGCTAGGTTGCAGCAATTTATGGAGGTAACGGATGACTGAAGATACTGCATTGATTACGGATGCGGAGTTGAAGAGTATATGTGTAGAGATTGAGTCTGACGCAGACACTACTATTTTTATAGATTCCGCGCATAGTGTCATTTACGATTACTACGCCACTTCTACACGATTTACGGCTGCAAGACTGAAGATGATAGAGTTGTACCTAGCCGCGCACTTTGCGGCTATTACTAACCCAGTGGCTTCTTTTGAAGGCGTTGGTAAACTACAACAGTCGGTTCAGTATAAAGTTGGGTTAGGACTTGAATATACAAAATACGGGCAACAGGCACTACTTCTAAGCAATGGTACCTTACTACGCAAACGAGTGGGCATAACATGGTTAGGAACAATACCGAGGGAATATGAGACTAATACGCAAGTGTAGAATCCATGACGCCGTATTGTGGCGCAAACTAGGCGATTCTGGACGGGGGTATTATCTGTATGATAAACCTGTTCAGATTAAGTGCCGGTGGAATCAAATTGACGAACAGATGATTGGCAAAGACGGCACAGAGTTCCGCTGTATATCTGACCTTATAGTTGATAGAGATGTTGCTGTTGGGGATTTACTGTGGTATGGGTTACTAGAAGACATAGACGGGGATGTTACAGAACCATTGGTAATACCTAATATAGGTGTTGTACGTAAGGTTGAAAAAATGACAACTTTGCGTAATTCTGATATGACTAACTTTGACTTAACTGCTTGCTTTGTGTATCTGGGGCAACCTTAATGGCGGTATACGGAACATTTCGGGGTAGAGGGGGTAGGTTTGTCGGGGGACTTGGGCAATCTGGCCGAGTTCCGGGGCATATCCGTATCTCTGTTGCCTCAATGGGATGGGATAAGGTATATTCTAGGTTGACGGCTATTCCGCCTAAAGTTAAGAATACATTGAAGCGAGCAAGTAACCAAAACGCTAATATGGTAGCGGATATAGCGCGTGAGAACGCCCCTGAATTGACCGGCGCACTTAGAGACAGTATCAAGGCTACCTTGGCACAGGATAAAGGTACAGGCGGGTGGATGTCTACTGTTACCGCTAATACCCCCTATGCCCATTTTGTTGAAATGGATGCCCACCCTTCCTATAAGTGGAATGGATTTCCTCCTTCAGTATTCGGTGATTCTCCGGGGCAAGGCCCGCCACAAGGCTCACATTACCTAGCAAGAGCAATGGAGCAATCCAATGCACAGAGTCAGTTAAATATCAATAATGCTGTCAACATGGGTATTCAGCAGGCACTTAGAACCGCTACTACAAAGAGCGGGTTGGATTTTACCACTAAACGGGGGCAAACTGTGGCTCCATTCATAAAGTCCGTCATTGCTTCTGGTATGACTATAGGCGTTGCTGACACATTTGGGGGTATTGTACCTATACAGTCTATGGAGTTGGAGGGATTATGAAGAGTACGGCTGAGGAACTTATGGATTATTGCCAAGCGAAAGGGCTTGGTAAGGTAGGAGAATTATTTTATTACGGTAGAATGTTTGACACAACCGCCAACAAACAGGAAGCTGTGATATTCCTAGATGGGACTGATGGATGGTTTGAAAGGAGGTTAGATGCAATCGCTTTTGAGCATGATATCGTGGATATACAAGCTCGCACTGACACACCGGGGCGAGGTTATGATCTTCTTGACAAGATTAGGGTTTGTATTGAGGGTATTAAGGGATATACTTCTCCTGATAAGACGATATATGAATCGGCTCTTGCAGCGTCCCCCCCGAAACTCTTAACCTACAGTCGGGCGGATATGTATGTCCACTCGATCTTAATAAAAGTCATGCGTAAGACAACACGCACTTGACGTATAAGTCTTTTCGTGGTAATGTATATGTTGTCGGATACAACTTCACTAGGAGGATTCTATGGCTGATATTGGAAAAAATGCGTTTGAACCGTCTGGGACTACCATGACGATTACGGCAGGGTCTACTGCGTGGACTGTGTATGCCGTTGAGATTACCCCGCCTGCTTGGGATGGCGGTGATGCGATTGATATTACTACGCTTGGTAACGATACTTACAAGACTAAGATGGCACAGACTTTGAAGGATATTGGTGAGATGTCGTTCTCCTGCCATTATGATCCTTCAGTCTTTGCTAGTGCTCCGATTAACGTCAATGGCACTGTTACCGTGGTTATCCCGAACTGGGGTACGTTGAGTGTTTACGGTTATCTGCGGTCACTTACTCCGCAGGCACTTGCTGTCGGTGACGCCGCGAAGATGGATGGTACTGTTACTATTACTAACACCCAGATCACAGGTACTGGTTCTAGTCGTGTGATTACTGAGACTGGCCCGTCTTGGTCGTGATAGGTGGATAAATGAACATTAAGAATGTTAGTGAACTCTCTTCTTATTTGAACAAACCGAAGCAGATTAAACTGGACGACGATTGTACGTTGTTCGTCAAGCAGTTGAAGGTTGGTGAGTTTAACACGCTTCGTGAGAAGTGTGAGAAACTTGAAAAGAATGAAGATCAGCAGGATATCGGCCCCTCGGTTGATATCATTGCCTCATTGATTACGGATGATACTGGCAAGTTGATGTTTGCTGCTGAAGATACTATTCAGCAACTGAAGGATAACCTTACGCTTGATTTCGTGAGGAAGTTCTTTGAGAAGTTCTGGGAGTCTTTCGCCTTTACAAGCAAGGAGTTGGCTTCCGCAGAGGCCCAATTTCGCCAATAACCCCCTACTGAAGTTTAAGTACAAATTGGCACTACAGATGGGGCGTACAGTTGCTGAACTGGACGCCTCATTATCTATAGACGAGTTGTACATGTGGCTCGCGTATAGTGCCGGAGAACCTTGGGGTGAGGATAGAGCCGATTGGAGGGCGGCACACACTAACTATCTGATGGCATCTATATGGAGTGATGGGAAGAAGAAGTATAAAGTGAATGACTTCCTTTTACAATTTAATCAGAAGAAAACAAAGGTATCCCCAAGTAATGATGTAGACAAGAATAAGTGGAACGCAATGGTGTTACAAGCTATGTTTGGAAGTGCTAAGAAGAAGAAGGAGAGCAAATGATTAGTTATCTTGGCGTAATCCGAACAATCATGATTGCGGATACTTCGCAGTTCCAGCGAGGCATGGCAAGTGCTTCTGCGGGAATGCGTGCTTCCGCAGTGAAGATGCGCCGAGATGCACAATCCCTTGTGGGTATTGGTGCCGCACTTAATGTTGGTATCACAATGCCTGTTCTGATGGCTACCCGCGCTATAGTCAAGTATGGTGCGGATTATGAAACCATTATGATGAAGATGCGGCATGTGTCCGGATTAACTATTAAACAGTTCAAATTGCTTGAAAAAGAACAAGATAGGATTAGTAGACAGGTTGGTGTAGACCCCCGCGCATTGGGTAAAGTTGGTTATTTGGGGGCACAAGCACAGTTGAAGGGTATCGGTGCGTTATCGACCTTTCAACGTACTGTCGCTATGGCGATGAAAACTATGCCGGGTGAGGCCAAACCGGAAGATGTTGCTGAAGGTTTCCTGAGCATTATTAAGTCCTTCAACATTGAAGAGTCTAAGTTCAGCCAAACAATGGCTCAGATGATTAAGACCATTGACCTTGGTCGTATCTCTTGGCAAGAGTATAATAATACAATTCAGCAGGTTGTGGCACTATCTTCCGCTTTAGGTGGGGAAGATGCTCTTCGCAACTTAAATCTTTCCATTGCTGCTGCTACATTAGGTGGTGTTCGTGGTCCGCAGGCTGCTACCGCTATTCGTAACTTATATCGTCGTATCTATACTGAAGGCGTGAAACCTGATTCAGCTATGAATATGGCGGCAGGTATGTTCGGCTTCCGTGATGATAGAGGACGTGGTTCAGTTGTAAAGATGTTTGAGGAAGGTGCAGGAGCTGATCTTACTAAGTTCTCACAGATGATTACTATGGCGGGGGCACTCGCTAATCCTAAGTATGCATCGTCACTGAAGGTAATGGCACGCGAATATACCACCTTCCTTAAGTTAGCGAATAGTGCGCCTGCAGAAATGGCGAGGTTCCGTAGAGAATATAAGGATGCAGGGCCTGAAATCTACAAACGGTATTTAGAAGCACAGATGCTTGTATCTAACCAACTTGAGGCAGTTGGCGCGGCATGGGGAAGACTTAAGAAGTCGTTCTTTGACGCTAAGGCTGCGGAAGCTTTACGTAATATATTCCAATCCATAATCAATTTCTTCGATAAGATAGCGGCATTGCCCAATGCTGTTAAGAGTCTTATTACCTTCACTGCGGGGTTAGCGTCTTTTGCTAGTATTATTACATTAATTGCTGGTATTATTCAATCTATGGGATTGACATGGAAATTGAATAAACTGATTGGTGATCCTAAAAACACTGCTGCCACAGTAAAAAGGGCGTTATCGGTTACGGGTCGTACTTGTGCCACAACCTCTATTCGCACACCTGTTGTCAATGTTCGTGCTACTAATTGCATAGTCACTGGTGGGAATGTTGCGGATGGTCATATTGCACGTGGTACTGCGAGAAGTGTAAGCGACCGTATCAAGGGAGTTAAGGTTGGTAATGCTAAAGCAAATGCAGCATTGTGGATGGCAATGCAAGAGGCGAGAAGGGCTGCTGGAAACCAGACTGCTAATGCCCCTATATCTGAGGCATTATATAATGCTGGAAATACTGTTACTTGGATTCCTAGACGTGGGGCTAAATTGTTGACGGGTAGTGGTGGCAAAGTCAATTTCACTCGCCCATTAGGTAAATTTGGGCCTGCTACTGGTTATGCTATTGGTTCGGCTTATTATGATGCAGCAGGAAGATGGAGTACACGCCCTGATTATAAGTTTAGCCTACCTAACTATAGAGGGGCAACTCCTACGGGTGTACAAGTATATCAACCACCTTACACTGGCACCACAGCAGTTGTACCTAAAGGCGTTGGAACTATGGCGGCTAGGTCTGGGGGTACAACCGCATTAGCACGTATGGGGGAATCCGCTAGAAACGTAACCGGAGATGTTATTGTCGGGGGCCCTGCTTACGCCGCAAGTGCCGCTGCTGGCGCGGCAAAAGGAGCAACCGCTGCGGCTGCTAGTGGGTATGGTGCAAAGATAGCCACAGCCGCTAAGGGGGCTGGCCTATTCATTGGCAAACTTTATCTTTTCCAAGCTGTAATGCGTAGTCTTGGGGAACTTCTCTCTATAACTATTTTGCCTGCACTTGAAAGTATGGGGATATCATTAAAGAGTGTTGGTAAGGTGTTATCTTTTATTGATAAATGGATTGTTAGAAGTTTGTCTATACTCTTTGTAACTATATCTGGTACTATTCAAAACATCTTTGGTACTATAATTGGTACAATAATGGGTATGGTGGAGCGTGCAGATTACCTATTCACCCTTCTCCGTACAGGTTTAGAAGGTCTTATTAGCTGGATTCGTAATAGTTGGTTAGGCAGACAGCTTGGGTGGGCGCAATCACAAGCGGAGCGTGACCGCGCTGCTGCGGAACGCGCTGCTATACTAGAGAAACAGAGAAGTGATGTAGCTGGTTGGCAACAACATATAGGTGAGCAGGCTAAGGGCATTATAGGGTTAGGTCCAAGTTCCGCTGTTGTTGCTGGTATGGAAAGACTTGCACAGAGGTGGGATGGGGTTAACCCTGATATTGGGATAAAAGGAACGCGGCTCAATAGTGGATTTTTGAACTATGCAAAGCAACAAAAAGGGCAGCAAGCTCTTACTAAAGCGATGGATAGGTTTAATACCGAGTTCAATCCAATAAGCGCACTATTTCCTGAAGGCGCATTTAATAGGCTATTAGGTATTGATCTGTTGACTCCTTATGGTAAACAGAACAGAGAGCAAGAAGCTGCATTAGCAGATACTTTTGCCTATAGGGAATACGGGACTTCGGAACAATATGCTGCTATGATATCTTCTCAAAACAGCATAAAAGAGATTTTGGATAATATCAGAAAAGATGAACGTGAGCGGTTAGCTATGGAACGTAAGGCGAAACGAGATGAGGAAGAATATCGTAAAAAGCAAAGTGAGTTTATGGATAACTGGGGTGTTAATCCCGGTGATGACTTGGCGGCTATGCGTACTTCGTTAGAGACTTTGGCGGGAGATATGGAATGAGTGTAAGTGTACAAGAGACAACGGTTAAAGGTGACAGTTTCGGATTTAGTTCAGCTAGTGACTCTACGCGGACGAATGAAGCTACACGCACCTTTACTATAAGTGTATTTGATGAAGGTAATTATATTCATGCGTGCTTGGATGCTTTACCCAAGAAAGGCGATCTACATCCTAGATATTTGAATACTTATGTTGATAGTGTAACTTGTACTGCACACGATTCTGACCCTAATGTATATCTTGCTGTTGTAAATTATAAGGCAAGGGGGCTTCCAGATTCTGGTGTTGAAGATGATGAGGAAGAGCCTGAAGAGCCTAAAGAACCGGAGTATCCTTGGGAGCAATCAGCAGTAATAAGCATTAAAACAAATGCGTCTATTATGCAGGTTAATGAGTTTGCTTATGCACAAGGATTAGATTGGCTTCCAGCTATGAACACCTTTGACCCTATTGAAGGTGTTCTTACAGGTGATATTGAAGCTGCAGATTCTCCCACATATCGTATAACCAACTCTCTCCAAGAACGCCCGCAGACGTTACCGGAGGAGCCAGAAACCACATTGCAGATTACCGCCTCCTTTGCAGTACAACGCAATACTGAAGGTGCAGATACCTTACAATATCTTCTTGGTTTGCATAATACTGTTAATTATGATGATCTGATGTTTATACCTGATCTACCAACATTTAGACAGTTTACTTGCTGTATGTCTGATATTACTGCTACTGAGGAAACCTACTCATTTCAGGCTACAGATGATGCCCCTGTTGAGACATTTGCATATTGGGCAATAACCATAACATTTGAATACAAACGGAATACATGGTTCCGCTTAGTACCAAATGAGAGCTTTAATAAACTTGTCACGAATAATGATGGTACGATATCTAAGGTTCATATTCAGGCAAAACAGCCGGATAGTGATAAGGACCCTTCTTCTTCTGGTGGTTATGCTAAAATAACGGAACAGACTCGTATTGATGATTGTGGGTACCCGATGGATTATGATGCTCAAGGAAATAGAGTAGACCCCCCGCCAGTCAATAAACTTACCTATGTAAAACCCTATTTAACAAAGAGACCTGCAAACTGGGATAGACTTGGGTTTATTATTGCGTGGGAGTAATGTATGTTTGTATCAAGCAAAAAATACAATCAACTTAAAAGTGATATAAAACAAGCGGCTGCTCGAAATGCTACCGGGGCAGTCTCCGCTGTATATAAACCATCAGAACCAGTCATTTATATTGCTGAAGTTGACATGGAAGAGGGTATCAATCCTTCTGTTACACCATTCAACGGAGTATACAAGTACGAAGCTAAGTTATACTACAAGCAGTTCTCGGCTATTAAGGATAGTGCGAACTATGAGAGGGACGCAGAATTGGGGCAGTACAAGGCTGCTAGTTCTAATGTTACCTTGCTATCTTCTATAGATTTATCCGCCTTTGTAGATGAAGAGGCTGAGTTACAGACTGTGGTAGTGCCCTGTATCAATAAGGGCAGTTACTTTGAGAGTTTGCTGATAACTGGGTTTGTGCCTGATAATTCCATAGACAATGCAAATTATGGTAAGTCTATAGGGTATCGTACATATACCGATGAGGTTGTTACATATAAGGCGGAAGAGTTATTGGGGTTTTTCCGTGGATTAATAGTACCTGATAAATTAGAGGATTTGTTAGAAAGCGATCCATCTACAGGAGAAATATCCGGGAAAAACGCGGATAAGTATAAACTGCTTGTAAGGGTAGATGATGGAACAGAAAGACCTAGATTATCTTACATGCGAATACATCCTGTAGATACCCCCGGTGGTGATGATGATGATGAAGAGTCAAGTATAGAATGTGGTACTGGGGGGTTTCCGGGAACTTTGCCTGGAGATGATGATACGGGTGGTGCGTTTCCCGGTAATGAGGAAGAGGAAGAAGATACATTCCCCGGTGATATAGGTGATGGTACAGAGTTCCCCGGTAAGACAGATGATTGTTGGTAGATAAGTATTTGCTATTTTGCAATAGGTATGATATAGTATTTGTAAACAAGAAAGAGGTGGTTTATGTCCACTGAAATTGCTCCCAATATGTGGCTCCCTAATTGGAGTGAAGATGGTACTGATATTACTGTACCATTGGCTACGTTTCCTAAAATGGGTGCAGATTCCGCAGATGCGACTACTGGAGATATGAAATGGCTACTACATTAACGCTGCCCTATGTCCGTTTTGTACGGCAAGTTACGGTTGGGCCGGGGGCTAACACACAGTTTGTTGCTATGATGGAGGAGGGATTATCCCAATTAAAAGCGGCGGCATGGAAAGCCAGTTCTGCAGATGCTACGCTTGTAGCTATGCCTGCAAACACTCCTTTGACATTTGCCCCCGATGATAAATATGATGCGTACAAAGCCAGTAAAACAACTGCAGCTTCTGGTATCCAGACTTGTAATCTTGGGATGGTTGCATATAGGTATGAAATCCCTGCTGATGCAATTTCAAATAGCAAATATGTACAAGAAGTCGTATGTACAATAGGAGCGGATAAATTCGCATATTCTGGGGTAAAGGCTGCTATTATATTAAGCGATGCCGCTACACCGCCCACTGATTGGGAAATGTTGCGAAACGGAGGGTTGGCAACGACGCCGGATGCTACATCTAAATTTGCAACTTATGACGCTTCTCCTGAAGTCTATGGGGTGCTGAATAGTCGTGAATATGCTTCCGTATCTAGTGCTTCTAACTCCGCTCAAGAATTCACTTTTGACTTATCTGCGGTAAGTGGAAATTATGCGTATTTATATGTAGTCTTGTCTATGTATGATTACACAGATTACCGGGCAAATCGGCAGTATTGGATAGAAGGCAGTTCAATTCTTAATGGTGATTCAGTAACAGTAGAATTTGCAAGTTCTGTTACGCCTGATGCGTCAACAATATGGGATGGATGGACGCCGATTGCTGGGCAATACATTCTAATTGGTTCCCCGACCACATACCCAGATTCTACACTAGGGCTTTTACGAACTAATCCCGATTACACACCATATCAGAACATTTCCGCTTTTCCAGAGATATTTGGTGTCACTAATACAGGCTTTGCGGGGGATACGGGATGTACTATTGGCGTAGATACTGGTGGAAAGGTCTATGGTGGATTAGTTATCAGATATTTATCTGTGTTGGATACCGCTGTGTATAGTAAACTTAAGTTTAGTAATGCGGACTTACTCCCCTTAAGTGGCAAAACATTTCGATGTAAATTGTGTGTTTGGGTTGGAGATGAAAACCAAAGCACTAGTAATAGGAATACATTATATTATCCTTTAGTAGATGAAACAGGAATTCAGCAGAGAGAATTATTTTCTGGCATTGGCAGTCCTACTGTTGCTACTTATTATTACGGAGGCCCTGGTGCTGATGGTACACCATGGACATTTACAAAAGTTGGAGACCATGAGTTACAGGGAGTAGACTATACGGATAACGATATATTCTCTGTAAATATAACAGGTGGAGGACTAAAGGTTGTACTAGTTACATTATCTCCTATAACATATTGGGGCACAATAGGGAGTGATACATATACTACATGGAAACCGGGGCCATTGTTGTACCTGTCTTGACTATGTTGTTCTAATGTAGTACACTGTTCAATGAAGGAGGAATTATGGGAAGAGTGATACAGTCATACTACGATATAGACAGGGGTAGGTGGTGTACCTCTAATGGTTCCCCTTTGCTTGAGCGGTTCTATCCAGTCCTGCATACAAACGAGAATCCTGTACTTGTTATCAACCTTTTAGATAAAGATGGAGAACAGGTATACATTCCTACCTATACAACCTTCACTTTTGGTATAGTAGATGATACAGATACCCTATTGGCTGGGCCTATTAGCGGGCATGTTAATAATGCGGAAGATTATGCAGACGTAGACGTGCGATTTGGTGTTATGTCCTTCCGTCTCGAAATGGCGACAGAAGAGGCCATAGAAGCCGTAGAAGACTACCGTTCTATTATTGTGTATGCAAATCTTGATATGGAAAACCCAAATACAGGATTTAATATGAATATGTCCGCTCCAGTAGCCTTAGCCAGAGTTGGTACGCTATCTGGTGCTACCCCCGTTGGTTTCAGTTCCCAATACCGTGTCAATCCTACTGACGGCGGCACGGATGTATGGGATTACGGCTTGTCAAAATGGATGCGTGCCGTTCTTGTTAGTGGTGTTCTATCTTACCATGAGGCCCCATGAAACTACTTGCCTTACTTAGTTTTATACCGTTTCTTGCAATGGCTGTACCGACTATTCCTACGAATACTCCGGTAGCACAGACCGTTACTGTAATTGGCAATACCAATATCATGCCTGTTACTGCACAGACTATTATCCGTAGTTGGATACCTACTAATACTAATACTATCAATGACTTGACTAATAGAATTACGGTATTAGAAGGTGGCACAAGTAACTGGAACACAGCCTACAGTTGGGGTGACTGGTCTCCAAGGGTATCCCTGCTGGAAGGCCGGACGAACGATTGGAACACGGCCTACGGATGGGGCGACTGGGGGCCGCGAGTTAGCCTATTGGAAGGTATGACGAATCTGATCAACTCAGCATTACAGGTTGAACATGATCCTGAGTTTGAGCAGTGGCTTCTGACCGATCCGGGCAGCATCTATGCCCTGAAATCGGTAGTCAGTACGCAGGTTTGGAGCACAGCACAGTACCCGCTTGCAATGTTGGCTGCAGACCTTGCGGCTGTTACCAATCCGATTCCCTCGTGGATTGTGGCTGGCGACGCGGCTGGGAGCAACAATGTGACGGCGGCTGTGGCGGCGGAGGTATCGTTGCGGTTGGCCGGGGATCAGGCCGGTAGCAACAACGTGACGGCGGTCGTGGCGGCGGAGGCGTTGCTGCGCGTGGCCGGGGATGCGGCGGGGATCACGAACACGGCGGCGGTGCGGTCGGAACTGCTGAACAGCAACGCCCAGGCCCGCGCAGCGATTGACCTGCGGCCCACCTTCCCGGCGGTGACCTCGATTGTGGAGGCGGTGGCAGTCACGACCGAGACCGACGAGATAGCGCTTGAAGCTCTTGCGCAGTACGCGGCCTATTGGCCAAAGGACGCGACGGCTTCAAGCTGGTTCACATTCACGACCAACGCGAATGAGATCACGATCACGGGGTACGACATTGACGGCGGTGCGGATGTCGTGATTCCCGACTACATCAACGGGTATCCTGTCACGGCGATTGGGGATGCGGCTTTTTCGCCGGGTGATGAGGGTATGGAAATCACGTCCGTCGGCGGGGCGGGCAAGGTAAAGACTATTGGCGCCTGTGCGTTCTACTATTGCACCTCCCTCGCGACCGTCTCGCTTCCGCAGGCACAGACTATTGGCGACTCTGCATTCTTCACTTGTTTATCCCTCGCGACCGTCTCGCTTCCGCAGGCACAGACTATTGGCGACTCTGCATTCTTCACTTGTTTATCCCTCACAACCGTCTCGCTTCCGCAGGCGCAGACTATTGGCGACTTTGCGTTCTACTATTGCTCCTCCCTCACGGCAGTCTCGCTTCCGCAGGCGCAGACGATTGGCTGCAATGTGTTCGACTCTTGCATCTCCCTCGCGACCGTCTCGCTTCCGCAGGCGCAGACTATTGGCACCCAGGTGTTCGACGCTTGCCCTTCCCTCGCGACCGTCTCGTTTCCGCAGGTGCAGACTATTGGCGACTATGCGTTCGCTTATTGCCCATCCCTAACCTCCGTATACTTCGGGCAGAACGCACCAGCCGAGGGAATGGACGTGTATATGGACTCACCCAACGTCACTAACTACGTGACGAATCCGACCGCCACCGGATGGGGTGCGACGTGGAACGAGCGGCCTGTGGTGCGGTTGCCGCTGTACGGGCCGGGGGATAATCTGACGGGCGTTGTGAAGCCCGCCGACCTGCCCGACCTGACGAACGCAATTCCCTCGTGGATCACAGCGGCGATTATGGCGGCAATCATGCAGCCGGGCGAATACTACCTCGGCACGAACGCCACGATCAACGTCGCCACGAACTTCGTCTGCTTCCGGGCGAACGTGACGAGCACGTGGGAGCTGGCCGTGGACGCCGGCACGCCTCGCTACCCGCGTGACCTCGTG
>Ga0172374_1002170_pt1 | contig 12633 bp, 9 predicted proteins | sample LakKiv3m_FD_114536 | JGI IMG/M metagenome (GOLD analysis project Ga0172374, IMG submission 114536) | Freshwater microbial communities from Kabuno Bay, South-Kivu, Congo - kab_092012_10.3m | ecosystem: Environmental > Aquatic > Freshwater > Lake | place: Democratic Republic of the Congo... | reverse complement strand
GCATTTATCATTCCTGCAAGACACACGATAGCAGTGCCATGTTGATCATCATGAAAAACCGGAATGTCGAGTTCTTTTTTAAGTCTCTCCTCAACTTCAAAACATCTTGGTGCTGCAATATCTTCTAAATTTATTCCACCAAAAGAAGGAGAAATAGCTTTTACAATAGCCACAATCTCGTCTGTATTCTGAGTATTCAAACAAATAGGCGCAGCATTTATTCCGCCAAATTTTTTAAACAAAACACATTTACCTTCCATCACAGGAAGTCCTGCAAGTCCACCAATATTCCCAAGTCCAAGAACAGCAGAACCATCAGTTACAATAGCAATAGTATTTCCTTTTCCGGTATATTTATATGCAAATTCAGGATCTTTAAAAATATCTTTGCACGGTTCAGCAACCCCAGGAGTGTAATACAAACTTAGATCTTTTTTATTGTTTAGAGGAACCTTGGAAGTAAGCTCTAATTTTCCGTGATATTTAATATGAGCCTTTAATGCTTGATCCCTTAAGTTTTTCATTAAAATTATTTTATTTGAGGACCTGTAGTAGGAGGAACTATATATGGAGGCGTTGTAGGTAAGATCATTTTTCCAGGTGTTACAGTGGTTCTACCGTCTTCTTGTATAATTATATATTCTCCTTTATCGGTAACAATTCTTTGGTGTTTATTTAAAAACTTATAGCAAATAAGAGACAAAAATATAATCGCAAATATAGTTAAAACAATAGTTATCATTACAACAGCAGGATTGTTTTTTGATTTACTAACTTTTGATTTAGGTTTTTTTGCCATAGGAATTTATTTTAATATTTAGAATTTTGAAGTGTTGCCTTCTTTCTTGTTCAGTATAGTATCAGAAGACCTTTCATATTTAAAAGTATAATTTAATTCTTGACTGAAATAATAATCCACAGGCCCAGTGCCAACTCCAATGGCATCTGTTTCAATCAAAGTTTTATCAGGGATTAAATTCAACATTTCCATGCCTTTTTTCTCCACGAGAATATTAGAGAAAATTTTGCTTAAAATAGCACTTTGACTTTGATCAAAAGAACTTAAATCTGCTTCTTTGTATTCAAGTGTAGCCAACATACCTTTAATTATTTGTGGGATTCTATAGCTTATAGGACCATTTCCGTAGTCGGTATATATTACAAGAACATAGTCATTTGGAAGAAAAATATACCAATCTACATAGTGCTCTTTTGAATATAAAACTTCTAATGCATTTAAGTCCCCAACTTTAAATTCCGTTGTGTCTCCATCAGAAAAAGCATCTTTAATATTATTAAAATAAGCAGTTTTATTTAATTTATCTTGGTTAGGATCAACGGTAAAAATCAATTTTGCAGAATTTGGATATATTCGAACAGGGGAAAATTGTTTTAAATCTTCATCAGGAATAAAAAACGTAATTTCATTCTTTTTTGTGAGAATTTGCCAAGTATTTTCATTATATTTAATTCTAAAAGGAAAACTTGAATTGTCATAAATAGTCCATTTTGAAGATATATCAAAAGGTTTTCCTGATTCCTCTACTTTTACGATTCTATATAAAATTTCTGCGAATGCTGCTCTTGTTAATGTTTTATTTGGGAAAAATTTACCTTCTACATCAGGAAGAACGATGTTGTTGTTTTTTGCATAAGCCGCATATTTAAAAAACCAATCACTTTTTGAAACATCGGTGGCAACTGCACTACTTGAACTTGGCATATCAATTTCTTTTGCAGTCAAAATCATTTTCAAAGCTTCAGCTAAAGTAACATATTGTCCAGGTTTGAAAGTTTTATCCTCATATCCTGATACAAATCCATAACTTCTAGCTCCCATTACATAAGGCATAAACCAATCACTTTTTTTTACGTCAGTAAATACTGCTTCGTAATTTTCATTCTTATTTAATTTAAAAGCCTCCATTATCATTTTCACAGACGCAGCACGATTTACCATATCATTTGGCCCAAAATTTCCATTGTCATAACCGTTTATAATTCCTTTTTCTTTCAAATATTCAATGGCGTCATAATTTTCATTATCAGCGCTTACATCAGGAAAAGAAGCAGCAAATGTTGATATCGAAAATACAAAAAACAAAAAGACTGCAAAAAATATTTTTTTCATAGGAATACTAAAATTTTAAAAAACTATGTTTATTTTATGAGTACAGAAGTTCTCCTGGTGAATATTTATCCAGATTATCTTCTCCAATTAAATCTAAAAGTCTTGGAATTACATTTTTTAATTTTACGGTTTCTTGAACTCCTCTCTGCATATCACGAATTATAGCGGTGCCTTCACGAACTTCTGTTATACCAATTAGAACTGCAAATGGAACTTTAAATTTATCAGCAAGTTTTAATTGAATATTTATAGCTCCTTTCCCCATAGCTCCCATAGTTTTTATGCCGTGTTCACGCATTTCTTCGATAAGAGGTAAACATTTTCTTTTTGCTTCAACTCCTAATTGAGCGACAAAAACATGAAGAGTATCTTTTGCAGGGACTCTAATTTTTTCACGTTTCATATTTGCAATAATTCTTTCGACCCCAGAAGCAAAACCTACAGCTGGAGTGTGTTGTCCTCCCATAAGCTTTACGAGACCATCATATCTTCCACCACCACCAATAGCATTTTGTGCACCCTCAGTCTTATCCCAGAACTCAAAAACTGTACGATTATAATAATCAAGTCCTCTTACTAATTTCGAATTTTCTTGATATTCAATTCCCATTTCTTCTAAATATCCTTTTAATTCATTGTGAAAATCTAAAGAATCTTTATCTAAATAATCTTTCATTTTTGGAGCTAAATCTGCCAAAATTCTACAGTCTTCTTCTTTACAATCTAATAACCTCATCGGATTTTTCTCAAGCCTTACTAAACAATCTGGGCACAGAGATCTCTCTTTCCCGGTATAATAATCTTGTAAAATCTGAGCATATTTTTGTCTAGATTCCAAAGATCCGATTGTATTTAATTGCAAAGAAAATAATTCCTTAATCCCGAGGTCATCAAATATTTTTAAAGCCATTTGAATAAGTTGAGCGTCAAGTGCAGCATCGCTTTCTCCAAGAATTTCAAATCCAAATTGCCAGAACTGGCGATATCTACCTTTTTGAGGACGATCGTATCGAAAGTGCGGCTCAAAATAATATAGCATCAAAGGTTGTGGAAGCTGATTCATATTATTTTGAATATATGCACGAACTACTCCAGCAGTACTTTCTGGTTTAAGTGTAAGGCTTCTGCCTTTTCGATCTTGAAACGTATACATTTCTTTTGTAACTATATCGCTGGCATCTCCAATACTTCTCTTAAATACATCAGTGAACTCGAACATTGGAGTAGTAATACGCCTAAAACCGGCTTGTCTTGCACGATGACGAACAACCTTTTTTATATAAGTATGATATTCATGGTCGTTTGGCAAAATATCATGTACTCCCTTTGGTGTTTGATACGGAGGACCACTCTGAATCGGTTCTTTGTCATCATCGGCAATCATATGCGTGTGTTTATGTATATAAAGACTGACTATCACTTTAACATTTTTTTACGATATTTCAAGCCCAAAAACCTAGTTTTTAACAAAATTTAAAAGATATATCTCTAATATTCACTATTCTTTTGCAATAATTAAATATTTGTGTTTTAATACTACTCCTGTAAACAAAATTTATGGCAGAAACAAAGATTATTATTCCCGATATTTCCGAAGACTTAAATCAATATAAGCAGCTTGTAAATGCTGATAAAAATCCTCATATAGCAAGGACTATTCAGCAAGAATTGGACGATATTTATTTTGATGAAAATAGAGAGCCTCGCACAGAAAAAGAAGTAGCGAAAAGATTAGCGGCTTATCAAATGAGTATTAAAGCTAGGGTCGATCAAATAATGGGAATGGATCCTTCCGCTTTTGATCATAGACAAGCAAAAAGCCAAAAAGACTTCGAATCTGCACCTAGAACTAGATTAAAATTGGCACAAGAGTTATTCAGTTCTCCGGCTGATTATCAAGTTGTCACAAGAGAAGAAATTGCAATCGGGGAAGAAGCAGATTTGATTTGGGACATGGTGATGGATCCATCAAAAATTACAGAATCTGCCCTTATAGCCATGGGGCTAGATGAATTATTACCAAAAAACTTGGAAACACATTTAGTTAATCAAAGAAGAAAATTTGAAGACCACCTTCCAAAGAGTAAAAAAAGCAGAAATAGGCGCATGACTCCGGCGGTGAAAGCTGAACTCATGACAGAAGCAATCGGATACGTGAAACATTTCTTCGCAAATTGCATAGAACCTCTTACGCTAGAACACGAAGATGCTCGTCCTAGAGCCAGACAAGTATATTTCCGACTATTCAGAATTACGGAGGGACCAAATGCCGGAATGATTCTTGGCACACAGGTAGAAGGTGATAAAAAAATATTATTTCTTACAGATATCGCTAGTGCAGCAAGAAGAATAGATCATATTTCAGACGATAGGTACGGAGCCGAAATAGAAAAACTTAAAAATGTCGAAGCAATTTTAAAAGAGATGAGTAGAAAACTAGATACTGAAGATTGGGATGAAATAAAATCGAGTGGCGATCTCGAAAAGATGAAAACAAAAATAGTAGCAATAGTGGAAAAACTAAAATTTGTAAAAAACGAAAATAAACAAGAAATACTTAGAAGAGTGGAACGCTGTACAACATTTCGCGACGTAAAAGGTAGATTGAACCCTACGTCCAGAAGAGCAATATGGGAATCCGCAATAAGATTCATAGGAGAAAGAATAGGTGAAATAGAAGGAATATCTGGATATTTAGGGAAAGACAGAGTAAGGGTTATGGCTCACATAAGAGAAGAAGCAGAAAGACTTCAAGGATTTTACAGACAAGTAGAAGAACATGCAGGAAAACTAAAAATAGTTGATCTTAAAAAACCATTGGACGAAACAGCAGTTACAAGAATGGTTACAAATTTACGTGCCTTAATAGCGTCATGTGAAGATTTCAAATTTGAACCATATATATCTTTGGCAGCAAGAATGATTTCGGAGATAAATGTATTGATAGGACTTTTAAATTCAGAAGATAGAAATGATCCACAAAAAAGAGAAGAGGAAAGATATTCATTCGTGAGAATATACTCGATTGCAAAATTGTTAAATCTGGAAGATGAACTTATAACAGTTAGAGATGAATGGTTCTATCCTGGCTATAGTAGTCCTGAGCGTATATATGCAAAAGGATTGATGGATAGGTTAAAAGGAGTGAGGGAACGTTTTCAAGGAAAAAGAGTTGCTGTGGATACAGAGATGAAGGATTTGAGTCCGATTTATGGAGAAATTTACAGATTTTTGAATGAAGTCATTTCAGAATTAGGTCAAGGAATCGCTCGCGGCAAAACTGAAAAAGATAGAATAGATGCAGTGAAAAAAGTAGGTGCTATGTTGAAAGAATTTAGTGTCGCTGAGCTTCTTAGAAATCCTGAATTTCAAATGAAGTCGTAGGAGTAATATTTGTTTTTGCTTTATATTTGCCAGGATTGAGCTGGTAAAGATAATATCCAGCACAAGCGATCATCCCAGCATTGTCTGTGCAGGATTTTATTGATTTTGGGTGACGGAATTTTACGCCACTTGGTAATTTTTCTTTGATCATTTCACGCAGACGAAGATTTGCAGAAACGCCTCCAGATAAATGCAATTCCTTTACTTCAGGATATTTTTTATAAGCTTTTATCAGATTATTTGCCAGAGTTTCACAAGTAGTCTCCTGAAAACTTGCAACTAAGTCTTTCACAAATTTTTGATCGAAATCTTTCTCACTCTTGATATTATTTTTTGAAATATAATCTTTTACTTCGTTAAGCACAGCAGTTTTCAATCCAGAAAAACTAAAATTTAGACTGTCTTTCCCCAGCTTACTAATAGGTAATTTGAAAGCATGAGGATCTCCTTCTACGGCTGCCTTTGCGATCACCGGTCCTCCCGGATATCCAAGTCCAAGTATTCTAGAAACTTTATCAAAAGCTTCACCAGCAGCATCGTCCAAACTTTCTCCAAGCACATGAAATTCATTATGTGCAGGCATAAGCACGAGTTCATTATGTCCACCAGAAACAGTCAAAATGATAATAGGGAACTCGACTTCATCTTCAATTTCAAGCCAATTCGAATAAATGTGTCCAACGATATGCATTACAGGAATCAAAGGTTTATTTTTCACAAACGAAATCACATTTGCAGTTTCAGTCCCGACTATAAGCGAGCTTATCAACCCCGGGCCTTGCGTAATCGCGATAGCATCAATATCATCCCAACCACATTTTGCCTCACTCAGCGCATCTTCCAGCACTGGAATCATTTTTAACACATGCTCTCTTGCTGCAACTTCTGGCACAACCCCGCCGGTTTTTGCATGCAAATCTATCTGCGACGCAATTATATTCGACAAAACTTTGCGCCCGTTTTCTACGACTGCGCACGAAGTCTCATCACAAGATGTTTCAATACCAAGTATTTTCATGCGCCTATCTTACTCAAAAGGCCTAGAAATATGCAATGAAAGTTATTTACCAAGAACTTCATGAGTTCTCTCAGATGCACGTCCTTGTACTGCATCAACCTCTTCCTTAGAAGGTTTTTTTATCACCATGGAACAAATATAATATGGCTGTCTTTTTTGTACATCGTGATGATCCAAATCTGCATGGAAAGTTACATCAGTCATTCCCAGTTTTTTTGCAAAAGCTCGAACTACAGGATAATCCACAGGTCTTCCTTCTGCATCCACGCTAGGATTCATGTAATTAGCAATTTTCATTGTAGATGGGGGATTTGTTTCATCATATTTTACAGATCCTCCAGCATAATGACATATATCTAATTGTCTGAATCTATCCTCTAAATCAGGAGCAAATTCCGGAGTTACATAACTTTCAACTGGCTGAAAATCTTCTTTTGAAAACCAAGTTGTGCCATCTTGTTCTAAAGTTTCTCCTTTTTTCAAATTCCTCGAATGATTTTCTTTTAATTGAGGAACTCCATTTTGATCCAATTCATAAGTTGTAGGAGTGTATCTACCTTGGATAATCAAAGTCCCCCCTGGCTTTACTTTGTCATACATTTTTTGAAAATGCTCTGTATTTTCTCTTAAAGTTGGCATAAAACCCCAAGATTCTCCAAAACAAAAGAATGCATCGGCGCTTTCATCTGGAACAGTTTTATTGCTGTCATTTAAATCAGTATAAAGAGCATGTTTAAAAGTTGGTTTGTTTGGATAAAATGCATATTTAGGATCCTTAGAAAGACCATCTGTATGAGCTTTTGAACCATCCATCGCAATTATATCCGTATATCCACTGTCCAAAAAATAATCAGAATGATGTCCGGGCCCACAAGGAAAATCAACAAGTTTGGCATCCTTTGGTAAATTTCCACAAAGTTTCAAAGCAACGAAAGCTTGTTTTCTATTCTTTCGAATAGTATCAGGATTTTTTCTTTGTCGTTCAAAAACAGCTTTATCATTGTAAAATTCAGCTGAGCCTACGACTTCCTGCCTATTTTGATCATCTACTCCTGTCATATATTTTATTAATATAAAATTGTACCACAAAACATAGCTATATAGCTAGGAAATTAAGGCCAAAAATGGTATAATTGAATCTTAACAATAAATTATTTTATGAGCTTAAAAGCCCCAACTTCAGATCCGGCAGGAAAACCACAACACCCCGAAAAAAAAGAAAGCCAATATGGAAATTTATGGCGCAGAGTTTCAGAACTTGAAAGTGAAGTTTTAGATGGGATCTCAGTAGAGGAAAGATATGACAGAGAAGTTTCTTTAGTTTGCGACCATCCAGATGGAATTAAAATTGAACAAGGTGATCGAGTTTTGGATATTGCCAGCGGTTTTGGAGATCATGCAAAAAGATTGGCAAAAAGAGGTGCGTTTGTAGAAGCACGAGAATATGAAGAAGATGCTGTAAAAATGTCGGCAGGAAATATATCAGACGACATAAGATCGAGAATAAATCTTACTCAAGGAGACATGAGTAGCCCGGAAACACTAAATTTAAAGCCAGGAGAAAAATTTAAATATATCACAATTCTTGGAGGATCATTTATTTATTTACCAACACATGAAGCACACTTAAAAGCTTTAAAAGGATTTTTTTCAAGATTAGAGCCTGGAGGAAAAATTGCTTTTCAGTGGAGAGAAGAAAAAGAAGTCCAAAATAGATTTTTAACAACTCCAGCAAATCTCGCTTATAGAGGTTATAGTCTGGAAGATGTTGATGGAAGAATTGATTCAAAGGGTAGAACAGGTTTTTGGAAAATGATGAAATCCGTTACGGAAGGAGACGGTTTTTTTTATACTATGGGAGCAAATCAAGAAGAAGGAAAACTTGGCAAAAAAGAACAATTACATCCATATCCGGACATGCCGAACGATTCGGTTGGGAAAAGTACATATGCCAGAACTTATGTGGACAAAGAGGGAAAAGAGCATCCAATGGATCAAGTGACAACAATAGATTACATGAATACAAGCGCATTCAATATTTTTAAACGAATGCTTGAAGAAGCAGGATTTGTTAATGTAAAAATAATTCCAGATAAAGAAAACGGAGTCGAGTTGGCAAAAGACGGAAGTCGCAGACTTTTTGCCATCGTTGCCGAAAAACCAAAATCTCTTTAGAATGTAAGCCATGAAAGCAACATCTATAGAAATCATAGAAATTTTACGACGTGCAGGCCATGAAGCGTATTGGGCTGGTGGTTGCGTACGCGACATGTTACTTGGAATCAAACCAAAAGATTTTGATATTGTAACTTCTGCAAAACCGGAAGAAATTGAAGACTTACTCGAACACACTATCCCAGTAGGTAAACAATTCGGAGTCATCATCGCGGTACAAAACGGGCACAATTTCGAAATCGCAACTTTCAGATCAGATAGCGGTTATTCGGATGGTCGTCGTCCTGATGCTGTTACTTTCACAAATGCAAAAGAAGATGCACTTCGTCGTGATTTTACAATCAACGCTCTTTTCTACGATCCAATGAAAGATGAAGTCATCGATTATGTTAACGGTCAAAAAGATTTAGAAGAAAAAATTGTAAGGTTCATCGGCAATCCGGAAGAAAGAATCAAGGAAGATCATTTGCGCATTTTACGCGCTGTCAGGTTCAAAAATAGCTATAACCTTCAATATCATCCGGAGACTTATCAGGCCATAAAAAAGCACGTTCATTTAATAAAAAATATTTCGAAAGAAAGAATTGCAGATGAATTAAATAAAATGATCATGGGGGAAAACAATGGCCAAGCGTTCGAAGAGCTTTTCGAAATTGGTGCACTCGATATAATTCTTCCAGAATTGTGCAAACTAAAAGGATTGGCTCAGCCACTTGAATATCATCACGAAGGAGATGTCTGGGATCATTCAAAAACATGTTTAGAAAGTCTTACAAATGAAGATGCAGATCCGGATCCTCTTCCGGAAATTCCTGCTTCATTGGAACTAAGATGGGCAACTCTTTTCCATGATATTGGAAAATACGAAACATTTTCAATGGATGGAGATCGTATTCGTTATGACAAACATTCCGAAGTTGGTGCAGAATTAGCAAAGAAAATATTGAGACGTTTAAAATTTCCAAACAAATCTATCGAAAAAATCGCATGGTTAATCGAACATCACATGATGGTTGTTCCACTCTTTGAAATGACAAAAGATCGTCAGCGTCACTGGTTTTTAAATCCATGGTTTCCTGATCTGCTTGAGCTTTATCGTGCAGATGCGCTAGGTATAAAACCGATTGATCTATCAATGTACGAAGATTTAAAAAGAATGTATCGTCATGAAATTGCGGAATTAAAATTACTTCCGAAAACTCTTCTTTCAGGAGAAGAAATCATGAAACTTTTGAAAATAAAACCTGGAAAAGAAATTGGTGAAATTCAAGAAAAAATTTATTTCAAACAGCTTGCGGGAGAAGTGAAAACAAAAGAAGACGCAGGGAAATTTATAAAAACTCTAAATCTAGAAGATCTTTAATCACGGCTTAATAGACACACATTCTCAATGTGATAGCTATGAGGAAACATATCTACTGGAGTAATCTTTTTCACTTTGTATCCATATTCTCCTAGCATCTGACAGTCACGTGCCAAAGTCGCAGGATTACATGACACATAGATAATTTCAGGTGGTCCAAAATCATTAAGTCTCTGAATGATTTTTTTAGTAAGACCTGCTCTTGGAGGATCGATAATAATGAGAGAAGGTCTTTCATTTATTTTATATAAAAGTTCTCCGACATCCCCAATAAAGAAATCCACATTAAAAATATTGTTCTTCTGGGCATTCTTGTACGCCACTTTTATGGCTTCTGGACTAAGTTCTATGCCAAATACTTTTTCTACATGTTTTGCCATAAATAAACCGATCGTCCCTGTTCCGCAGAATAAATCAAAAACCATATTATGACTTTTTGCCAAAGCTAATTTCAAAACTTCATTATATAAAACCTCTGCTTGGAAAGTATTCACTTGGAAAAATGCTTGAGGCAAAATATCAAAAACAAGTTCATCTCCATTTTCCATCACTAGCTTCTCGGAAAGTGTTCGCTTTCCATAAACTAGAAATTCTTTTATTTGCCTTGGAACTCCTCGACGACTTATTACTTGTGAATAATAAATAGACGTAATTTTTTTGTCACCATCTTTTAATGCGGTTAATTTTGCGACCAATTCTTCTACATCTTTTTCAAAATTTTCAGGAATATTTTCGGAAATGACTAGGTTTACCATACATTCATTTGTGCGCTTGCCTTCGCGGACATATAAAGATCGCAAAAGTCCTTCATCAGTGGAAAATTTAAATGGCAACCATTTTTTCTCTACACAAAATTTTCTAAAAACTCCAAGAATTTTATTTGATAACTCCGACTGCAAATAACATTCTTCAAGATCCAAAATATCATATCTTCTTCCTGGTAAATGCATGCCTAATGCAAATTTCATCTCGCCGTCATATCCAAAAGAAAACTCCATCTTATTTCTATAGTAGTAAGGTTCTTTACATCCGATAACATCTTCCACGGGAGGATTTTTTATTTTTCCAATTCTCTCAAAAGCATCTATCACATGCTGTTTTTTGACTGCTAATTGCTTTTCATAACTCATGAATTGAAAATGACATCCTCCACATACATCAAAATATTTACATCGAGGTTTTATGCGATCCGGCGAAGGTGAAACTATCTCCACAAGCCTAGCTTCCGCAAAATCTTTTTTTATTCTAGTAAAAGCAGCCTTCACTTTATCTCTAGGCATTGTCCCATTCACAAAAGTCACTAGTCCTTCATATTTGCCAATTCCAGCGCCTTCAAAAGCTATTCTTTCTATTACAAGATCAATGATTTGTCCTTTCTTAAGTTGCATATGTAAGTGGGTTTGAATCACTTAAAACAGCTCAAAATTTTGTGCTAAAAACCTATCAGTAATAAAAAAATATTGCAAGCAAAATGGCTTCACGCATTTTTATGCAGCCATGGCAAAAGGAGGAGTCTCATCTTTTTCGTCTTTTTTTGAAGTCACAGAAGTTTTCTCTACTTTCTTATTTTTTACAACCCTATACTCTGGGAAAATTTCCTGGAAATAAGCATTGGCTTCTTCTACTGTTGCAAAAACGTCTTTAGTATTTCTAACAAATTCTTTGTATAGCTGATTTAGATATTTAGGGTTCTTTAAGCCTTTATAACATTTCTCATATATATCTAAAACTCCTTGTCGGAAGTCTCCGTCTTTATTAAATAATCTAGCAAAATTTTTGAATTTGTTCGCCGCATCTTTGTATTCATCTGTAACTGAGAAACCACCAAATTTTACATCAGTTGTAGCTTGAATCATCCCTTCATTTTGCAATGTGTCATTTACATGCAATATCTCATGAAATACCACTCCTCCTAATTCGGTGATCTCATGAGAAAGCATTGCTGGATCCAATTTTAAACCTTCAGTAGTTGATAGCCCTGCAGTTTGACCTTCAAGTTGTTCAAAAGTTATTTTATCAGGATCAATCTTTAAAAATTTAAACAAATACATTGCAACAAGCTTAAAAGCTGCTTGTAACGACTTAAACGATTTCTCAGGATCAGTAATTTCCATCCCTGCAATTCTCGCTTCAAAAGTTTTTCCATTTTTCTTCGCATTTGTTGCCTCTGCCAAAATTAATAAAGCCTCTTTATATGTAGTTTTTTGAATATTTTTAACTGGAGTAGGATTTTGATCAGCTTTTTCAGGATTTGAAGGAGGTTGCGTTCTCCTCATTTTTGCTCCGACATCGGCAGCTTCTTGAAATGCCTGCATTTCAGAAGCAGGAGTATTTTTAGGAATTCCTCTACCCCCAGGAAGAACTCTCAAATTAGGCTTACCAGCTTTAGGATTTCTTTGCATAGCTGGAATATTTGGTTTTTTAGTCGGCATTTTAGGCTTCAAAATATCACGCATAACAGGGGCTTTTCGTACGCGATCTCTTGTAGGTTTTGTTGCATCACGAGATATGCTATCAGCAGTAGGAATAGGTATTTGATCAGGTATTCCCAAATCATCTGAT
>Ga0172374_1002167_pt1 | contig 12640 bp, 16 predicted proteins | sample LakKiv3m_FD_114536 | JGI IMG/M metagenome (GOLD analysis project Ga0172374, IMG submission 114536) | Freshwater microbial communities from Kabuno Bay, South-Kivu, Congo - kab_092012_10.3m | ecosystem: Environmental > Aquatic > Freshwater > Lake | place: Democratic Republic of the Congo... | reverse complement strand
CGTGTATATTTTTTTCGAACTGGCTGTGAATTTTTTGGGGCCCCAAGAAGCTACACTCATTTATTCCACCTCAATAAACTCCCCAAATTTTGGCTATCGAATCAGTTGTAAATGCCCCGTGACTACCATCCGAGTTGTGATAGCCCCTTATTGCACCAACGAACGTCCATGTTGTGCCGGAAAAAGTTGCGGCAAACGCCAACGCATACATATTGCCAGAAATCGGATACATGGTACTGCCTCTTATTGCGTCAAGGCCATCAGCCTTACTAACGTCAAATACGGTACTGTTGCCTGTAAAACGTAGTTGAAATTTAGTATAATCCCCGGTGTTTGGAACAGTTATGTTTCCGCTGCTCCACCCCCCGGTATCCCACAACAAAACTGGTGTTGGCATAGGCCCCGTAGCTCCTGTTGCCCCGGTAGCACCTGTAGCCCCTGTTTCGCCTGTGGCTCCTGTGTCGCCTTTCGGGCCCGTATCGCCGGTATCGCCTTTCGGTCCGGTAGCTAAAACCCCCGTGCTCACACCGTCGATATACCAATACCCGCCTTCGATGTATGGCGTATCCCCGTCGTCCCCATCTGCCCCATCTGCCCCAGCCACACCCGTCGCCCCCGGCGGCCCCGTAGCCGCAACGCCCGTATCAGTTTCGCCAAGATACCAATTTCCGTTCAGTCCGATATGCGGCGTTACTCCCGGCTCCCCCGTCGCAACCCCAGCCCCGATAACATACTCGATCAGTCCGTCGTTACCATAGCCCGTGTAAAATACAACGTCGCCGACCTCCACGGAATCAACCGCGCTGCCCAGATATAGCCAACCGGTCACATAACCGTCGGGGCGCTTCACCCTCGCCCGGCGGCCGTTTATGGCCGATATGATCCCCCGCTGCATCAATAGTCCCCCTCAATCGGCCGCCGCAGGCTAAGACGCATGCGTTCATTGGTCATGTCGTGCCGCACCCCGTCCACATAATACCGACCGGAAAAACTGCCGTAATCCCGTACCTCGATCACGTTCCCGGCCGCGATCCCGTCATCATAAATCAAAGTGACCGCGCCGAATGTCTCCCTTCGGTTCGCCGCCCGAAGAAACCCTTTCGCAAATCGCTCCGCCTCGCCCTGCGACGAGACCGGCGTATCTACGATCAGGCTCCCGCCGTTTATTTTCGAATCAGACCAGCGCCCTCTGATCTGCCCGCTACCGCTGACATACTGCACCGTTACATCACGCAGCAGGGGCCTGTCAGAAATTCCGAACTCCGGCTTGGTCATGTCCTCGGGCCTTATGATAGCAACTGGGTCCGCCTGTTCCAGCCTCTTTTCGTTCAGCAATATGAAACGCCCGTCGAACGCTTTCAGCGCCGCAGATTCGCGCCTGCATAGAAAATCCACAGCGGCGGGTATCGTCGTATTCATGCGGTCAAATCGGGCATACAGGCGATCCGATACGTCCAGCAGTTCAGCGGTCATGCCAACCTGTTCGGCCATGCGCGTCACCAATTCGGAGAGGCGGATATTTTCCCAGCTCTCCGTCGCGGTCCCCAGCGCGAGAAGCGGCGTTGCGCTGCCGGTCAGAATAAACATATTTTCCCGAGTTCCTACACCGGACACAAACATTTTCCCGGTTCGTATAGCGCCCTGCTTCACTTCGAAAGCGTCACCCTTCTTCGGTTCCCACAGCCGCCAGAGCTTTTGCGCATCCGAGAATCTCACCCGCACGCTATCCGCCCGACCGTGCACGCAATCAGAATACCCACACCCTGTAATAGCGACGTCCGTCTCCAGGTTAATATCTGCGCCTTCATAAATCAGCTCGATCATATCAGCGCCTCCACGGCGGGAGCGTGGAGGGCGTCACCGTTTCGATCTCGGGCACCGCCAGAACTTCCCCGCCATCGAACAACACCGTATCGGAATAGGCCGGGTTCGCAAGCATCAATTCAAGCACGTACTTCTCGCTGCCGTAGAACGCCAGAGAGAGCATATCCCACGTATCGCCCATCTGCGCAACGTATCCGGTCATGCGAACGCCAGCCTCCCTTCTTCTTCGTCATACTGGGCCATGAAAGCCTTCCAGCGCTCGAAGTCGTCATCAAGGACATGTTTGAACTCCTGCGGATTCGCGCCCGGTGGGAGCGTGATCTTCGGCTGGTAGATATACGTATTCCCGCCCCCAGACATGCCAACGCCCGCCGCCGCTTCACGCAGCAGTGCGCGGGAACGGGGCTTGTTGTTGTGCGGTACGACAGTTTCCGGTCCGGCTTCGCCGATTAGCGCCATCATCGGACCCGTAACCGTTAGGCCTTCCGCCAAACGTGCAATGGGCGTGATCTTAATATTTACCCCAAGAGCGCCGCCGACTTCCCCGATCGTGTCATTATAAGCTCCGATTACCCAGTTCAACGCATCTATGACAGCATTCACAGCACCCTTAACGATCTCGATCAGGCCATTCCAGATTCCCTCGAAAAAGCCGGAAATATCCTTCCACACCTTCTCCCAATCAGCCTTAAATATGCTGACTAAAAATTCGATGATCCCCCTCAACCCGTCAATGAGCGGCTGTATAATCGGCATAATAAGGTCCAGCGCCTGCGTCAGCACCCCGCCGATCAGGCCAGCCACCCAGCCGACAGCATCGCCCACCAGCTGCAGGACCTCCGTCAGCGGCTCCAGCAGGCTGAGAAGCGGGGGCAAAATGGCGTTCAGGATTTTCATTACCGCTTTCAGTAAAGGTTTTAAGGCTTTCATAATAGAGCCCAGCACGGTACTGAGCACAGGGAGTATCGCTTCAGCTATTTGTGTCAGAGGTTCGATCAGCGGTTCAATAACCATTTCGAGCCATTCCATCATGGAATCTAAAATCGGCATAATCAGGTCCGCGAGTTTCCCCAACAGCGGAGACAGCTTCTCGATCAGAGAAGCAATCCACATAAAGCCCTTTTCCAACATCGGCAGGAACTTCTGCGCCAGATTCGCGATGATCGGCATCAACTTCATGCCGATCTTCTCCTTCATATCGCCGATAAGGTTTTTCGCCTGCTTGAATTTGCCGAAGTCGGTCTGCGCCACGGCCTGGTTCATATCCCCGACGTTGTTGGTGATGACCTGGGCGAGCATGGCCGCCTTCTCAGTCTCATTCCCGTACTTCATCACCTTTTCTTCAGCTGCGGTAAACGTTATGCCTGCGCGCCTCAGCGCGCTTGTCTGCCCTGTCATAACCTTGCCCATCATCTTGCCGATGTTGACCATGTCTTCTTCGGTCGCGTTCACGCCCTTCTGCTGGGCCGCGAGGTCGTTCATCGCGGGAAGAAGCGCCTCAAGGGAGTCGGTCTGGTGCAGGAATGTGCCCAGCATCTGACCGCCCGCGAGCTGGAGTTCGTCCCCAATCACGCCGAGCTTCTGTTCCGCCGAGGCCAGTTCCTTGATCTTGTTAATCTGCTCATCAGTCGCGCCCATGCGCTGACGCATAACCTCTGTGAGTTTCGTTTCGCCCAACGCCTGTAGCTGGGCACCCTCTACGGCCTCTTTCCCAAAATTAATCGCCGCACGCACCGCAAACGCAACGCCTATATACGCCGCCGCCTTCTTCGCCATGCTGGAAAATGTAGACTGCACCTTCCGCGAGGTTTTCTGCGCGTTCTTCACCGTCGCGCTGTTCGCAGCCTTCAACGCCCGCTGAAGAGAGGGGTCGACCTTGCCTTTCAACTTCAAAAGCGTTTCAAGCGTTTTCGCCACAGGTCAGACCCCCTTCTTCTTTCGTATTTCATCGAGTTCCTTTTTTTCCATCTCTTTGCGGGTTTCGGTCACCTCGCACAGCACACCCCAGAATTCCAGCAGCTCGCCGATGGTCATTGCCCATGCCTGAAAATAATCCGTCGACGTGTCCATCGTGATCTGCATGCATATCTGTTCGATTATTCGCAGGTATCGTCCGTCTCCGTCTCGGTCATCGTCTCCGTCTCCTCGTCCGAATCGCTCAAGAAAAAATTTCGCACCAGCTGCTCCATCGTCATGAAGTCCTTGATGTTCAGCCGGTTGAGTTCCTGCGCGGGAATGTCCGACGCCAGCGCGAAATATTCCTGCTGGACGTTCGCGTCCAGCTCCGGAACAGAGCATGTGTTGCCTTTCTTCTGGAGTCGCTTGATGATCGCCTTATACTGCCCCGGCGTCACGGACTCCAGATCATACCCGATCTCGGTCAGTTCCTCGCCGTTGTACAGAAACGGCTTCACCAGTTTTAGTTTTTCCATGCTACCTCCCCATTGCGGCTTTTAGCTTCGCCGAATGGTTCACGCTGCCGATGATGACCACCTGGTTCAGCACGTCGAACTCGAACAGCGTTACACCGTTCCGGGTCAGCTTGTAATACCACGCGGCGATTGTCGTTTCCAGTTCCATCTGCTCGCCCTTTTTCACTTCGATCTCCGGGAGCTTCGAAGCGCGGCCCTTCACGATTGCCATGTATGTGTCATATGACCCGGCGCTTGTCGAGGAGATTTTGTCCACCGCCCACGCAATACGCAGGTCAACGCCGCTCGCGCTGAACACGGAGGCGTATTGGCTCTGCAACGAGCGGGACGTGATCGCCGCCTCCAGCGCCGCGATGTTGAACACATCGGGCATGTTGAACGTCCCTGCCAGCCCTGCGCCCGATATTTCGCCCTCGCCGTACTCCACGCCGGGGAGCTTGAAAGAGGTCACGTCTTCCAGAATCTCGTATTTACCGCTGCGCTTCACTTCGACCGCCATATCGACGGTCTTGTTCGTGATAACCCGTGCCATTATTCCTCAACCTCCTCTCCGAAAGCCGCGAACCCTTCCGCCGTGTACTGGACCTCGCCGCTAATGCTGTTGACCGGCGGCGTCGGCGTCACCTTGATGCCGTATTTCAGGTCGCCCGCAATCAGCTCACGGGTCGTATTCGCATCCGGATCGAGGTATATCTGTCCGTACAACGAAGCTTCGATCGCGTTGTACCCGTTCAAGATGACCTGATAGTCGTCCACGATCGCCCTTGCCATACGCGGCGACATCGGCGCGTCGATCAGCTCGATATTGCGCTCCTGAAAATCGTTGCAGATAAAGTCAAGCATCTGCACCGTCACGTCGTTATACTCCTCGGGCGGAATGTCGGCCGCTCCTGCATCCGTATAGTTAGCCATACGGTTGCCCCAGGTCCTCCAGCTTCCGGCCACCCACTTGAGCGTGGTCACACCGATGCCGTTGAGCGTGTCCGCCTGCGTCTCGGTCATCTTTACCTTCACGCCCGCTGACGTGCAAGGGAAGTCAATCCCGGCGGCCTTGTTGCTCGGGCTCTCATACGGGATGTCCCCGCGCGCAATATCGGTGCGCATCTTCACCGCGAGCAGTAAAGTCACCAGCGAGTAAACAAATCCGTCCTTACTGCCATACGGCCAGCACGCACGCACCTGCGCGCTAGTGTATCCTGCCGACGTTTTAGCAGCAGCCACACTCGCGTATGCGTCCGAAGTCATCTGCACATACGCTTGCACATACCAGTGCCCGCCAATCTTGTCGTTCGCTATGGTTTGCAGCCGCGCTCCTACCGTGCCGCCTCCGACAATCCCCGCTGCTTCCCAGCCGGGCGCCGCAATAACGGCCGGGTGTCGCTGGATGTCCTGCTCCATCGTGTCAAGCGCTGTAAACGTTGCCGCCGCCACAGTAAGCGTTCCAGGTATCACCACTACGTCATACGTCGCGGTCCCGGTTGTCAGAGCCCCAGTCAGGTCTGTGAAAACCAACTTCTGGCCGGTCTCGTCATAGGCTACGGTGAAATCAGTACCAAGCACCTTATCAGTAATGCCCACCGTGCTCAATATGGCTAGGCCGCCAACATCGAGTACCGCGACACCGCCCGAGAAAGTAATTAGATCGTCTTCGTTCTCAGCAATTTCCAGTTCGAGCGCATTGACAACACAAATGATTGGCCCCACAGGATTGTCAGCATACTTGAAATGCGCCGCAGCCGCCTCACACAGCGACGCGAACATCGGCCATGCTCCCGATGCCGGCTCGTAGTACCCCATTTGCGCCTTGAACTCCTCAAAGCTGCTGCATACAAACGACTGGCCTGCAAGATCATCCCAATCCGCTCCGGTCTGCCAGTACGGCGCCATGCCGATATAGCACGGCACGATCGCGCTGGTGTCCACCGGCAGTGGCACACCGGGGATCTTTGTAGCCGTTATACCTCTTAACAAGGCTCTCACTCCTCATATAAAATATTTGACGGAGCTTCGCTTACGAGCTCCGCATCAAAGGCAAGGTACCCAAACGCATACGGCCAGGTCATGGCCTGCGATGTATACATTCCCATACGAATCGGTTTCTTCCATGCTGTTCCCTGCAACGTCCACTGCATTATGAGCTTGTCCTTGAGGAACTGCAGCAGGTTCAGCGCGTCCAGGAATGCCTCATAATCCGGCACGCTACTGTTTTCGTAGTCGATCACCGAGTAAGTACAGACCTGCACGAGAATCCCTATGGCCCCACCATCATAATCTTCTTCCGCTTCCTCCATGCCCACCAGGACATACGGGGCGCGAAAGAACTGGTCAGGAAGGTCCACTATAAAGTTGCTGTGCGGGAGTGCGCCCACAAACACGCCGGGGACCACAGATTGATCCGCATCCGGCTCGGGTGCCGCGCCCTCCTGATCCAGCATGTCGTTCGACGGCGTTGCCCGGAGACAGTAGTTATGTTCCTCCAGCTTTCCCTCGATGTACTCCCTGATCCGATTCAGGATCATGTATGGCGTCATTTATTTACCACCTGCCCGCTTGATGATCTGCTCGACCTCGTGCCGGAAGCGCTTGTCGTGCTCTGTTTGCATCGTTTTCTGCACGGTTCGCTGGACCTTCTTATTTGCCATTTGTGCTATAGATATAGCCTTTACTGGACGTATCGCCTTCGGCCCGCTTCCAGTGCGTTGCCACAACATACCCGAAGGTTTGCCCGGCAGCATGAACCAGCCTGTTGCTTTCTTGTTCCTGATCGTCAGAGTGTACCTGCGCCGACGAGTTACGGGAATACCCTTCTGGCTTGTGGCGCCTTTCGGCGATACCCGGAAGTGCGTGGTCGTAAGCATCCTGCCCTTGACGCCGCCGCCGTACCGGATAAACCCCTTCTGCGGCTGTTTCTCGGACAGGGTGCGCACATCCCCCATCTTGATCCTGTACTGCGACGTTATGGCCCGGTTCCCTGCCGTGTAAGCCGAGGATATCGCACGTGACACCGAGCGCCGGATCGCAGAATCGTACTGCTTCTTCGTCATGAGCTTTTTCATGCTCTTCTGGAAGCTCGGGTCCAGTTTGATATCCACGTTAATCATTACGGACTCCCCGCAATCAATGTTATGACATAAACACCCATGTCTTCCTGCACATCCCAGACCGTAAAAAGCGCACCGTCGAACCGATGCACCGAATTGTCCTTCGGCCTCATGATCGCACCAACCGGCACATAAACCGTCAGAGTACCCGACGGGAACGCCGGATACTCCGTACTGTTGTTTGATCGTACGACGTTGGAATCCAGCACAGCGAGGATTTCTTCACCGTCCCACGTGTGCGGGTCCCCGCTGTTCCGGCCAGCGAACTCGTCTGGATCAAAGAAGGCCGAAATATCGGCCTTCACTGCATCCTTGAAATTCATTTCGTTCTCCTGCTCCTGGGAGGCGGTCTGCCGATTTTCTTGTCCTCATCCCCAACGCCGCCCTCCGGTATCCCATATGCTCCAACGTCCGTCGCCTGTATCGCTTTACTCTTTTCTTCTGCCACAGGGTGCTCATATTCATCTTCCTCCACTCGCACAGACGGTGGGTTGGCACGAAGCCAGGCTTGGAGAACTGGTTCGGTATAACCGAGGATCTCCGCGCCTGGCCCATACTGCGTACCATTAAACAGGATCGCCCTGTTCGTTATAACCTTCATGCCGGCCTCCTTACGCGTCCTGAGCCATCAGCCCCGCTGTCTTAAGCTTCGTAAGCAACGCATTGAACTCTGTCACCGTTGGATTAGTTGCCTCCTGACTGGCTGCCTGGTTCGCTGCCGGCACAATGTCGATTGCGTTTGTTTCCGCATTCAGTGTCAGCGCTGCGCCGGCTACATCAGCATTCAACTTCGCTGCCGTGATACCCTCGTCTTTGACCTGCACACCGTTCGTTTCGTCGATCTCGATGGTCGAGTCATCCACATCGACAGACAGCACACCATCCGTCTCCGCTAGGCCAGCGCCCGGAAGCGCGTCAATAGCGTCCTTTAGCACCTTGCCCTGATTCGCTGACAGTGCCGATGTCGTTACCGTGGATGTAAGATTGTCCACCACCGGTACGATAGTGTCCAAATCTGAATCAGCCGCATTCAGCTTCACCAGAACCCGCGTATCACCGATCGCTATAGGTGCGGCCGCAAATCCGGCAAGCAGGTTCCCGGTACCGACAATAGTTGCCTTCTGGCTGCTGTCGATGTATATCTTGACCCCCTGCACCGACGCTCCCTGTGCCGTAGCCGCCAAATCAAACCAGTAGCAGCCCTCCACATGCACGGTCCCCGTCTCGCCGGCCGCGATATCGCAGCCAGCTACACCCACTCGGGTACTGAGCGGTATAATGGTTCCCGCCTCTATCGTCGTTTCCCCCGTGTTATCGTAATCAAGGGTCTCGCCCCTCTGGAAGTACGTTGCTATTGCCATTTTCTTTTTATCCTCCTATCCTTTCAATGGATTATTCGCCCGAACTGCCTTCGTTCTTCACGGCCGCCATCGGCTCCATGACCGTGACCGCCCAGTCAAGGTAGATATCCCAGATGAACCCGAGCTGGCCCGCAGCTTCCATCCTGCGGATCGTCGGTATCTCCTGGCCGTTCAGGTAATCGATCTGGATGAACGGCGCCGAGGTCTTGTCCGCGATCAGATACCACTCGATAGCATCGCCCAGGATGTTTAGATACGGATCTTCCACAGGTTCAAGGCCGCGGCCGTTCAGCGGGTTGGTCTGGTTTGTGATCACGCCGTTCACGTTTACCGCGATGGTGGTCGACGCGATAATCTGCCGCACCGTATCCCCAAGGCCGACAGGTACCAACACATACCGCGGCACAAGCGCCAGAGGCTCGCCGTTAACGTCCGTCTGAAGCGCCATCAGTAGAATCATTACCTGCAGGTTCGTGAGAGACGGGGCCGTGCCGGAGCTGACATAGTTCCCGCGGGTGGAGTCAAATACGTTCACGCCGTCAGGCATTGCCGGGTTCCCGGTCAGGATCGTGTACACCTGTTTGTTGATGGTGCGCTTCGCCGCCGCGGCGTACTGTGCCGGAATACCGGTCACGAGCCCCACATCGTCGTTTATGAACGCCTGCCGGGACAGCGTGAACTGCCTGCCGTAGGTTTTCAGCGCACGGGTCGGCGCCGTGGTATCGGTCGGAATGTCGTGCTTCAGCTCGCCGGTTTCCGGCACAAGCAGGAACTCGCCTGCGTTGCCGCGGAAGTATCCGCCCTTCGAAGGTTTGAAGTCGGTCAGTGTGCCTCGCGTTGTCCAGATTTCCACCGTGGACGGTGCGTTCTTGTACCCATCGATGTACGCAGCGTTTACAGTGTCATCGAGGATGATCGGGAACGAAGCGCCAGGCGTGAAGAACTGCCTCAAGAGATCCTCATTATCGATGCGCATGTCCACATTTCGGCCATCGCGCTGGAGCGTGTAGATCGCCAGCTCGCGCAAGCTCATGGAACGGAATTCGTTCGCTCCCTCTGCAGGTTTGGCCAGCTGAATGCCACCACGCAGCAGCATTCCGTCTCGTACAACCGCTCTGATCTTGTCTGTCTCGTCCACTACTTCCATGCCGACACTTACCGGCGGACGGTTCTTCTTCAGCTGTTCAATCACGGCTGCACGCACGGCGTCCACAGCACTGCCTTTCGTGATGTGCTCGGCCGGATCGATTTCGAACTCCCTACAAAGCGTAGTGATCTCCGTCACCCTCTGGCGCTCGGCCGTCCTGATCTGTTCCTCAGTGGGTCCGCTCTGGGTTGCAGTCTGTTCAGCCGCGCGCTCGGAGGAGCTTGCGGCGGGTACAGTCTGCACAGTGACTTTGTTATCGTCCTGCATGGTTCTATGTTCCTCCTCAATATTTATTCCGCGACCTACGCCAACCGTGGCATCGGCCGGAACGGACACGATGGATATTTCGTACACAGTCCACTTCCGTGCAATGTAGCACGGGCCCGTGAACCGGCCGCATGCGCTTTTCTTGCCTGCGGCTACCTCTTCCCAGTTGTCAACCCCGTACATCAGGGACGCGCCCTTTAATGTGCCGGACTTGACCTTCTGGAATATTTTGTCTGCTTCCGGGTCCTCGTCGAAACTCACCTCGGCCTCACCCCTGCCGTTCTCAATCCAGGCATTCTTGACCGGGCCGATCGGCATGTCCGACTTGTGATTGAACAACAGCACGCCGATCTCATTCAGCCGGCTTAAATCCACGGCGCCTTCGCTGTGGTCGAGAATCTCTGGCCCGAACCACCTCACATAAGGGTCTTCTGACGAAAAAGAGAGCCGGACCGATCGCTCGGCGCCCTCAACCGCCTTGAACCCTATAAGCTGCCGTTCCAGTTTTTTATCAGGCGCCGGCATTCGGGTCATCGTCGATGACTGCCGTTGGTTCTGATTTGCCAAACAACACACCTCCTAAATCTATTCCAAGTTCGTTCGCATACTTCAAAGCATCCGCAATGTCATCCAGTTGCTCCTTCCAGTCGTAACCGTTCTCGGCCGCGATCTGCTGGAATGTCTTCTGCCCTGTTTCCAGCGCGATCCGGTTCGCGTTCGCTTCCTTCTGCGGGTCAATCCAGCGACGCGCCGGGGCCACCCAGATGTGTTTGAACCACGCGCGCTTTTCCTCCCAGAAGTTCGGTATGGTCACACGCCCGGCCAGCACCAGCGAGATCAGGAACGTCTCGTAAATCTCGTCGAGCACCTTTTCGAGCAGGACCTCGCGTTCCATGGCATAGGTCATCTCGTCTTCGATGAGCCCCTGCCGCGCGCTAGAGTAGTTCACCTGGCTCAGGTCGCGGCTTGTCGTCTCATACGAAAGCCCCTGTCCGGCCGATGCCAGGCGCTGCTGGAGACGCAGGAATCCCTCGGCACTCGCCCCGCTGCTCGGTGGCATGACCACGCTCACATCGTCGCCGGGTTGCAAGTCTGCGATCATGCCCGGCGTAATCGTTTTCGGCGTGTACCCGTCGCTCGCCTCTGACGCAATGGATGAGCGCCCCATGCTGCTCCCCGGCGCTTGCTTTTTTATCAGAACCGCCAGGCATGCCGCGATCCGCTCCTTCACGCTGACCGCTTCCATGTACTGGTTGATGTCCCGCACCCGCGTCACCGTCGGCGCCATGTCCGACATCTCGCGGATCTGGCTCGGCCGGTCCTTTGCCCAGTAGAATATGACGTCTTTCGCGTCCACGTACACCGAATCGCTCATCGTAAATCCGTCGATGTTGTACTGCCGAATGAAATACCCGACCGGCTGATTATATGCGTTGTACTCGATGCCGCCCTTCACGCGGTTGCCCTTATTCCGTGGCATCAACGCGATCTCGTCCAGTTCGTCGACTTCCAACGCCTGCAGCTGGAACGGTATCGTGCCCTGGTTCGTGTATACCTTCACGATCAGCACACCGCCGTCGATTTTTTTCCGACGAACCGCCGTTCGCAGCAGCTCCGTGATATTGTGCTGCCCGGTTACGTCGCAGTTCCGTGCCTTCGACCACTCTTTCCATTCGGCCTCGATCCGGTTGTTCACATCCTCGTCCTCGGTTTTGGCCTGCAGCTGGAATCCGGGGCCAACGATGTTACGTTCAAACGCCGAAATGATCCCGCCGGCGATGTCGCTGTTCCGTTCCAAATCGCGCGCCCGGGCCCGGATGCGCTCCCTGTACGGCGCGTCTGTCCGATCAGCCGAATCGTTACTCGCGCGCCAGTTATTCAGCCTATCCGTTTTCGCGGCGTCGTAGTTCCGTACCGCATCCCACGCCTGCCGCCAGGCTTCCCTTCGATAGGCGGTTTTTGGAGACAGAAAGGCGATCGCTTTATCCAGCCAGCTCACCCGATCACCTCCTATCGAATTCGGCGGTATAAAAGTTACCCAACACGCCATCATCACTGGCGGCGGTCTGCGCTTCCAGATCCCGCTTCATCTGGCGGAGCATCCCAAGGTCCGCCCGGTTCATCTGGCGGTTCCCAATCCGATACGACTGGCCGCCCGAGAGTATCTTCGCGATCGCCGTATTGACCTCCGCGAGCATTTCTTCTGATGTCATAATGCATCGTCTCCTAAACCCATTTATCGCCGCTCTCTATCCACGGCTTCGGCTCCTGGGCGTTCTGTTTTTTCGGCGTCGGTTTCTGCTCCTGCAGGTACATGCCCCTCACGTTGCACAGGTCAGCCGCGACAAAACAGTACACTTCCGCGTCCAGGTAATGGTTTGCCGCGTGACTCGTCTTCGGAACCCACCGCTCGGAACTATCGCGCTCTGTCACCAGCTGCTCCGCCGTAACCTGCTTCGCGTATTCGAGATCGCAGCCCGCGTACACTGTCCAGCTGCCCTGACCCAT
>Ga0172374_1002166_pt1 | contig 12650 bp, 20 predicted proteins | sample LakKiv3m_FD_114536 | JGI IMG/M metagenome (GOLD analysis project Ga0172374, IMG submission 114536) | Freshwater microbial communities from Kabuno Bay, South-Kivu, Congo - kab_092012_10.3m | ecosystem: Environmental > Aquatic > Freshwater > Lake | place: Democratic Republic of the Congo... | reverse complement strand
TTGTCTTTCCGGGATAACCCTTACCGGGTGTTCCCAAAGCATCATAGTAACGCACAACCAGATAATGAATTGTGTTGGAACATCGCTTGTAGACGCCGGTATTTATTTTACTTCCTGCACCGGAAGAATATTGGTGGATGGAAACTATGTTGCTGGCGTGGCCGGAAATGCAACAAACGCTTATTGCGTACGGTATGTTCCGGATACGGCCGTTTTACAACAGGTCTATATTCAAGTAACAAATAATTGGTTCTCCAACACCCTTGCAATCGGAGTTCGCGTGGAATATGCCACATATGTCCTTGTTTCAGGGAATCAGTTTGGAGCGGGTTTTGCAGCATTGGAAGCTTTGCGGGTGCGGTATTGCACCACCGCCTTAATCCACTCCAACATCGCACCAGCAGACTCAACCATTGTGATTACTAACAATACAGACGTACACTTGTTTGCAAATGTATGGGCGAATAGTCCACTTGGAACACTTGGGTTTAGAGACGGAGTTGCTGCTCCAGCCGCTTCAATGACAGATCAAGCTACCATGTGGGTGGATACCGCCGGTGCTGGTGGGGATTTGAAAATCAGGTTTGCAGACGGGACAGTAAAGACAATCGTCGCCGACACATAAGGAGGTAAATTGAAAATAGCAAATAAACTTGCTTCTATTCTGCTTTTGATTCTTATACTGGGTACGCTGGTGAAACCAGAACCAGCAACAGCAATAGACCCAACTTCCACCCCCACCGTTATTAAACGGGGAACTCAAACATTCACCCCCACGAATACACAAACACAGACTCCTACCCGTACCCCGACCATCGTTCCTTCTGTAACGCACAGCTTCAACTACGATAGCAATTCCTATAACGGGTACTGGTGGTATGGAATGTGGACACCAGGTCTGCCTGCCTTCGAATCACAATTCATGCGTATGCCGGGAGTCTCAATCGGCTCTGCGGTCTTTTACGCACCGGATGTGATGCAGGCACAGATAGAATACCGCGGTCTTTCCATGGATGGGATGATAGGAGCCGTAGCTTTGCCTTTCTGCTCGGAGATAGGTCATTCCGTTTGGATCATGCGCCCCGGGCTGGATTGGGAAGGGCCATACATGGTTGCGGACTGCTCGCGAAGGAATGACCTGTACGGACATATTATCTGGCGGGATCAGGTTGTAGAGGTGGATTTTGACACAGCCGTTCGGTGGGGGATGGCCAGGTACGGAGGACAGCAAAACGAGGGCAGGTGGTCAGCTTTGACAGGGAGGCTAAATCATGTTCTTATCTCCATGTCCTCTCCAGAATATTATGACGGTGTTATAATTGACTTGACAGAATATTTTTTGAAGCATGTGACCTATGCCCCGCTTACTGAATACCGCGACCAGTTACAAAATTACAGAACGCCGGAACCTGGTGGATATCCAGAATGGTTGATAAACGGAACATGGGTCTCGTTCCCCTAGGAGATGGATGGACAATTACAGTATAGTTCTGGATGTTTGGGAAGGGCAACTTGAGATCAACGAAGCAGAGTTGACCGGAAATGTTGTTGGTCTTATCGTCCGCTTAAACGACATGAATGGCGGCCACCACAAAGACACCGGTTTCGACAAACAATGGGAGGAGGCGAAGAACTTTAGTCCTGCTCCCTACTTTGTTTATAACCCATGGGTGAGTGGGCAGGATAACTATGCTTGGCTTCGTGCCAGTATACCAAGTTGTCCGGCTGTTTTTATTGACACAGAGGTAAGAAAAACCAGCCTGTCTGTTTCTCTCTACGGGGCAGAGTACAACAAGTTCATCAAGCTATGCCGCTCCAACTGGAAAACGATCATCTACACCGGCGCGGGGTTCTTGGACGCACTTGCACCGTGGCCGAAGGATGTAGATTACTGGTGGGCTGCATACCCGTGGTCAATGTATCCCAATCCCGGAATAAAGGTGACGTGGGAACAACTACGGACGATGTTAGACAAGTTGGTATGGCCGCCATACAACAGTGCTGTATCTCCCGGACTTGTCGGGATGTGGCAATGTTCCGGTGATAGGATTACTGTACCTGGCTCAATTAGGCCAATGGATATTAGTGTGTTCAAAGGGACACAGGCTGAATATCGAGCATGGCTTGGGTACGATGGTCAACCTCCCGCTTTGACGTGGGAGCAGTCAATTACAAAATGGGCCAGAGGGCTTGGGTATAGCGGTCCGGAGCCAACATAGGAGTTTCATTATGCCAGCTAAAAACGTCACACACAGCCAGCTTGACCGCATTGAGGGGGCACTTATCGGTAATGGTAGGGAAGGACTTTTAGCCCGTACCGCCCGGATAGAAGAGCAGATCAAAGCGGCAAGAGAGTTGGCAGGGGACGCAAAAACAGCCGCCGTTGAAGCTGCCGAAGAAGCAAGAACAACCTCCAAAGAGGCCATTGATGCAATTCACAAAGTTGCCATAGATGTTACTGCAATAGGTGTAGCCGTAACTGCCCATCATAAACAAAAGCACCTGGCAGATTTATTGAAAGAACCAAAATTCTATGCCATACTGATAGTCGCTTATATTACTCTTCACTCTATTTCAACCTATGCGCCAAGTGCATGGGCATGGCTGATGAAGCTGGTCGGCCTTCCGACTTTATAAGGAGAAATAAAATGGAAATCACATTTACCCCCGAAGCAATTGCCGCACTTGTCGGCTTCATCCTGATGATCGTCTTCGCCTATTTTCCAGGCGTTCGCCAGTGGTATGCCGTGCTTGCCAGCGAGGTCAAGTCCTACATCATGCTGGGACTTCTGCTGTTGGCAGAATTGGTCATCTCCCTGCTTGCATACTATCAGGTGATCACCACGGTTCCCCCATTCAATATTATGACAGCTCTCCAGATCGCGCTTGCGCTGCTTGTGTCCAACCAGCCCACCTACCGTCTATTCCCAGAGGCGGCAGACGTGAAGGCACTCCGGTTGGCCAGAGATGTAGTTATCGCCAAGAAATTGGTCAGGCGGAGTGGGTGAGTCTGGTAATGCTCCCCGTTTTATAACGGGGAGTTTTTATTTAACACGACATCGTTGTAATGATCCTGCTGTCTCTGGGTCTTTATATCCGCACCCATTTGGATGATGATTTCCTCGGCGGCATCCTGATCCAGCGATACACATATCCCCCAGAAGAATAAGAATAGTTTTATGAATACAACCATGAGGAAGTCTGTCATGGCATCTCCTCACTCATATTCGATTTATCTCTTAACTTTAATCGATATTCTTCTTTAATTTTTCCAGTCTCTAGCCTATCTTTAATAATTTGATAATACTTTTCATCAAGTTCTGCGGATATAAAATGTCTACCGCTATTTTTACATACATCTATTTCTGAACCACTTCCGCCAAATAAAACAAATACTATATCACCAGGCATGGTACAACTTTTAATTAACATTTCTGAAAGACCTTGTGGAATTTGGCAAGCGTGGAGAGTTTTCTCACGACTAACATTTTTTACGAGATTAAAGTAAAACCAGCTATAGGGCATTCTTCCTTTAGAACCACTGGCAATTAATTTTCTTATTCGTCTATCAGTAGGATTTTCGTAAGGATAAGCCACATTGTCTTTATAAAAGTGATTACGACTTGATTTTGTACCATGTAGAATACTTCTATGGGCTGTTGTAAATCGTCTTGGGGACTGGCCAATATTAGAATTGTAGACCCATGCGTAATCATATACAGCATAACAAGCATCATCTAGATATTTAACTCTTAAGTGGGCATTCTGTTTAGGATAATTTATAAAAAATAGATTGCCTGTATCCTTTAGTACTCGAAAAGATTCCCTTGCAAGTTCTATGTACCATTTTATATATTGGTCAAATTCAGTAGTGTAGGATTTTTCGCGGTATTTTATACCGACGTTGTAATCTGGATCACCATAAATCATATCTACTGAATTATCGGGCAATTTTCGTAAGAGCTTGATAACGTCGGAAAGAAATACTTTATCTAAAAAGTTGTCTAAATTCATAATTAGCCTTGTAATATTTTAGAAGGTATGCTTGGAATCCAACGAATACCTTTCTTTTTTCATTATAACCTGTAATTTGCTCGGATCCCATTTTAAAGGAAGAAATGTGAAGAATATCGAAGTTATTAAGGTAATGTGGTATACTTTAGAAATGGTATTGTCATATTAATTATATGACAATTGTCACTGTTGATAAACGAACATTTATTTATAATACATTTGTATTACAAAGTCTTACATTGTGTTACATAATAATCTAGAAGGCGGGGACGGTGGGATTCGGACCCGCGAAAGCCTGCAGAGACTTTTTCCCGATTATAAGTCGAAAGAAAATGGCCGCTTGAAGCACCTGGTAGCAGATCTGTCGCTGGACAATACGATCCTGAAGGAGGCGCAGGTGATGATCGAAGTCTGGCGACATGAGTACAACACGGTTCGCCCACACAGCTCACTGGGTTATCGCTCCCCAGTCCCAGCCACTCTCACCCTGCAGCCTTCCCCTTTTCAACCACTTGTACTAACATTGTGAGTGGTACTATTTCCGGGGGCAGGTCAATTCCCTTATACCTTCCATAGTCTTTGTAGTTCTGCACGTCCAATATTCCAAATCTTCATGGTCAACGGCAATAGGGTACTTAACTCGAATCGTATCTAGCATTTTTCATCCTTCGATTCGGAGTATTCTTTTTGTTCTGTTCTTATGTCTTCAAGGATTAGGCTAAGAATAAAATCTAATGCCTGGGAAAGTAGTTCTTCTGATTCAGGCAAGGGTGTAAATTGGTACTCAAAAAGAAAATCCGAACTCATGGTTCGGACTCTATCAAACGCATTGATCGCAATAGGGACAAAATTCTATCGTTTTTTGTCCCCAACAAGACCTTCAAAAATGGCTTCCGTTCGTTTCATACGTGATTTCAATAATTCTCTGGCTCTTTTGATTGCATTTGGGTATTCTTCTGACATTCTATTTTTGGGAAGCCTAACTCTCGGTTCCAATCGGAGAAATTCTTCAAAAATATAATTCCACGGTTTACCAGATTTCTTGAGCCGCAAGTAATAAGCTGTGGATACCGCAGTTTTAGTGACAGTAGACCGATAATATCCAAATGCTTTTTTATATTCCATCCTAAATTGTTGAGTAATCACGTCTAGGTTCGACATCGGGCCGGCCATTGCCATTATTAATTTCGTGCCGAAAGATTCTATAGATGTTACTTTACCTATCCAATCATTAGGTATTTCCTGCGTTTCCCCTGTGAGCAAGTACCATCCCAGCATTTCAACAATAGAATCAATCATCGGGTCAACGATCAGAATTATTATGCTTGCTACTTTTTCAACAAATTTTAGACTTGAATCGATCCCGCTTTTTAGGTCATCTGGTAAAAGGCCAAACTTATCTAGTTGCGCCTGAGTTTGTATTTGTGTTTGTGAAAGTGAAAATGCCTTAGCAGGTAGATACACCTTAAGTATTTCCGGGGGCAGGAAGGTAAGATTTGCTCGAACACGGTTTTCAATGTCTTTACGAAATTCTGACATTGAAACAGGTTCACCATCAAGAAAAAACTCTTTGATTGGTTCGTCATCAGGGCTTAGAGGTGAAAGGTTGTATTTATCCCTAATGGCATCTTCAATTGGGATGAAGTCGGGATAAGAGGGTAATAATGTGCCTAAGAATTTAGATTCTTTGGAGTTAGCCAATTATTAAAAACCTTCCAATTAACTTTAATCGGCTAAATTATCTGCGTCAGCTACTAAAAATCTATCATTGATTATCTGCCAGTAACTTGTGTTCACAACAAAGGCTTTCATAATCAATTCGTCTGGTTCTCCGTTTTCGTCGACTGGCAAAGTGAAGTTTACTTTTGATAATTTTTCTTTATAACATTGTCTTCCATAAGAATATCGCCATTTTTGTTGATTGAGCATAAGGCAAATGAAGAATAAGGAAGTTGTTTTCCACTTTTTCTTAGGGCTACATATTATTACGTTATCAGTGGCAATAAAAGTGTCCAATTGGACAAATGAATCACCTCCTACTGTGCTAACAGTGATAGTGCCTCGTTTATAAACCTTTGCTTTTGGGGGGCATTCGTAATAACCCGTGAAACCATTATCACTTGATACGCGAGATATAGTCATGTATTTTCCAGGATCAAGATCATCAATAGCGTGAAAGTCGCCACGGTCTAGGTTGAAAATGTCAGTTATGTTAAATGTTTTCCAATTGGCTGATGTTGTGGTTGTCTGAACTAAAGATGCTTTTCGGGGTAAATAAGAATCAAAAGGTTTTGAATAGAATCGACTTATTTCATCCTCATCCAAGGTAAATAAATCTGTTTGATTAAATGGAAGTGAAATAGTGAAATTTTCTAACTTCTCGCGGTAGCATTTTCTTCCATAACTATACCGCCATTTAGACATATTTAATAAAGCTGCAATATAAAAAAGTGTGAAATCACGCATCGGTTTCCGGGGAATAAGTATGGCAACGTCGTCTTTGGCTCCAAAGGTATAGGGATGAAACTTGCTAGTCAATGGTAGACCGTTATAGGCAACTGTAATAGCTTTCTTAAAAGTCATTGACTTTGGGATATCAAAATAACCAACAAAACCGTTTTCGGATACACCACAAGATATGAGAGGGATACTACCAGGGTTAAGTTCGTCGATAGCATGAAAGTCGCCGGACTTAACGGAAAAGAGAGTCATGATTTCAACTTTAGAGTAAATTGGATTCATCTTCTTTTCTGGCCTTTACTAGGAAAGCAACAGAATCTCTTACTACTTGCTCAATGCCGTCTCGAATTTCTTCATCGGTTGGTCTTTCTTGATCGAGGTAGTTTTCAGGCACTAATTCAAGAAGTTTGTCGTGAAAATCTATAGGAAAAGCTTTTTGAAATCGATCAATATTTTCAATTGGAAAAGTCTGATCAGAAATGAATAACCTCAAAAGAGGAGAAATTTGTATGTAATCATTTATAGCTTTAGGGCTTGGAAGCCGTTTGCCTTTATTTTTTAGCAGACCATCATTTATGGCTCGTATCCATAGAACGTTTTGGCTTTGGGGGTGGGAAATCCCTTTTTTAATAAATACACCAACACTGTGGACACCGACAGGATAAAATAAATCTTCGGGGAATGTGACAACAGAAATAAGAGTATTGTCTTTTAATAATCTCTTTCTCCATTCGAAATAAATGCCTCCTTTTATCATACAAGAATATGGAAGAACAGAAAATAGGATTCCTCCGATTTGCATTTGATTTAGTGCATGCTCAATAAACTTAAATTCTTTATAATCCGTTTTCTTTTTGGGAAATGGAGGATTCATCATTACTTTAGTGATTGGAGGAATCCTGGCTGAGGAATCCGTTAATTGAAATTCCGCTTTAATGTGTCCATTCCTGTTTTTCGTATAAAGCCAATTAGAGAAACAATTTGCTGGAATAATATTATTCTTTCCATCATTCCTAAAGATCATGTTTACTAATGCAAGGGATACAACAAAATCTTGCTCTTCCATTCCATAGATTCCAAATTTCTTAAAATCTTCCAAGTCAGAAGGAGTTGCCTTTTTTCTTACTTCATCGAGAGCAGAAACAAGAAAACCGCCAGTTCCACAAGTTGGATCTAGAACTAAATCATTTGGTTGAATATCTAAAACAGCCGCCGCAAATTTAGTAATATGTCTTGGCGTTAGAACAATACCTATTTCCTTTGCTCCATTACCATACTTCAGGAAAACTTCATAAAAAGTTCCTAAAATATCTCTTCCAGATTTCATGGCAGAACGAATATTTAAACTATAAAGTTGGTGAATTGTGTCGACAAGGGCTTTTTTAAATCTAAAATGATTGTCTTCAGTAGCTGGAAGGGATAATGAAATAAATTGGGAAAATTGTGGTTTACTGTGTTTTTGTAGTACCACATTAACACGAGAGTTTATGGAAGTGATTAAAACTGAAGGCTCTTCATTCAAATTTATTTCTGTGCCTTCGCTGAGGGCTAATAGAACGGCTGCAATTACTCTGGCTCTAATATCTTTGTTAATCCCGCCTTCATGAAGAATTCCATTGATCTCTTCGGCAGTTTTGAGAAATTCATATTCATTGATTTCTACATCTTTTAATTTGGCGGATTTAGTCTTAAGGATTCTTTCTACTTGGGCGTTTGATAGTAAACCAGTAACTTCGGCTTCATTCTCACTGATTATTTCCCACGATTTCCCGTTGTAATACTGACTTTGGGCTACAAAACCATCCTCAGAATTGCCAGCTATTCCACTAATAAATAAAACCTTGACCTTACCTATATTATTTATTGGTGTAGCGTAATATTCTCGTGCTTCTTTTACTGCTATGTCTAGCTTTTCCCTTTGATTTTTAGCTTCGATGATATAGTAAGTTTCCTCGTCGACCTTAACTATATTTTCAGGTTTAGTAGCTCCAAGGGCTTCTGCGATTTGGGGTATATTCAAACATTCCTGCTGGGTAAATATTCTACCCTTTTTCCAGCCTTTCTTATCTTCCAATTCGGTTGCAATATGCACATATGCGTGGACTTCTGATACTTTTTTGTGAGGCATAATGAATCCTTTTCGAAAAGATTCGTAGGTTGGATGAAGGCAAATATATACTTTTTAGGTATATGGTTTATTGACTAATTAATGAACTCGAACTAACATAATAGTATTATAGCAAAGGTAAGGGATAAATATTTGTTAGATAAGTAAAACAGTTAGTAATGTAAAAAACAAAAATGAATTCGAGGGAGACTAATAATGACCTGCCCCCAAAAAGCTGATCCAAATCCAGCGATACACATATCCCCCAGAAGAATAAGAATAGTTTTATGAATACAACCATGAGGAAGTCTGTCATGGCACCTCCTCACTCATATTCGATTTCGATAACATACTTCCCGTTGATTTCTTTGACAAGCCTGTTGAAGTAGTCGTAGCACTCAAACCATCTGACAACCGCCATTTCACCATTTCGATTGACGGGTTCAATGTTTTTAAAGGTTACGCTTCCAATGTATATTGCTTGCTCAAGCTCTTGTGCGTAATAATAACCTTGCCCATCATCAACCAGAATAGATTTAATTTTCATTGATTGAACTGTAGTCATTTTATCTCCTCGCGATTTTGTAATGCCCACTTCAATAAGGGCTGAGGCATGTCCTGAATAGAGTCAAGGGAAAGATGTTCGTTGATCGACTTCTTACCTACGGAATGTTTACAATTAGGACAGATGGGGGACAAACCCAACCTTTTGCGCGTTTCTGGTCTGCTGGGTTCGTACCCCTGTTTGACGATTCTATAGGCAAGCCCTGGATTTATCCTTCCATCTTTTGTGTAAATACCGAGTTCGGATGCAATATCGTCCCAATTTAAATCCTTGTCATTAAGTGCTTTTCCCTCTCTACAAAGGCTTTCTAGCGTTCTGTGTGTGGCAGGTCTAATTTGCATATTGAGTGCTTCCTGTTCAATCTTACAAGTTGTAACGGCTATAACAAAGTTAGTTGGTGGTCAGCATTAACCCGTTTTCCGTCTATCCAAATGTCCGCTCCGGCGTAATCCTTTTTGAAGCGGTTGTATTCCGCCTTTGAAATCCAGATTGGCAGGGCGACATCCGGGTACTCTATCCTTACCGGCTTTGGATCGCCTTTCTTTTTGTATCCCCATCTACGAGTCTTGCTGGGTGCGGCATTCATCCCTTTATCTCTCCAGGATACTTCGCAAGTTCGGCGGAGGCATCGTCAAGAGGCGGTGCATCTCCCGTCCAGACATGGGCATAATAACTCCCGTATGGCCCGTATTCTTCTTTCGTCTCCCAGCTTGATTCGTCTATAAGTTTTTCAAGTGCCCAGGTATTTTCGCTCATTTCATCTCCTCTACTGTTTTTATCAATCCAAATTTGGCGAGTATATGCAGTGGAATTTCATCCACCGGAGTATATTTATATTCCTCCGGAAGATACACGATGCTTTTTCCACCGCACCCGTAATAGATAATAAGTTCTGTCATTCGCCCTCCTGATCTTTGTATTCGTTTCCAGAAAACCTGGTTGTCTCTGGATGAAAATTAACATCCACCTTGCCGCAAGCCCCGTTCCTGTGTTTGGCGATAATCAATTCATAGGATGATTCCTTTATTGGGTCTTGATGGATCATCACAACAGAATCGCTATCCTGCTCTATTGACCCTGACTCTCGAAGGTCGGATAATACGGGTCTCTTGTCTCCTCTTCCGTCCACCGCTCTACTCAATTGTGCGGCGGCAAAAAGCGGGATGTCCAGTTCCATTGCCAGGGCTTTGAGACCGCGCGTGACTTCCCCAACGTCCAGAACCCGGCTTTGCTGAGGTTTATCCGCGTTCGCAAGCTGGATATAATCCACCATGATAACGTCCGCTGGTTGTCTTCGGGATTCAGTACGAATCTGGTTTATTTTTATCGCTCCCATGTCGCAAATAATGATAGGCAGTTCCCCAAAGTCGTTTTTGGCAGTATCCAACTGTTCCCATTCATCGTGACTCATTTGCCCCTGCATAATGCGATGGGCTGGTATTTTAGATAACTGGGATAGAATTCTTTGGGCGACTTGAGGACCAGACATCTCAAGAGAAAATAGTTTTACATGCTTTCCGCGTTGGGCAGCGTGTAAGGCTATGGTTGCCAAGAGAGAGGATTTTCCTTTCCCTGTCTGCCCTGCGACAGTGATTAATTCCCCTCGCTGAGGATAAAGAAGTCTATCTAATTCCTTTATCCCTGTAGTTACCGCTCTTTCCCCGCGTGATGCTATTCGTGATAATTCCACAGCCCTTGCGCCTGATTCTTTGCTTGTCTGGGTGTGGGTGGCAAGTTTCCCGGAGTGTAATTTCAGAGTTCCAAAAGACGCTTGCAGGTCAGCCATGATCGCAGAGGCAGCTCTGCCATTATGCGCCTGCCCATGCGCTATCGTGAGCCATTGATCGATCTGCCGCTTCCCAGCATAATCCTGAATTGTAATGGCATACGATTCCCCTGTTTCTTGTGTTTCTATCTCGCGGATCAATCCAATGGCAGCTCGTCCGGTAAACTGTTTGCTTCCTGGAAGGCAGAATTCCTTTAGCTTTGCCTCGCGCTCCAACTCATCCCCCAGAACAACAGTATCTATTTGCAATCCCCTTTCTGACAGCCGCTCAAATGCTTCCCAGCACCACGCAAAACACTCCCAAGAGAACGCAGAAGGATTCACGATGTCCGCCAGTCGTTTGTAGTGGACTGGATTTTCGAGGACGCAGGCTATTAATGCTTGCTCCGTTTCGGGGGATGCAATTGGTTTTTCAGTCATGGCAATTCCCTTGGTTCGCCGTTTAATAACGGGGAGGTGGACAGTGGATACTTCTTTAGCTTTGCTTTCCTCAGATGCGTGTCTTCGTCCCGCAATCCATCCATCAGCATGGCGAGGCCACGGGTCGGGTCGGTTTTTGACAGGTAAACCGCATCCACTTGCTTTTGGAGATATGCAGGGCGGGGCTGGTCGGTGCGCTGGCACTCATCCACGCGCCTGAGGATGGTTTCAAGAATTTTCATTCCGCCTCTCTTCTTCTTTCCGTTCTTCTTCACGCTGCATTTCTTCTTCTACCCATCGGCGATAATATCCGTCTTTGCCGTGGTCTATGTCTCCATAACACATTGAGCAAGTTTTACTGCCTTGATTATCGGGAATAGGCAACCCACACATTATGCAATATTTTGTCATTTCTTCTCCTCATCAAATGGATATGGAACGTAATTCTTTTCATTCGGATCAGGTTCAAACTTTTTGTATGTTGTATCCTCTGCTTCTGCAAAACACACTCCCCAATCGCGCCAGATATTCTCTGGTTTCATCCCGTACCATCGGATCGTATTCTGTGCATCTTTCTGGTTATGCACCCAGCGGACGAATTGCTCCACCATCCCGGGACGGTCTTTTTCCGCGGCAAGGATGAGTTTAACCACCCGGTCAAAGTTTTTATTCTCCCCATAGCGCGGCCAGTTGCGGTTGAGGGCGGTCAGCCGCTCCAGGACGGCGGCGGCAGGGAGGGTTTTTTCTTCCATGGCGCGGGATGCTTCCATCCAATCTGTGACAAGATCACCAGAAGGGGTTGGAAATCCTTCTGGGATTCTTCTCTTGTCTTTTGAAGGACTGCTTTCCTTGGTGTTCTTTTCTTTATCTTTATTTAACCCTACCTGTCCCTCAACGGTTGAGGGTACCACCCTCAACCGTTGAGGGTGTTTAACTTTAACACCCTCAACGGTTGAGGGTGTTTCAATGATTTCCCATTCAGCTTTTGTTTTGTCGTTTGGGTTGGTTCTGCGAATAACCCCTCGCCTCTCCGCATATTTAGCCCCCAAAACTACGCCACTGTACGACAATCCAGTCATTTTCCGAAGGTCTTTTATTCCTGCCTTACAGAATGTCCTATGATATCCGTAGGTTAGGCGCACAATCGCCAAAACAACCTTTAGCTCCGCGCAGTCCATGTCTCTCATCATTATTTCAAACAGATCGTTTGGTGTCTGGGTGTAGTTGGGGGAAGCGAATCCAACTGGATTTTCTGGCACTTCTTGATTTCCAAGTAACGCCAACGCATCTTGCAAATC
>Ga0172374_1002165_pt1 | contig 12658 bp, 11 predicted proteins | sample LakKiv3m_FD_114536 | JGI IMG/M metagenome (GOLD analysis project Ga0172374, IMG submission 114536) | Freshwater microbial communities from Kabuno Bay, South-Kivu, Congo - kab_092012_10.3m | ecosystem: Environmental > Aquatic > Freshwater > Lake | place: Democratic Republic of the Congo... | reverse complement strand
CTGGGCCTCAGCACTTTTGTCAAGGGTCAGCACTATTGACGAGGTTTACGCTGTAGAAATATCCCGGCATAGAATAGATGAGCTTTTTCCATATGCTGTCGATATGTTTGGAGGAATACCGGAAAAAATAAAAAGGGTTATTGGTTCATTCTATAATTTGAAATTGAATGACAATTCAATTGACATTGCTTTTATGTCTCAAGCATTTCACCATGCAGAAAGACCGCTTGCATTACTATTTGAAGTTGACCGTGTACTATCAGAACAAGGGATAATCGTACTGATCGGCGAGCATTACCTGCCGATTTTAAAGCAATTAAAAGGTTTACTGGGGATATTGGTGAAGGAGAAAAGGTTAGAAACTAACTTTTACAAGATTTTCCCTCCTGATAAAAATTTAGGTGATCACTATTACAGATTAAGTGATTATTATCTTTTTTTCCAACTGTTAGGATATAAACTTAACCATAAAAAAATCGGCACCTCATTAGTTTTTATAGCATCTAAAAATTAGTGTATGTTTGAAAAAGGACACAAAAAAAAGGTGTCAAAAGTATTGATTACAACAGTTCCTTTTGGGGATAAAAACCGCCTTCCTCTTGAGTTTCTTGAAGATGCTGGTATTGACTATCTCATAAATCCTCTTGGGCGCAAGTTGAAAGAAGCTGAACTGGCTGATATGATCTCTGATTTTGATGTGCTTATAGCGGGCACAGAGCCTATTACCGAAAAGGTAATGAGTCGAGCATGTCGTCTTAAACTGATTTCTCGTGTCGGTATCGGGTTGGACAGCATAGATCTTTTGGCTGCTGAGCAGCGAGGTATACAGGTGAGCTATACACCAGATGCTCCTGCGCCTGCAGTTGCTGAGCTTACCATCGGGCTTATGCTCTCTTTGTTGCGCCATATACATCTTTCAAATCTGCAAATGCACCGGGGTGAGTGGCATCGCTACTTCGGAAGGCGAATTTCTGAAGTGACGATCGGTATTATTGGTACCGGTCGCATTGGTGGACGTGTTCTGAGGCGTCTCTCTGCTTTTGGCACTCCTCGCATACTGGTGAATGATATCCATCCAAACCCTCATGTTGCCAATGAATTAAAGCTTGAGTGGGTGGGTAAAGAGGAGATTTACCGACAGGCCGATTTGATCAGCCTTCATTTGCCACTGACGGTTCATACTAAAAATATGATCAGACGAGAGCAGCTTCTGCAGATGAAACCAGATGCACTGCTCATCAATACATCACGGGGCGATATTGTCAACGAACAGGACCTTGCTGAAGTACTTAAGGCCGGTCATCTGGCTGGAGCAGCAGTTGATGTTTTCGAACAGGAGCCATATTGTGGTGATCTATCAGGTATTGAGAGATGCCTCTTGACCTCGCACATGGGTTCAATGTCTATTGACTGCCGTACTCGCATGGAAATAGAAGCTACTGAAGAAGTGGTCCGTTTTCTGAAAGGAGAGCCATTGCTGGGTCTTGTGCCACAGACGGAATATGTAGTTCAAAAGCAGGGCCTTTGAATATGAAAAAAATATGTGTTGTAGGTGGTTCAGGATTTTTAGGATCGCACGTCAGCGATAAACTGTCAGATGCAGGGTATCAGGTTGTTATCTTCGATCAGATTGTCTCTTCATGGAGTCGTCCTGAGCAGGTGATGATAGCAGGTGATATACTTGACGAAATAGCATTGGATAAAGCCGTAAAGGGGTGCGACGCGGTTTATAATTTTGCGGCTATTGCAGATCTTGATGAAGCCATCGATAAACCCTTGGAAACGGTTAAAGTAAATATTCTTGGTAATACGATGGTGCTTGAAGCTTGCCGCCGGCATGGAGTGAAACGCTATGTCTATGCAAGTACGGTCTATGTGCATAGTCGCGAAGGAGGCTTTTACCGTTGCAGTAAACATGCATCTGAACAGCTTGTTGAAGAGTACCAGCGCCGTTATGGACTGGACTATACGGTTCTTCGTTATGGTTCATTGTATGGTCCCCGCTCTGACGAACATAATGGTTTGTGGCGTATCGTAAAAAAAGCGCTCGAAACGGGACGGGTCAGTTATGAAGGGAGTCCGGAAGCTATGCGAGAATATATCCATGTTGAAGATGCGGCCCGAGCAAGTGTCGTAGCTCTTGGAGATGAATTCTGCAACAAGCATGTGGTTTTGACTGGTCAGGAGCCGATGCGTGTAATGGATTTGCTTAAAATGCTTGCTGAAATACTTGGGATGCCTCAGGAGGTTGAATTTATTGAAGTAAGGCATTCCGGTCATTATATCCGAACACCTTACGCCTATCAAACTCGTTTAGGCAGAAAGTATGTTCTTCCTCTGCATGTTGATTTGGGGCAGGGATTATTAGAGTTGATTGGTGAAATTCAGAAAGAGATATAATAATCAAAGAAATTATATAAAAGCTGATATTAAAAAGTTTACCAAGTGTTTCCTTGATAATTTCTTTGGATAAAAATGATACAAAATTAAGATCATATTGCTTATTTGTATGGTCATCTACAGATGCCGTTTTTAAGGATTAGTTATTATTCTAAAAGTGCATTATGAAAATATTGCTTGTATATTGTAACTCATGCCATGAAATTGCCGTACCGATTGGTGTTTCACAACTTTGTTCAGCTTTACTCATTGCTGAGCATGAAGTTGAATTATTTCATACAACATTTTACAAACAGGGAGAAAAAAGTTCAGAAGAAATAAGAGCCGAATCACTACAGTTTAAAAATCCCGGAAAGATATTTTATGAGCCTACTGATTTGATCGATGATTTTATACAAAAAGTGATAAAGTTTCATCCGAAGGTAATTGGGTTCTCAACTCTTGAACCTACATTTAATCTTTTCATTAAGCTTGTTAGTAGTATTAAGGATATTATCGAAAAATGGGATATAAAAATTGCCGTTGGTGGGGCCTATGCCAGACTGATTCCTGAAAAATTTAGAGATCTTGTATTTGTCGATATTATAGCGACATCAGAATCAGAAAACACATTTCCTGAACTTTGCAATAAAATTGAAAAAAATGAGAACTACAGTGAAACTCCGGGATATTGGATAAAAAACCCGATGAGTAGAGATGGCTGGTTGATTAATCCTGCAGTAGGCCTTGTTGATATAAATACACTTCCGATTTTAAATCCGACAATATTTGGCGAGAAATTTATGATGAAACCCATGATGGGCGAACTGAGACGAACTGTATCAGTTGAGATTTCCCGAGGGTGTCCATATAAATGTACTTACTGTGCTGATCCTATTATGACACAGCAAGCTGCCAAGATCGGGAAATATCTTAGATATAAAAGTGTTGAAAAGTTAGAAGAGGAATATAGTTTCCTTATTTCCCAGTATAACCCCAGTTTTATCTATAAATTGTCTGAAAATTTCCTTGCTACTTCCAGGCAATGGCTTTCTGATTATTCAGATGTATATAAAAAATATAATATTCCGTTTTGGATCGAAAGTAGGCCGGAAACCATAGATGATTATAAAGTTAAAATAGTAGCAAAGCTCGGATGTGTCAGGTTCAGTATGGGTTTGGAAAGTGGCAATGAGAGGTATAGAAAAACCATACTTAATCGTGGATATACAAATGAAAAACTGATTTCTGCTGCCAAGACGCTTAAGAAATACGGTGTTTCATTTTCATGTAATTTAATTATAGGATTTCCATTCGAAACGAGAGATATGATCTGGGATGGGATTAATATTTTGCGTGAATTACAGCCTGATGGACTTTCTGTATTTTTATTTACGCCTTACTCTGGAACAGTATTAAGAACGGTTTGCGTAGATAATGATATGATAGACTCTGATGTTATTTGCGATGATTATTTTCAGGATATATACTCTTTACGGAATAATGGTTTTACACAGGCTGAACTTGTTGGTTTAAGAAGGGCGATACCTCTTTATGTTGCATTGCCTGAAAAATATTTCCCGCATATTAAGCAAACCGAGAAATTAACGGAATCAGGGAATGAAATGTTCAACAAGTTGAAGCAAGAATTTTATAAAATCAAAGGCTGGAATTGAAAAACATTCCGTACAATGGTGAGGCCTTCAACGAAATAGCCTGGAGTACCTTCCGATATAACACATTCTGTATTCCTTCTTTACTGAACGCAGTTTGTTTAAAAAAAATATATTTATGATTCCCTTTCACAGAAGATAAGCAGTTCTTAAGACTCACCTCAACCTGACTATAGTAATGATTGAAATAAATTTCCTTGAGATACCTGCTTCCAGAGTTATTTTATCATCAGCAGCGGGGAAAGAATGTGATTAATCCGGAAATTAATATGATTCATGATGTATTTTAACCTACCAAGTAATGTGAATACAAACTCGATTCTTAGAAGAACCCAAATGCATATTGATGTTGTTTAGATGAGTCTAAAAGACTGGTTTATAAAATATTATGCAACAAACAGAGCTTGTTCAACATGCGTACATGGTATAAATTCTATGTAAAATTAAGGGATAATCCGAAAAGTGTTTTCCAAGACGACTTTGCCCTTTTTGCAGCACAGATGGATCACTATAAAGCTGATCAGGGTTATGATAGTCGAGAAGCATATTTTTCGACATATCTAACAGAACGCCTTTTATTTTACGATGTGTTCTTGCGTCAGTATTTAATTCGAACCATGCATACACTATCTGTTGCAAGTGGCCGCGCCGTAAACGAATTGGCCCTGATCCAGGACGGGTTTGATATTACATGTTCAGATTTAGGGATTCCCGATTGTATCACGGCTTCAAATAATCTGTTTGGAGATTTTGCTTACAAAAAAATAGATGTACTGGGTGAGCGTGACACGGGGACATATGACGCTGTCATTTGTCTCGGTTTAATCTATAATTTTGATGACATACAATTGCGGCAGTGTTTTGCCAGTATTTCAGGGTTGCTGACTGATAATGGTGTTTTGGTTTTGGATTATGCAGGAGCCCCAGACAACATGTGGTCGCAGTTGTTACATAATGTATACCTGCCTGTTGAGGCTATGGCTTACGCTATATTTAGAACAATCAGAGACCGTCGTCTTTATAGGGTCGTGAAAATATTTCATGGGTATCGCCGCACTAACCAGGAAATCGAAAAGGCTGCCAAAGCTTCAGGTTTGACGATAAGGGCATATGATGAAGGCTGTGAACTGATGGATTTTTCCCGTGGTTATAGCAAACATGCATCCGAGCAGTATGTCGAAGAATACCAGCGCCGTTATGGCCTGGATTACACAGTGCTTCGATATGGTTCACTCTATGGCCCACGCTCGGATCAACACAATGGGTTGTGGCGTATTGTTAAAAAGGCCCTGGAAACCGGAATAGTGAGCTACGAAGGAAGTCCAGAAGCAATGCGGGAATACATTCATGTTGCAGATGCAGCTCGGGCAAGTGTGATAGCTCTTGGAGATGAATTTCGTAATCAGCATGTAGTATTAACCGGCCAGGAGCCAATGCGAGTCGTTGATCTTCTTAAAATGCTTGCCGAAATACTCGGTATGCCTCAATCGGTTGATTTTATTAAAACAAAACACGCAGGACACTACATTAGAACGCCCTATGCATATCAAACCAGTTTAGGAAGAAAATATGTTTCTTCTTTACATGTTGATTTGGGGCAAGGGCTGTTAGAATTAATTGGGGAAATTAAAAAAGAGTTTTAAAAAAAGGAATAACATGAAAGTTGCTATTAAAAAGATTATAAAATTATTGCTTCTAAAGTTTGTTGAGATTATTCGTAACACAAGAGGTGGCCGATATTTGTTCCATCAAATAGTTAATTCGGCGATGGATAATGTTACGACTGTGACTCATGAAGGAGTAGTGTTTAAATTCCCAGCCCCAAACCTCCTGTGTCTTTTTCGTGTAGAGACGTTCTCAACAAAGGAGCCTGAAACATTGGAGTGGATTGATAAAATTCCGAAGGGATCCATACTATGGGATGTCGGAGCCAATGTAGGCTTATATTCGGTTTATGCAGCAAAAAAACGGAATTGTAGGGTTTGGGCTTTTGAGCCCTCAGTTTTTAATCTTGAACTGCTTGCCCGTGGTGTATTTCTTAATGATGTCACAGAAAAGGTTTGCATCGTTCCCTTTGCCCTAAGCAATAAACTTGAGTCCAGTGAATTACATATGACCACAACAGAGTGGGGTGGCGCATGCTCTACATTTGGCAAAGACTATGGATATGATGGGAAAAAATTAAATGAAATATTCAAGTTTCGAACTGTGGGCATGACTATGGTTGATGCTGTGGAAAAGATGGCTATTCCTCAGCCTGATTATATAAAAATGGATGTCGATGGTATAGAGCATTTGATTCTCAAAGCAGGAGCCGAAGTTTTGCGCGAGGTAAAAGGGATTCTTGTTGAAGTTAATGATGATTTTAAGGAATTATCGGATGAGTGCCAGGCGGTTCTTTCTGATGCAGGAATGGTATTACTTCATAAATTGCATTCGGAAATGTTTGATAATTCACTTGCATACGGCCGTTTGTATAATCAAATATGGGTTCGCCCCTGATCAGGCATTGGAAATACTTAATTCTTATAAATTAATATTCTGGGATTTTGATGGAGTCATTAAAGACTCTATAGAGGTAAAGACGCAGGCATTTATTGACCTCTTCAAGACTTATGGATTAGATATAACGGAAAAGATTCGCAATCATCATGAAAGTCATGGTGGCATGTCTCGATTTGATAAAATCCCGCTTTACCTGGAGTGGGCAGGATTGGAATCAAATACTTGTTGTGTGAATGACCTCTGTAATAAATTTTCTCAATTAGTTATTCGGGGCGTAATAAACGCGTCTTTTGTGTCGGGAGCCGAATTTTATCTTCGGAAAAATTGCCATAAACAGATATTTATCTTGGTTTCGGCAACACCTTATCATGAACTCAAACAGATTTTGCATGCTTTGAATTTGTTTGAATGCTTTGTTGATATTTATGGAGCCCCTACTCAAAAAAAAGATGCTATATCTATGGCTCTTGAAGCCAAAAGAATAGACACTAAAGATTGTTTGATGATCGGAGATTCAAAAGAAGATTATCATGCAGCTAAAGAAAATGATGTCTCTTTTCTGCTTCGTCGTCATTCAACCAACTCGCGGGTATTTTTGGATTATGACGGGCCGTTTGTAAATGATTTTAACGCATTATGAAGAGACTTGAAAAAATTCAAGCAATTCGTAAATCTCTTGCTGAAGGCACTCCTTCAATTGGGAGCTGGATGCAGATACCGCATGCTTCGATAGCGGAAATTATGGGCCAGTCTGGCTATGACTGGGTAGCTGTGGATATGGAGCATGGTGCGATTGCTCTACATCAGTTGCCTGACCTTTTTCGCGCATTGGAATTAGGAGGGACATTGCCTCTTGCAAGACTTGCAGAAGGGAGTATCAAGGATTGCAAGCAGGCGCTTGATGCCGGAGCTGGTGGCGTTATTGTCCCTATGGTAGAAAGTGCAGCCCAGTTGAGTCTGGTGCGTAACGCATGTTTTTGGCCCCCCGCAGGTACTCGTGGTGTCGGCTTTTCACGAGCCAATTTGTTCGGTAAGCATTTTGATACTTATTGTGATGAAGCACAGTCACCCCTGTTGGTTGCCATGATTGAGCATATCCGTGCGGTCGAGCAACTCGAAAAGATACTTTTAGTTGAGGGGTTGGATGCTATTCTGATAGGGCCATATGATCTATCCGCGTCGATGGGCATTACAGCAAAGTTTGAGTCTCCACAATTCATATCAGTGATGGATCGGATTCGTACACTTTGCAGTCAGCATTCTATCTCTTGTGGTATCCATGTTGTTATGCCAGACATTATGGCATTAGAGCTACGCATTGCTGAGGGATATCGGTTTATTGCTTATTCGCTTGATGCAGTGTTTCTCCAAAATTCTGCAAAATTAACCAGGATACATCAAGCATGAATGATGATTTTTTTTTGGACCCTGCTATCGTCAGAAAATCTGAAATAGTTGATTATGCTTTGAAGCTTGTTGATGGTTGGCCTCTTCCTTCAGTGGTTGAGATAAGCGAGTCAGGAACCTGTAATCGAAAATGTGTTTTTTGTCCACGAAGTGACCCGACTTATCAGGATAAAAAAGAGTTTATAAGCTCTGAGCTGATAAAGAAGCTTGTACTTGAACTCGCCGCGTACTCTTATTCCGGGATTTTTTTATTTTCCGGGTTTGTGGAACCTTTGCTTGACAAGCAGATTTCCACTCACATTAAGACCATTCACGAGTATCTGCCAAAAGCCAAAATTGAAATGGTGACAAATGGTGATGTTCTTAATATTCATAAGCTTCACAAACTCTTTCATGCTGGTCTTTCCACTATTCTTGTCAGTGTATATGACAGTCGTGAAGAGGCTGATCGTTTTGAAAGAATGTGTCTTGATGCCGGCTTGAGAGAAGATCAATTTGTGATTCGACATCGTTACCTGCCAGAATCGGAGAACTTTGGTATAACTATCAATAATCGTGCAGGCATGATGACTGGGGCGGCATACCCCATTCCTGTTCCAGCAGAAGCCTTGCCCCTACCTTGTCATTATCCTCATTATACCTTCTTCATGGATTATACAGGGGATGTGCTGCTCTGTCCTCATGACTGGGGAAAGAAGCATGTAGTGGGTAACCTACAGACTGATTCATTTCGTGATATTTGGTTAGGAGATGTGTTTTTACAGGCACGAAACATGCTTGCAAATGGAAATCGTGAGATAGTACCCTGTAAAGTTTGCGATGTCAAAGGAACATTGATGGGTGTTTTACATGTCCAGGCTTGGAGTAGGTTAGAAAAAAAATAATAATCATTAATGAAAATTCTTGTACTCATTCCTGCCCGCATGGGCAGTAGTCGTTTTCCGGGTAAGCCATTGGCGCCCATACATGGCAAGCCAATGATTGGATACGTATATGAACGGGTGGTACGTTCACCTTTGGTTGATCTTGTAGCGGTGGCCACCTGCGATAAGGAAATATACGACTATATAATTTCTATAGGGGGAGTTGCAGTTATGACTGGTGAACAGCATGAGCGTGCGTCTGATCGTTGTGCTGAAGCATTGCTCAAGCTGGAAGAAACAAATAATACGAAATATGACATTGTGGTAATGGTTCAGGGTGATGAGCCGATGACTCACCCGGATATGATTGCTGAAGCAGTTCAACCACTGTTTGATGACCCGGATGTTCAAGTTGTAAACTTGCTCGGTCAGATAAGAGATACTGACGAGTTTGTAGATCGTAACTGCATCAAGGTGGTATGTGATCTAAAGCAAAATGCTATGTATTTTTCTCGCGAACCGATTCCGACATGTTGCAAAATTGGCCAAGTTCCTATGGGTAAGCAAGTCTGCATAATCCCATTCAGACGCAATTACTTGCTGGAATATACAAATTTGCCTCCTACACCTCTTGAAGTTGCTGAATCAATTGATATGCTGCGCATTCTTGAACATGGCATGAAAGTCAGGATGGCTCCTACCAGGCACAATACTCAGGCAGTTGATACACTGTTGGATTTAAGAAAAGTAGAGCAGTTAATCAAAGAAATGCCAGAATGAATAACAAATCCTGGATTGAAAAGGTCAATCGCATTCGAGGGACAAATATTAGCAGACTTAATGCTTTGCGTCTTGACAAAAATGAGAGGACAACAAAGTTCAGTGCACTAATTTTTGAGAAAATATTAACGAACCTGAGGCATGAGCATCTTACTGCCTACCCTGAAACAGAACAACTTTACGATCAACTTGCGAAATATCTTGATGTAAACAGGGAGCAAATTGTTGTTACAGCCGGTTCTGATGCAGGGATTAAATACTGCTTTGAATTACTTGTTGAGCGTGGTAGTGAAATTATTACCTTAGCACCAACATTTGCAATGGTAGATATTTATGCTCAGTTATATGGAGTGCAACAGAAAAAGATTGGTTATAACGTTGATTTGAGTTTACAGCAAGAATGTCTATTAGACTCAATAAGCTCTGCAACTGCACTTATAGTACTTGCAAATCCCAATAGTCCTACAGGAACATTGATTTCCGAAAAAGATCTCAGGATAATAATTAATAAAGCTCAGCAAAGTGGATCAATAGTGCTTGTTGACGAGGCTTATTATGGATTTTGTAAATATACTGCATTACCTCTGCTTAAAGAATATGATAATCTTGTTATAGCAAGAACATTCTCAAAATCATTTGGTTTAGCCGGATGCCGAGTTGGATATTTAATTGCACAGACTAAAATGGCACAACAATTGTATAGGCTTAAGCCTATGTATGAGGTTAATGCCTTTGGCGTATTGGCAGCTATGACGATGCTTGAAAATCCGGAAATTGTGGATGCTTACATAAGAGAGACAGAGTCTGGCCGTGAATATGTAAAAGAGTCCATGGAGAGGCTTGGGATAAACTATATAGAGTGCAATGCAAATTTTCTTCATATAGATTTACGAAGAAATCGAAATGAAATAGAGGATATATTACTGCGCCATAACATTTTAGCACATGGCGGGCCTGGTGTGTATGGATATGAAACATATTTAAGGTTAACGCTTGGTCCTATTGAATCAATGGTTCCATTTGTTGAAGTTATCGGGGATTATTTTCATAATAAGACAAAAAAATAACAACTCATTAATTCTTTCAAATAGTAAAGCTGTTAAAAAAATAAATTGTTGTTATTAATTATTTTAAAAATCACGTTATACGGAAAATAATGTTTAAAGTGTTGTTTATATATCCAAATACAGAGATGGCTACCTTGGTCCCTATACATTTGTCGTTATTGGCGCCATGCCTCAAGCAAAAAGGATTTGATGTAAAATTATTTGATACGACATACTACAAATGGGAAGAAGCAAGTTTTGAACAAAAAAAAGTTGATTTACTTCAATTAAAGCCATTTAGTTATAAGGATAAGGAGGTTTCATATAAGAAAACAAATATGTATAGTGATTTAAATTTGATGGTAGCTGAATATAAACCAGACTTAATAGCAATTACACTTGTCGAAGATACAAACGATTTAGGTATGTCTCTTCTTGATTCAATTAAAGAATATGATATTCCAGTTCTCGCAGGCGGTGTATATGTTACATTTTCACCAATGGAAGTAATAAGTAATGAAAATATAGACATGGTGTGTATTGGAGAAGGTGAAGAAGCTATTGTTGAGCTTTGCGAAAAAATGGAGATATCCGATGATTATAGTTCAATATGTAATATATGGATAAAGATAAATGGAGAAATTAAAAAAAACCCGATGAGAATGCTTATTGATATAAATAAGCTTCCATATATTGACTATGATATATTTGATAAAAAAAGATTATATCGGCCTATGCAAGGGAAGATATATACGATGATTCATGTAGAAATAGACAGAGGATGCCCCTATGACTGTACATATTGCGAAGCACCTCATATGAGAAAGCTGTTCAAGGAAAATGGGTGTGGAACATACTATCGAAGAAAAAGCATTGACCGTGTTATTGATGAATTAAAATATTTAGTTGAAAAATATAATCCAGATTATATAAATTTTAATGCAGAATCATTTCTTGCAAAGCCAGTTAAGGAACTGAAAGAATTTTCTATAAGATATAAAGATATAGGATTGCCTTTTTGGTGTCAATCCAGGCCTGAGACTGTAACAGAAGAGAAGATAAAGCTTTTAAAGATAATGAATTGCCAGAATATGCAATTTGGGATTGAGCATGGCAATGAAAAATTCAGGACAAAAGTTTTGAATAGACATTATTCTAACAAGCAAATGCTAGAGGCATTTAAGATAGTTGAAAAATATGAAATAAAATATACTGTAAATAATATTATTGGATTTCCTGAAGAGACAAGAGATTTAATATTTGACACTATTGAAATAAATAGAGAAATAAATCCAACAACTATGAATGTCTATCTCTTTACTCCATATAAAGGGACAGCCCTTTATAGAGATTGCATAGAAAAAGGATACATAAAAAAAGAAGATAAAGTCCATCAACTCTTAGATGCTGTCCCGTTAAAAATGGATTCAATATCATATGAAGAACTGAAAGGATTACAAAGGACATTTCCTCTTTATGCGACCATGCCAAAAAACATGTATGAAAAAATAAATAGGGCAGAAAAATTTGATAAATATGGAAACGAAATATTTGATGAATTAAAAGAAGAGTTTTATTTAAAATATTTCAATTAATGAAAGAGTTAAGATATTTACAATATGTTCAATGAGTGTTTATATTTAAAATATTATCAATCAATAGCTTGGAAAATATGAACTATAATTCTCTGTCCTGATATTAATGCAGCCATTAACAGAACATCAAGCGATTTATGATGCGTTTAGCCATGTATGTAAAAAAGCGTATCATTCATGGCACATGGTTGCCTGTTCTGCCTTATCAAAAATGGGTATTCAAGGATTAATATATGATTATACAATAGGGAAAACCTTGAAAAATCCAAATACATTATTTGTTATGCGACAGGTAATATACTGCTATATAAAATCGATAAGAGATTATATATTATTTATTTGCGCAAAAATTGTTTTTATATTTGTCGGAAATGAAACGTATGTAGAAGATAAAAAAATATTTATTATTG
>Ga0172374_1002164_pt1 | contig 12660 bp, 14 predicted proteins | sample LakKiv3m_FD_114536 | JGI IMG/M metagenome (GOLD analysis project Ga0172374, IMG submission 114536) | Freshwater microbial communities from Kabuno Bay, South-Kivu, Congo - kab_092012_10.3m | ecosystem: Environmental > Aquatic > Freshwater > Lake | place: Democratic Republic of the Congo... | reverse complement strand
CGGAGCGGTTGGTCTTACCTTAGAAAAATCCGGCGCGGGTTTTAAATTAAAGTTGGGAACACTCTTATTGATAGGCCTTTCCTGTTTGTTTATCGCCATAAGCGGCGTGGTGTTTAAGTTTGTGGCCCTAGAGGAAAGCTTTTGGGTAACCTCATTTTGGGAAAGTATAGGCATCTTCTTGTCGTCGTTAATACTTTTTCTTGTACCCAGTTATCGGCGACAATTTATCCACGTCATCGAAACAAACGGACCAAAAATTATTGCACTAAACACCGCCAATGAGGTTATTGTAATTGTGGGGAAAATTACCCTAAACTTTGCCACCCTGCTTGTACCCATCTCCATGGTGTATTTTGTGGCAGAAGGCTTCCAGTCGTTTTTTGTTTTGGCTTACGGTATTTTTCTGTCCCTGTTCTTTCCAAAACTTACCAGCGAGAATATCCAAAGCTCGGTCGTAATCAGAAAGCTTTTTGCTATTATTATAATGTTTACAGGGACTTATCTGCTGACTTTTTAATAGTATGACTATGCAAAACGACAAAAGAGCAACGATTCTCGAAAATAGATCCCGTGGTTTTAGAGCCGGAGGCATTGTCATTAAGGACGGTAAAATCCTATTAATGCGCCAAATTGTCCGGGATGAGGCCTTTTATACGCTGCCAGGAGGACATTGGGAGACGGGCGAAACGCTAGAGGAAACTTGTAGGCGTGAAATAAAAGAGGAATTTAACATCGATGTAAAAGTAGGAAAACTGGTATTTTTGCTGGACACAACAACGCGGATAGCTTTTTATTTTCTTTGCGACTATCTTGGGGGCAAAATTGCATTAGGTGGACCGGAGAAAGCCAGAATGAATAACGACGAGCAGTATTTTGTGGAGTGGGTTGACCTTAAACTGATACCCCCCCCCAGTTTAACTATGATACCCAAGGTGGCTAAAGACGGTTTGCTTAGAGTGTTAGCAGGAGGCGATGAAAAGCTGTTTTTATTGTGTGACTAAAAACACCGTATGCGCGATCGTTCCGATTAGATGGCGGTATGCCAGAGCCTACGCTTTTTCCCAAAAATTGGTGACAATACGCAGACCGTCCGTGTAGGTAGTCATCCACAGGTATCTGATGCCGGAAAAATTTTTGGCCACTTTTTCTAAATCAAACATCTCGTTGTTTAATTTAAGGTGTTTAAACATGGCAGTAAAGGCTTCTTCCTCCTCGATTAGTCGGAATCGTTTAGAAGCAATATATTTTAGAAATTTTACTAAGCAAGCATTGTTGGCATGTACTATTTGGTGTTTTAACACGGCCACACTAAGTGGTTTAGGGTTGGTGGTTTGGATATCGGCATACAACTCTTTACTAAGATAAATAGTTTTATTAAAAATTGCGTTGAAGCCCGAATCGCTTATGGGTAGGTATCTGAAAAAGCCCGGATATGGCTTAATAGGCATGTCTGCGTACATAAGACAGCCATCGACCTTTTTTAACTGGATTTCGGTGACATCCATACACTAAAGTCTATTTGTATATATTATTAACAGGATATTTAAGCCCGCGCTCAATTTTTATAACCTGCTCGTCTTTACTGCCAAAAGCTTTTTTAAGATATTCCACCACACCCTCGGACTGAAAAGCCTTGCAGGAATAAACATCCACAGTCACAAACCCCCGTTTGACAAAAGTATGAACGCTAATGTGCGACTCCTGAATAATCAAAAACCCGCTATATCCGCCGGGGTCTTTTCCACCCAAAGTCTCGTTACTGGAGGCTTCCGTAATAAACGGCTCGCACAACTCGTGCATCCCGCCCATCTTGCAGATGTCCTTCATTACTTTTACGCATAATTTAGGGTCGTTTAGCTTTTTGGGGTTGCAACCGTAGGCGTCAAAGATAAGATGCTCGCCGAATTTTACATGTTTTGTGTCTTTATATGTTTTGGCTTCTTGTCTGGTCATTTAGCCCTTAATCCCACTATACCATTTAGGAATTTTTTGACAAGGTAGTGCGGGAAACCCCACAAGACCTATAGTATTATAACATATGTTGGGATTTGTGCAAGCCATCAGGTCCGCCCGTCTTTAGTTCTAACGGCGAATTTGTTTTTGGGTGTACCGTTGGGTTCATCGGGTGTGCTAAACTAAAACTGGCTTTGGTTGTATAGCATATGAAGAATAATCACCAATGGGCCGTTATTAAAGCCCTCGAAATAATCAAAGAGAGAATTACCTCCGATAGACACGACTTGATATTACAACTCTTCAACAAGAGGACGGGCAAAGAGATCGTGGAAAGCGGGTTCTCCACCGGTTGTACAGATGATGCCATAGCTTTTATGTATGTTTTAGATAGTTTAGGACAGGGTTACCATTATGTGGAAGCACTGGAACGAGATTGGTTAGAAAGTCCCATGGAAAATAGTAAAATAAAAGGACACGCCTATGTTGAAGTTGATGGTTATCTAGTTGACCCTCAAAGAAGAGCTGTACATCTTGATCCAAGTTGGGTCTTGTCACGATATGTAATATTTGGAAAAGCCAAGAGCCCTTGGGATTTAGGTCTAAGTTCATTTCAAGATATGGTCCAGGTCTTTATGGATTATAAGGAAAAATACAACGGGATTTAACAGGAACCGACAAACATACATAGAACTGTCATGTAGTCATATGGAAATACATTTTTTGAATAAAAAAGACACATCTCTGGTTGTTGAAATCCACAGGAAGTGTGTGAGTAAAACAAACTCACAAAAATATTCTCCCGATGTAATAAGAGAATGGCTAGGTCAAATATCATTGAATAATTTGCTAATCAGCTAGGTACCTCTAGGTGGTGTGTGGTGAGGGAAGGTAATAGGTTTGTTGGGTTTTGTCAGTATGACATAGCGTACGCTGAGTTATACCAAATTCAAGTAGACCCAGAATACCAAGGTAAGGGCTACGGCAAACACCTTTATCAGTTTGTCGAGAACGAGTTTAATAAATACAGAAAACGCCAGATTACACTTAATTCGACTTTAAACGCGCTTCCTTTTTATGAAAAGATGGGCTTTAAAAAAGTAAATGACGCGTTGTATTCTTTGGGTAGAGCGAGCATAAAAATGGTAAGAATGGAGAAAGCGATTAGCTAAAGTGCCAAGAGTGAAATAGCAGATGGCAAAAAGAACTGCTTAAGTAAACTAATGTAGAGGTAACTGAAGGGTTTAGAGTCTTAACCTGGGTGTGCCGGAGGGGTATACATGTATAATGCGTTCGTGAAGTTTATGACATACAACATTTTAAACGGAGGGGAGAATGGTATTGATAAGGTCATCTCTGCTATCTGCAGCGAGTCCCCAGATTTTCTAACTATCAATGAGGCAAGCACCTTCACAGCTAACGATAATAAAGTCTTAAAAGAGATTGCGGTATCAGGAAATTTTGTAGACTACCGACTTGCTCTATCCGGTGAGCATGCTTGTCATGTTGCAGTTTTCTCGAAGTTTGCCTGGAAATCGATTGTGGAGGTTAAACCGCTTATGAGAGCATGTGTAATGGCAGTGTTTAATTCACCTACTGGGGAAATTTCTATAGGAGGTCTCCACCTAATACCATACTCCGAGGATCGCCGCTTGCCGGAAATTGAGCTTATTACACAAGCTCAGGAAGGGTATGCTCACAAAGTATTAATGGGGGATTTCAACTCGTTATCTAAGCCTGATAACTACTCCCAGGAAATAGTTAGTGGTTTTAACGATAGACAGTTAAAAAAGTTTACAACGAGTGGGGAGCTGAGGTTCGACGCTATGGAGAAGGTTTTATCTTCAGGTTTTATAGATCCAGCCGTGAAACTTGGTCTGAACGGTATTTATACTGCCCCAACAGCCATAAATGAATATAACGCCCATACAAACATGCGCTTAGATTATATTTTGGTGTCTACATCACTTGAAAATAAAGTCAGTGGCTACCATGTGGTAAAAAATGAACTAACAGAGACGGCGTCCGATCATTACCCAGTTACGTTAGAGTTGGATGTGACTTTATCTAGTTAAGCTATATTTTTTTTCGCTAAATAATTGAGTATTGCCAGTCCTGTAGGATATCCCAACTGCTTTACTTTTGTGCCAAGCTCGTTGAAGGGAATAAACTGGCGGTCATCGGTTTCAAAACCATTATTATGAGGAACAAACTTATGGATAATATCCGCATCACTTAGATAGCGCACCTGCTGCATTTTGGCTACACAGACGGAACCCCTGTTAAAGCTGACTAGTATTGTTCCCAATACCTCCTCGTGTTTCGATTCGACTAATGCTTCTTCCAATAACTCCCTTTTGGAGCACTCCATGGGCGTTTCATTTAAGGACCGCCCACCCCCGGGTAAACTATAAAATGTTTCGGAACTGTCTTTTACGATACAAAACTCTTCCTTTTTATTCTTGCAAAAAGTCATAACCGAAGTAACCAGAACATCGTCTAGCATCTTTCCGGGAATAAACTGGTATGTTACCTGAAGATCCTTTTTAAGAATTCCAAGTATGTGTTCATAAATGGCGAGCGTTTTACTATCATTTTCGTTTTCTTTTAATGCTTCGCGAGTATGTGTGGGGGAAAAGACCTCCCCTTTCTTTTTCCCAGTTGGTTTCCAGTCCTCAACCTCGTTGGTAACAAAAGAGTAGGTTATAGGAATAATGGATTTACGGTTGACAGACGACTTGGAAGACCTATCTTCATTAAACGTCTCTATATAGCCTACTAGATGCAAGTCCCCGATACGCATACCGGTGTTCTCATACGCCCCTCTATGTGCCGTTTCTTCCCAAGATTCTGTTGGTTTGGCCTTTTCATATACCGGACCCCAATGGTTGGTTTCGTCCAAACAAAGTACAGACTCGAACCCTGCAAACACAAAATTTAAGGATGCCGCAATACTTACACCCTTTGGTAAAGTTGCCGCTGTGGCAAAAGAAGGCTCTGGAGTATAAGAGTCTTTCTTTGTTGTGATGTGGGTGTGTTTTTTTACCATAGCATAGTTAAACTGAGGTGGGTTGTTCAGTTTGATAATGTGCCTTTAAAAAGGAAACCTCCTCCCTAAGTTTTTCGACAACGACGGGATCAAGTAGACCTCGAACGGATAGTTTTAGCGATTTTCCAAATTCAGAAGACTTCTTGTTTACGCGTGAGTTATACCTAGCCCAACATAAATCCATTAAAGAACCGGTTTCAAAAGAATAGTCTTTTGTCATCATGTCTAAAGCAATTGCTTCCATATCCCTATAAACAGCAAGAGATGCGCCGTGCGTCATTACGACAAGTTTAACACCCTTACCGTACCTGTCGATATTATCTGCTAGATCGAGTGCTGCGCTGTAAAGCCGAATTGCAAAGTCACTGTAGGTTTCTCCAAATCTAGTAAAATGCCCCGCAATCTCTGGGTACTTGTATCCACCGTCGGGTAACTTAACAGGATCGCCGAAATGATACCGCTTGTTGCCTTCACCAAACGACTCGTTGGTAAAAATAACCCAAGCTTGGGTAAACGGTTCGTATCTGTCTCCTGGTCTATAGTCTGCTGGAAGGACAAACTCTCCGTGATCTAAATCAATAAGGCCTTCGTGGGTTGTGGTGATAACCTTAACTGGATCGCCCATTTCTGATATGGCTCTATGTACCAACTGTACGGTTTCCACAACCCTTTTTCTAGGCGATGTGCAGAAAAGCACCCCCTTATATCCCTGAGAAAGTGTTTCATGCACTACTTCGTTGGCGATTCTTTGTACCTTATCTAATTGTCCCTCTGCAAGGGGTGTATCGCGACCACCAGATAGATCATCCTTATCTTCTAAATGCCTGATGATTATTAGTTCCTCGGAGATAAGTTTTTGAATAGCGGGGGAGTCTGCAAGCATCTCCCTTTTACCCTCTACAGCAAACACCGTTTCATTAGCTTCTGTTTCTGATTTTGCGTTATTCATAACACCCACTACATTAGCGGAATTACTAAAATCAATTACTGAATTTTATACGAATTTTTCAATATAAACTACTAAAGAAAGAGACTCTCGTAGAACGTATCCAAACTTGACAATCTCTTTTATAAAACGACCCTAATTATAGCCAGTATTGTTTGTTTGTCAATTGTTCCTGTATTTGACAACTAAAATCGGTAATAATATACTACTCGACAGTATTGAGTTTAATACCCATGGACTATCAAAAGGAGTACATTAATAAAAATCCTAGCCTCGGTCTTGAACAGGCGTCTTTAAAAGCAAAACAAATTTTAGGTTTCTTAGGTGATATAGAAATCAATAGCCTTTTGGATATTGCCTGTGGCGCAGGTGGTATAACGGCAATTCTTGAACACGAGCTAAAACCAAAAGAAACGGTTGGATTGGATATTTCAAGCGAGATGATCAGAGTGGCTAAAAGCAAGGATACCGACAAGGCAATAACTTGGTTGTGTCAGGATATTTTTAATTACTGCCCGGATAGGAAGTTTGATTTGGTTACATGCATAGATATTATTGAGCATGTTGAGGATGACCTAAGATTTCTTAAAAAGGTCTCGTCTTTTGGTAAAAAAGTCCTGGTTAAAGTACCGATGGAAGACTCTATTCTTGATAACAAAATAATCCGGACTCTTAAGATCAGAGACCCCTGGAAGGAGAGTGAAAATAGGTATGGACATATCCACCACTACAATGAGAAGCAACTACTTGAATTGTTTGACAAATCCGGCTTTAAATTAATTAAGCAGGGGTACATACCTTTACCCAAACGAACTCTCCTTTTTTACGAGATACTAAGGGTCGTATTCTTGCCAATAGGGTGGTTTTCACAGCGAGCGATGGCTAACTTTGTTGGCGGATTTAAGCTTGTTCTTATGGAGACAAATATATGATGTTTCTACACCTACCGCCGGTGCGCAAAGAAATATGAAAATAGCTATATATCAGCCACGAATTAGCTACTATGTTGGTGGGGGAGAGGTAGTTCCATTTGAAATGGCCCGGCTATTCTGCAAACACGGACACGAAGTTACAATAGTCACTGCTCGTACCCCATTAGGTTTTTCGGATTATTATCAACAGTTTACTAGCACAAATCCAACAATAAAACACGAGTTTCTCGAGTTACCTGATAATCTGAAATGGATTTACGACGAGAAGCCAGGTACCAGCCAACTAAGATGGGATTTGGAAGCTATACATGTTGGTAGATTGGCACAATCATTTTTTGAAAAAAACCGTTACGATATACTTAATGTTCATTATAAGGTTGATATTCTAGCCTCAAACTCCTCTTATCCTGCTGTTCTATTTTTACATGGGGTTCCTGCAGAACGGGAATACTTTGATCCCATTTGGTTTTCATTCAGTAATACCAAGTACGTTGCGGTTTCGGAATACATTGGCCGTAAGTGGGCAGCTCTAGTTGGGGAATTTGACTACCGTGTTTTTACCAACGGAATAGACACACAGCACTACCATACAATTTCAAGTATAGAGAAAGATATCGATATCTTGTATTTTGGCAGGCTTGTCCCTGTTAAAGGCGTGAATTTTCTTATTGAAGCGATTAAGAAGAATGTTGAGGGCGGTTTAATACCTAAAACGGTAATTGCAGGCAAAGGCAAGGAGGGAGAAATACTGCGCCAACAGGCTAAGGATTTGGGTGTAGATAAATTTATTGAGTTTATCGGCTATGTTCCGGCGGAAGAGGTAGTGTCTCTATATAACAGGTCCAAAGTTTTAGTTGCTCCTTCTTATGACAGAGAGGGTGTTCTTACTACTATGCTTGAAGCCGCTGCTTGTTCTGTTCCAACAGTTACCACAAATAGTTGTAGCATGCCTGAATTCGTTGACGATAGTATTAACGGCATACTAGCAAAGCCACAGGACTCAGACTCACTAGCTGCAGAGATTAGAGCTCTTCTTAATGACGATTTTGTAAGAGTTAAAATGGGGAAAAAAGCTAGGGAAAAAGCGGAAACTTGGGATTGGGAGATCAAATCAAGAAAGTTAGAGAAGTATTTTGAAGAAGTTATAAAATAAATTTATGTCAAAAGAAAAAATTGTTGTGGTTGTAAGGGCGGTTTTTAGATTTGAGGATAAATACCTCGTTGTAGAGCAGCAGAATGCTTCTGGAAATACCTACTCTTTATTTCCCGGGGGTCATGTCAAACCTCATGAGTCTTTAGAGGAGGCAGTAGTACGAGAAGTAGGTGAAGAATTAAATATCGATGATACAAGACCTGTTAGACCCCTTTTCATTAAAGAAACACTATCTCCTTTTGATCGTGACTACGAAGTGTTCTTTGAGTGTGATACAAAAAATGACCTTTCTAAGGTTGAAGTTAGGCAAAAAGCTTATACTGGATATGAAAAAATTAACAAGTGCCTATTAAAGACAGAGGGCGAACTAAAAACTGATAAAAATTTCTTCCCGGAGAGTTTTTTCTCAACCAGCAAGTATCAGTATCTTGAGTTAGAGTTAAAAGAGTATATAACTAGGTTTGGCAGAGACAGGGATGTTAGGAAAGTAACAAGATGAGAGCGATAAATAATGACCCTCAACGGCTTAAAAAGACCTGTTTCTTTGAGGATGACCATGAGGCTGGGGGCGTTATCAGGGAGTTGTCGTTGTGGATGGGTTTCCCAGACACGGATAAAATTCTTACCCTATATTTTAAAGGGGACATAAGATTGAGGTGCGATGCTAGTAAGGTTTATGTGGGGCGAAAAGTCAGCTCAAAATCTGGAGTGAGCTGGAAAGAGTTCTCGTTGAGCTCACGGTTTCTCGGTCCAGTTATTAGTGTTCTTGTTGGAGCGGGATTAACACGCGCTTCGATCAGTAATGTTTTACAGCTTGCTTTTCCGATTGTGAATGACATGCAGGTTATATACCTTAGAGACACACTCATAGCAGAGCATCAATTTGACCTCTCATATCCTGCCGGTGAGACGCCGCCTGAGAAAGTAATTAACCGTCTTATAACTAAGTCTGCTAAAGAGGATGAGATTAAAAAGATGACAGATAAAGATGTAGAGGAATTTGTGTTAGATGATTTAGGAGCTCCAAACGAAAAAATAGTTACTTTTTGCAGACAAACCAACATTAGTTTAAATCAAACTGTACAAACCAGCTATTATCATGGGTTAAGCTCTGTTTCAAACGACTATACTGAGCTATCTAAGGTTTACGAGCTGATAACCGGACAAAAAATGAATGGTTCGCACTCCACACCTCAAAGCTACTCGCAGAGTCTGCCCGCGGCGTCAATTGTTATACCCGTGTACAATACCGGAGAATCAATACTAAAAACACTTAGATCCATAAACCGTCAGAATTTAACGGGAATAAATTTTGAGGTCATTATAGTAGATGATGGTTCTGAGACACCTGTGAAGGATGTTGTAGATAAAATCAGCGCACAGTTATCCTTCCAGCCTGTTATAGTCAGAAAAGAAAAGAACAGTGGCAGTGCTCAAACTAGGAATGTTGGCGCTACCATAGCCAGCAACGATGTGCTGGTATTTGTAGATGGGGACATCGTTCTTACACAAAATTATTTATATGAACATTTATTAAGACATAAAGTACTAAGAAAGGCTGTATTTGTTAGTTTTAAGGAAAATGTAGACCAGGGAGACCCACGGATCACCGAACAAAGTATTGACGGGGGAGTGCCTTTTCCGGATTACAAAAACGACCTAAGGATTACAAAATATTTAGATAAGGACGCAATGGGCTATTATACTGATAGTTACCTGGCTGACGGCGATGTATTCTCCATATTAACAGAAACCGATTATTTTAAAGGTTTGGGATATGGTAGACGGATAGGTGTTTTTGACCTACCCTCAATGGTGGTAGGTCACAACTTTACTATATCTAGAAAGTATTTCCATGAAATCGGTGGTTTTGATAGCACTTTAGATGGATACGGTTTAGAGGATAGCTACATAGGGATAAAAGCTATATCCTCGGGGGCCTTTGTGGTACCCGTACTCTCCTGCGGTGTTTATCATATAGATCACCCTACAAGGCGAGGAGACACCGATCAGCTAAGAAAAGAGTTTGAGCGCAACTCAGAAAAGATAAAGACCTTTCTGTCAAGCCATGGGTGAGTGGGAGGACCCCCCTGGTAGTTAGTGAATTAGGTAAAATCTGTAGTTCGCGAGGCTAGAGTCCCCGTGCATCCTTTAGCAAAGGATGTTCTCCTTAGGTTAAGCGGGTTTTCACGAGGTTTAGCGGTTAGGTGTTTTGCCACAGCCTCGTAGCCTTGATTCCAGATGTGCAGGCGTTCTGTTTCAGGGTATTCGGTTATCGCCCTTTTCTCGTTATTAAGGCGTATTAACCCGTTCCAACCTTTTGGATTATCGCCTTTAAGCTCTTTACCAAAAGTCATTGGTATTTGGAAAACATATTCAAAAGTCTCACCGGAGGGGTAGGCAAGCACCGTGGCAACTTCAAAGTGTCCGGAGTTGTCACCCAAAAGGTTAATTAGTTCTGCTAGTTTAACGGCTAGCACTCTTTTTTCAATGTAATTTGTGTACGGACCAGGGATGCCCAAAGCATGAATGAATAAACTATGGTCTTCTCGGACGGCAGGAAGCCCCATCCCTTGTGCGGCCTCTATTGCAGTAAACTTGGCTATTTCTAGACTCGTGTCCGCTTGGATTTCTGGGTAATCTCTTTCGACACCCTTAATTTCAATGCCATATTTATCAAAAACGCTTTTAGCGGCAAGGAGCTTACCGGCACTGCGCGTTATCAAGCACAGTGCCATACACAGCCAATTATATCTCTTTTTTAATTTCCTACATCTTTACGTATTAGACAGCTTTGTTACAGCTATGGGCAGGCTTTTAGTCAGTTTGACCAGCCAAAAACCCATGTTTTTATAGTGGCTTTAGTTCAGGATAAGACAGACTCGGATACAGGGGAGCAGAATATAGCAAGCATGCGGGTTCTGTCGTCGTGTGGTTTTGAGGAAAGAGGTAGGGTTCAGTATGACGATACAGCCAAGACTAAAGACCGTTTGTTTGTTTTGGACTGGGATAGGCTTCGAGAAAGGATTGAATCTAGGCTGGGAGACTCGCAGGAATAGCCAAGTAGTTGCTCTTACTGCTTGGGTTTAATCGTGTACTTTTTAAGATACCGCATCGGGTTCCACGACCTTTTTTCGCATGTTTAAGGTTCTTCCTACAATTGCCGTGTAATTAAAAACACGAAAGTATATAATATCGAAGTGAATTTGAATCCGAAATTAAGATTTCAGCTTAATAGAGAGCTTGATAAATGGACCTGCAATAACATTGTGTTCTACAACTCCATTATAAAAGGGCATCCCGCCCTTACGGAAGCGGGGGGTTTGGAACCGGAGGCTAAGAAAGCTTTTAATGACAAATATGTTGAGAGTTATTACGAGACACACAAAAGGGAGCTGGGAGATGCCATAGAAAGAATGGGAAACGACTGGTCAAAATTTGAGAACGGCTTCTTTGGATTGACAGACAAACTGTTTAATACCCCGTGGCCGGAAGGAAGATACATCTGCTACCTGTCCATCTTTGACTGTAATCCAAGATTCATAGAAACTAAGGAATTCCAAACATTTTACAAACACCCAGCAACCACAAACTATGTATGTGCCCACGAGATGCTCCATTTTATTTTTTATGCTTATGTGGGGAAAAACTTCGACCAAGAATATAAGAGATTAGGTGAAAAAGTAATTTGGAAACTTTCGGAGATATTTAATGATGTTGTTTTAAGACTACCGGATTTTACGGCTATTACAGATCAGAAAGACCCCGCGTTTTATGCAGAAACCAAACAAGAATTGGACGACGCTATTAAACTTTGGAATGAAACTAAAACCGTTGGGGCATTTGTTACTAAATATTTCGAGGCAAAAATGTATATAATATAAGTAGATATGAACTTTAATTTTACAGTCCACAAAAATCTCCTAACGGCGAGTCTGCTCTTTAGACGCAATCCCAAGGACGGTGGTAGATTCACTGAACTAAAAAACCGGATGTGGGATAAACATAGAGAAGCCTATGAGATACAAAATAGTACGGATTACAAATTTATCTTTGCAGACGACTACAAAAAGAAACTGGAAAACATTTTAGAAAAGACCGAGGCTTTATTAACCGACACAGAAAAGTCAACCGAATATAAAGATTTTTACCAGGAAACTTTAAACTACAGGGATTGGTTGAACAACGAGTGGAAAACTAAGAAAGAGGTGATTGAAAAACACCTAAAAGACATTCTAAAAACAGACCTTCAACCCAAAGATTTTGAGGTGTTGGTTATACACCCAGCAGTCGGGGGAGGTAGTTATTTAAGTGGTGGTAAGATTTTTTGGGGACATAGTGAAGATTGGGGTAACTACAGCCTGGTTTATTTGGTCCACGAGGCATTACATGAGTATTTTAAACATAGTGACCTAACTCACGCCCTCATCGAGCTGATCGCGGATAATGAACTTAGAATAAGGCTAAATAAGGGCGGAGAGTATTTTACTTGTGATGGGGAAGATGTGGGACATGAGTATTTAAGAAAATTAGAAGAAGAGATATTACCAAAATGGAAAGCGTACTTAAACAGTGATAATAAGAAATTATCAACCATCTTTGATTTACAAAAGAAACTAGAAAAGGG
>Ga0172374_1002163_pt1 | contig 12664 bp, 9 predicted proteins | sample LakKiv3m_FD_114536 | JGI IMG/M metagenome (GOLD analysis project Ga0172374, IMG submission 114536) | Freshwater microbial communities from Kabuno Bay, South-Kivu, Congo - kab_092012_10.3m | ecosystem: Environmental > Aquatic > Freshwater > Lake | place: Democratic Republic of the Congo... | reverse complement strand
CCAGCATTCCTTTTCCAAATCAAACGGAGGGAATCATATGCTCACAAGATAACCATACACACAACATAATAAGGCATATCACACGTTATGGGAGTCAAGAAATCTTTGAGACTTCCAGAAGATGTCCAGATGGGACGAAAAGTATTTCGAGCGCGAATTCCGCCTCGCGCCCGCTTCCATAAGGCCCAGACCAACAGATGCAGGGTTCATTTTGATGTTGACTTCCAATACCATTTCATTTTTAAAGTCGTTGCGTGGGAAAGATAGTGTTTTATCAACGCGATGTGAAATGAGGACACGGCTATGAAACATGAGACAGATCGTCTTTTGGGAACTCGCCTTTTGCGCAGCGCTTGTGCGATCGTATTTGCCGGCCTGGCTGCGGTGTTTACATTCTCGCCGGTCCCCTGCGCCTTCGGCCAGACGTCTTATGAGATGACGGTGCACAACAACTTCGGCCCGGGGGAGTTCTACGGCGCCACGCCGACGGACTCGCAGATTTGGCTGCTGACCAATTTCAAGTTCGATTATTGTGTGGGAAACGATCAATGGACCAGCGGAAATGCGACGGCCGGATCCTGGGCGGTGATCCAGCTGAGCCAAATCGACCAGGGCAAGATACGCCTATACCGGGTGAATGGCGGCACCCGCGTTTACGCCATTTTGAGCGACAACCCGCCTCCGGCCGCGCAACCGCCCGGCAACACCGATCTGATCAATAACTATTTCGAATGGAGTTTCGATGCGGCCCCAACTCCCGGCACGCTTGACCTTAGCTGGATCGACCGCTGGGACTTCCTCACCCGCCTCGAGGTCTCGGGTCTCCCAAACCAGGCCACTACGATGGTCTACGGGGCAAAGCAGGGCCAATCCACGGCCGCCGTCAGCGCAGCAATCAAGACCTACACCACTCAAACCGAATACACATGGCTAGGCACGTTTAGCAAACAGCTCTCGTTTCCGGGGGCGACCAGTCCGATCGGCTGGGTAACGAAGAATCAAGACGTAGGCTCTTGGGGTGCCTCCGGCATCAAGAGCCTTGCCAATGCACTGGATCAGGTTATCTCTCAGGCAGCGGCCTCTCCGGAGTGGACGGGAAAGACTTCCGGCATTGGACCGAACTGGACGAAAGCGGGCTTCCGCGTTGGCTACCCCGAAAATATGGCAGACCCTAAATCCGGAACAACATCTGGCTCTGCCTGGACTGCCTACGTCGGATTCACGAAGGATGGGTCGGGTGCCTACACCATGAGGCTGACAGACTTCACGCTATTTAATGCGGCGGGGGGAAATGCCACTGTCTTGTGGTCGGCAGTAGATAACGACAGCGGGGCGGTATACGAAGTGACGGGCCAGGGACTGCTCGAATGCATCTGGTGCTCTACCTGGAACAACCTCGTCACGCGGCCGACCTGGGTTGACAACATCCTCAAGAATAACGGAGCCAATGTCATGTATGCCGTCTACAACGCGCTCGCTTCCGGCGTCATCTACAAGGATGAATTCGTCAACAACACGCCGACGCCCGCCTGGATTGGCGCCGTGCCGCGCATCCTGGGTGTGACGAACTACAATTTCGAGATATTCACCGCGGGGGAACCGGCAGATGCGACTCAATACCACCAAGGACTCCCCGGAATGCTCTGTGGCCAGGATATGATCACCCTGCTGGAGGGTCGCAAAAACGCGCTGTTGAATCCTTACACGCTGGAGCTGCTGCGAACGGCGGAGGTCACCCCGGCCTATTTGTATCCCTCCCAGGACGTGTGGGCATGCAATGGAATCGCGGGCGCCTCGCCGGTGCTCGGCATGCAGACCGGCCCGCTGAACGGGGCGGCTTTTGGCGATAACGCAACGCTGGATTGGTACCTTGGCGGTGGCGGGGGCGCGGAACACCACCATCTGTACGTCACGAAGGACGGAAATTGCGGTACCAGGTCCCCTTGCTACGACTCGATCCAGAAGGCAATGAACGCAGCCAGCACCGGATCGATCATTTTAATAGCGGACGGGACGTACTCTGAAGACATTACCCTGACCGAGTCCAAGACGCTGATCTTTCAGGGGGGGTGGGATAGGTCATTTGCACAGCAGTCAGGGACCACAACGCTGAAAGGGGCGCCCGCTGTACAGCAGGGATCGCTGACGATGCAAGAGTTGAAAATCGAACCCAAATAAGGAACAATGCTCAAGAGCCCGATTAGGGGGAGGGGCCTCCTAACGTAAGCCTGCCCAAGGATTGGCCTGCTGTTGGGTGAATCCAGCGTCACGGCGGCCTGGCCCTGCCGGTCGCCACCTCCCCTCCAGTTTTAAGAAACGGAATCCCCATCGGTGAATATTTTTGATATCACTTTGCGGCGGTCCAGATGGACCGTGATTATGAACATGTGCAGCAGGAGATTCTCATCCCGTCTGATAAGAGTAACATCTCAATAATTGGAGGTAACCCTCTGGATTCCGGCCGTCACTGGAACGACGAACAAGCCAACCACCCGTCATTCCAGCGAAAGCTGGAATGCAGTACCGTCCCAGAGAAGGCAGTCACCCCGATTTATTAAGAAGATACTATAGCATGTACCGGAAATGCTGATACTAATTATGTGTACCTATGGCATGAAAAAGACTATATAGCGCTTATCCAACATGAGAAATCAACTTTCTCTGTATCAAGATTTCCGGTATGCACTATAAGAAAAGGTCTGCCGACATCGTCAGTCCAGCGGATAGTGGTCTTGACGGGTGCCAGACAGACCGGATCCCTGTTTTTTCCATTCAACGGCTACGGGGTTTTCGGAGACGCCGCCTGATAGGATGTTATTTCAAACGTGCGGAATCGCCGGATCTGGGGATACCGCGCATCCGCGTATGCCTCCACTGCGGGGGTGTATTGATACTCCACCATGAACGACTCTATGGCGCCCCTCAATACGTCTTGCAGTCTGTCCAGCTTCTTGCTGAAAGCGTCGAAATCCTTCTTTCCGGGTTGGGCCTTGGCCTCTCCGATGACAAAGACATCCTGCCCGTCGCGGGAGCCTTCGCCATACAAATTGACTTCGTCATATTTCCCAGTAGGATAGATGACATTCCGACGATCCACCCGTGTGAGGGCCACCCCGAATTCCTTCTTCACGAAGGCCGGGAGGTGGGGAATCATCCTGTCCTCAATGCCGTAGCCCACATCCATGGAGAGGCCCCCAAGCTGTTTCTTGACGCTTTTGTGATCCTTGATCAGGTCGTTGAGTGATCGCTCGGTACGCTCTTGCGCCTCTGCAAGCCGTTGCTGTGAAATGGTGAGGGCTTCGAGTCTCCCCTCCATTTTTTCCTGAGCGATGGCGATGGTTTCAAGTCTTCTCTCGGTTTTTTCCTGAGCACTGGTAAGGGCTTCCAGTCTGCGCTCGGTTTTTTCCTGGGCACTGGTCAGAGACCCGATTTTCTGCTCAGTCCGTTCTTGCGCATCGGCGATACGCTTCACCACGGCTTTGAGTTCGTTGAAGTCGTTTCGACCCACGGTGATGATTTTCGTTTTTTCCTCCACCTCGTCAGCGAACGCCAGCAATATATCCCTCATCGCGGGATCGACGCTCTCCAATTTTCGGATCAGTTGCGTGCTCAGTTCCATGGGTATGGTAACCTCTCAAAACGCTATGGGACCACGGCTCTTGCCGCCTTCTTGTCAATCATCTAACATTTTATTTTTATTGTCAAATGATCTTTTGACGGTCCTTATCGTTCGAATTAAGGCCTTCCAGCCGAGACCTGCCCGCCTGGGACAAACCGCCCCAAGGGGCTGACCCTCACTGACGCCAGAGGCACCGATTTACCGATGCAGCATTTGACACAACCGAAAAAATGGGATACTTTTTTGCCATAACATACGGTCGCGGATGAACGCCAGTAATGCGACGTGTGGTTTGTCGAGTTAGAAGTTCAAATGGGGATTTTTTCTGGTAAGTTGAGGCACTTCAAGCTCGCAACGTCCAACTCAATGTCATTAACGATCTGTTTCAGCTCGTTCCACCGATCTGGCGATGTAGGTGCGGCTTTAGCTGCACAGGGACCGTTATCCATGTCCCAACCCCCCGGTTGTGCGGATGAATCCGCACCTACATCTTCTCCATTTAAGGCTTAAGCTAATGACATTGACTTCAGACGCTGTGAAGCCAGTATCCAGCAACCAGACCAAAGGAAGGAACAACGTGACCGACTTGCCATTTGTACACCTTCATGTGCATACGGAGTTCAGCCTGCTTGACGGGGCCATTCGGATCGACCGGATGCTTGAAAAGGCCCGCAGTCTGGGGATGGAGAGCGTAGCCATTACGGATCACGGCAATATGTTCGGGGTGGTGCAGTTCTACGACCAGGCCGTCAAGGCAGGGATCCAACCGATCATCGGGTGCGAGGTGTACGTGGCCCCCGAAGACCGGCGGGAGCGGTCTCCGGCCCCTGGCGGCAGGCCGAACGCCCATCATCTCACACTCCTGGTCATGAACGAAGAAGGGTACCGGAACCTGAGCGCCCTGGTCACCCTGGGTCACTTAGAGGGGTTTTATTACCACCCCCGCGTGGACATGGAACTGCTCCAAAAATACCACGCCGGGCTCATTGCCCTTTCCGGGTGCATGAAGGGGATCGTTCCCTATCTGGCCCTAACCGGACAGATGGAGGCGGCGAAGGAAAAGGCGCGGGACCTGGCCTCGGTGTTTGACGGACGCTTTTACTTGGAGGTCCAGGCCAACCAGCTTCCCGAGCAGAAACGGGCCAACCGGTTTCTGAGAGAGATCTCCGAGGACCTGTCCATCCCCTTAGTGGGCACCAACGACTGCCATTACCTGAACAAGGAGGACGCCCAGGCCCATGACGTGCTCCTGTGCATCCAGACAGGGAAGTCGGTGGATGATGAGAAGCGGCTCAGGTTTTCCACGGACGAGTTCTATTTCAAGTCCCGGGCCGAGATGGAAGAGGCCCTTCAGGGATATGAGGACGCCCTCGACCATACGGTCCAGGTGGCGGAGCGGTGCGACTTCAAGATGAGTTTTGGTCAGTACAAGTTCCCCGTGTTTCATACGGAGACAGACCAAAGCCTGGACGACATGCTGACCGATAAGGCCCGGAAGGGGCTTGCGCTGAGACTGGCCGAAAAGGAGGCGGAAGAAGGTCCCCTCTCCGAGGCCGTTCGGGCGGAGTATCGTGACCGGCTCGAGTTTGAACTCTCGGTGATCCTCAAGATGGGGTTTGCCGGGTATTTCCTCATCGTGGCCGATTTTATCGAATACGCCCACCAAAACGATATCGCGGTCGGGCCCGGCCGGGGCTCGGCGGCCGGCTCTCTCGTGGCCTATTGTCTCAACATCACCAATATCGAGCCGATCAAGTATGGGCTCCTCTTTGAGCGGTTCCTCAATCCGGCCCGCATCAGCATGCCGGATATCGATATCGACTTCTGCGTCAACGGCAGGGACCAGGTCATCCGCTACGTGGCGGAAAAATACGGCCGGGAAAACGTCAGCCAGATCATTACCTTCGGGACCATGAAGGCCCGTGGGGTCATTCGGGACGTGGGCCGCAGTCTCAACATCCCCCTTGGAGAGGTGGACCGCATCGCCAAGCTGGTGCCCGAGGGCCCGGGGGTCCGCCTCGACGAGGCCATTCGGAACGAGCCCGAATTGAGAAGCCTGGAAGAGGCCGGGGGCCCCGGCAAAAAGCTCTTAGAGATATCCCGCGCCTTAGAGGGGCTGGCCCGGCATGCATCCACCCATGCCTGCGGCGTGGTGATTGCAGATCGGCCCTTAGTGGAATACCTCCCCCTCTACCGCGGGCACAAGGGTGAAATCATGGCCCAGTTCACCATGGAGCGGATTGAAAAGCTGGGCCTCATCAAATTCGATTTCTTAGGCCTCAAGACCCTGACGGTCATCAAAGAAGCCCTTCGGCTCATTGAGAAGACCGCGGGGGAGACGATCGACCTGGGAAAGATCCCCCTCGACGATGAAGCGCCCTACCAGCTCTGCTCCGATGGAAAGACCACCGGCGTTTTTCAGTTGGAAAGTTCGGGCATGAAGGACCTCCTGAGAAGGCTGCGGCCCGAGGTTTTTGAAGACATGATCGCCCTCATGGCCCTGTACCGGCCGGGACCGCTGGGGAGCAACATGATCGACGACTTCATCAACGGCAAACATGGAAACGGCAGGATCAACTATTTCCTGCCCACGCTGGAGCCGATCCTCAAGGAGACCTATGGGGTCATCTTGTATCAGGAACAGGTCATGAAGATCGCCCAGGTCCTGGCCGGCTATACCATGGGAGAGGCCGACGAGCTTCGCAAGGCCGTGGGAAAGAAGAAGCCCGAGCTGATGGCCAGGCATCGCGCCAAGTTTGTGGAAGGGGCGGTGGGAAACGGGGTGGCGCCCCAGATGGCCGAGAAGCTCTTCGGGCTGATCGACAAGTTCGGAGGGTACGGGTTCAACAAGTCCCACTCTGCGGCCTATGCCATGATTGCCTATCAGACCGCCTATCTCAAGTCCCACTATCCGGTCCAGTTCATGGCCGCCCTCCTGACCCAGGACATGGGGAATCAGGACAAGACCATCAAGAACATCGCCGAATGCCGGGCCATGGGGATCGAGATCCTTCCCCCGGACGTGAACGAGAGCCAGGCGGATTTTTCCGTGGTGGACGGAAAGATCCGGTTCGGGCTGGCCGCAGTCAAGAATGTGGGCGTGAAGGCGGTGGAGCTGGTGATCGAGGAGAGGGACCGACACGGACCGTTCGGGGATCTCCTCGACTTCTGCAGGCGGGTGGATGGGTCCAGGGTCAACCGAAGGGTCTTGGAAGGCCTCATCCAGTGCGGGGCGTTTGATTTTACCCGGGAATACCGGTCGCGGCTTCTCGCCGGGCTCGATGACGCCCTTCGCATCTGCGGGGCCAACCACGACCCCAATCAGCTCAATATCTTCGGATCGCTGGCCTTTCAATACGGGGGCGCCGGGGGGCTCCTTGAACTCCCGGACATTCCGGAATGGTCGGAGGCAGAGCGGTTGAGGAAAGAGAAGGAGGGCCTGGGGTTCTATATTACCGGGCATCCTTTAGACAGCTTCCGGCAGGAGATCGATCGGTTTGCCACGTGCCTTATTCAGGACCTTCCCAACCGCACGGACAAGGGGCAGGTCAAGATCGCCGGCGTTGTGGAGGGTCTCAAGCTCAAACGGACCAAGAAGGGAGACAAGATGGCCGTCATTCAACTGGAAGACCTGACCGGTTCGACCGAGGTGGTGGTATTTCCGGATATCTTCGCCTCGGCCTCGCCTCTCCTGAAGGGGGATGATCCCCTCCTCATCACCGGGATTGTGGAGATCGGGGAGAATGCGGCCAAGGTCATCGCCAAGGAGATCGAGAGGCTCAGCGATGTCCGTCTCAGCGTGGTCAAGGCCGTTCGGGTCGCCCTTGAAAATGGGAGGGCCTCTCGGGAGACCCTGGAAGACCTGCGGGATATCGTCTTCAAGTACCCCGGGGAGAGCCGACTCCTCTTCAAGGTGGGCGTGCCCGAAGGAGATCCGCTCATGATATCGGCACACGACCGGTTCAATGTGCTCCCCTGCCGGGGGCTCCTGGCCGAGATGAATGAGCTTCTGGGGTATCAGGCGTGGGAGCTGGTTTTGAAATGATGCAGGGAGCAAAGAGCAGGGAGCAAGGAGCAGAGAGCAAGGAGCGGGGAGCGGGGAGCGGGGAGCGGGATGCTGGTTTCACCAAGTTCGAAGTTACGAGTTTGAAGTGCCTAAAGTTACAGAGGGAAAATTCTGATTTGAACTTTTAACTCCACACTTCACACTTCACACTTGGATACAAACCCGAACCAAGGAGGCCTTTATGGGTCGGATGTCTGTGAGAAGAAGAAATGGTGCACGCTGTCTCTTGTGGCTGGCAATGGCGTGTCTGTGGGGGACCTGTTTTACGGCGTCGTCGTGGGCCGGAAAGGAGGTAGGGATGAGCAAGGGATCTGGAATGATCGTCAGGGAGGCCCTGGGGGCCGGGAGATGGTTCCCTGGGAGCGGAAAAGAACTGAAGCACATGGTGGACGGGTACATGGAGAGTGCCCGGGTGGAGAAGGTGAACGGGAGGATCGTGGCCGCCATTGCGCCTCATGCCGGGTATGTCTATTCCGGGAAGGTGGCCGGGCACACGTTTCGGGCCATCAGGGACAACGCCGAGACCTGGGGCCGGCCCGACACGGTGGTGGTCCTTGGGATCGGGCATCGCGGCGGCTTTCAAGGGGTGGCGCTGATGGACGGCGACGCGCTGAGGACGCCCCTGGGGGATGCGGCGCTCGACCAGGCGGGCGCAGCCGTCATGGCGGCGGCAAGCCCCCGGATATACCTCGATTACCGTCCCCATGCGGGCGAGCATTCGGCTGAAAACGAGGTCCCCTTTGTCCAGGCGGCCCTCCCTGGCGCCCCGATCATCGTCGGACTCGTGGGGGACCATGATCCCCGTACCCTGGACGATCTGGTGGCTGCGCTGGACGCCCTCGCCGGAAAGAAAAAAATCCTGGTCATTGCCAGCAGCGACATGCTCCATGATGCGGATTATGGGCTGGTGACACTTACCGACAAGGACAGCCTGAAGAGGGTCGAGGCCATGGATTACGCGGGGATTCGGGAGGACTGGGGCTATTCCAGGCAGACCTTCTGCGGGATTGGTCCGGTCCTGGCGGCGATGCGGTTTGCAGAACTCAAGGGATGTAAGGAAGCGACGGTCCTTTTCTACCGGAACAGCGGCGATGATTTCCCCGAGAGCCGGGGCCGCTGGGTAGTTGGGTACGGATCGGTCGTGTTTGCCGTCCCCAAGTAACGCGCGGCACACCCATGACCCAAAGCGATCTCACACAAAGCCCTGGATCCCACAAAGCAAAATCACAACAGAAGTATTTCTTAATATCATCTCCGTGTCTTTGTGTCTCTGTGTGAGATATTTTTGTTGTGGCTGTTAGGCCGTATCAGGAAAGCAGGTAATCCAGTATGGCGGCAGCCCCGTGCATCTTGTTTTCCGCCTGCTGCCAGACAATGGAACGGGGGCCTTCGATGACGTCGTGGGTGATCTCGAGTCCCCGGTGGGCAGGGAGACAGTGCATCACCACGGCGTCCTCGGCCGCTACACGCAGCAGGTCGGCGTTGATCTGGTATCCCTGAAAGATATCCAGCTTTGTTTTTTCTTCTTCTTCCTCTCCCATGCTGACCCAGACGTCGGTATAGAGGATGTCGGCGTCGGCCGCAGCGTCTTCCGGGCGGTCGAATACATTCAGACTGGCACCCGTTCGGGCTGCGATGTCATGGGCCTTCCGCAGGATCTCGTTCTTGGGTTTATAGCCCTTGGGAGCGGCCACGTTCATGTGCATGCCCGCCAGGGCGCAAACCAGGAGCAATGAATGGCAGACATTGTTTCCATCGCCGATGTAGGCAAGCCTCAGACCCTCGACCCTCCCCTTGATTTCGAGGATGGTGAACAGGTCGCAGACCGCCTGGGTCGGATGCTCGAGGTCGCTCAGGCCGTTGATCACCGGGATATGGGAATGGCGGGAGAGGTCTTCCACCGTCTGATGGGCGTAGACCCGTGCGACGATCGCATCGAGATAGCTGCCGAGCATTCTGGCCGTGTCCTCGATCGGCTCCCCCCGTTTGATCTGGAGATTGCCCGGGGCCAGGTAGATGGTGGCGCCGCCGAGCCGCAGGATGGCCGACTCGAAGCTGGTCCGGGTCCGGGTGGAGGGCTTCTCAAACAGGATGCCGATGACCCTGTTTTTGAGGGCGTCGATCGGTTCACGCGCCTTGATGCGGGCCTTCAAATCCCGCGCCCTGTCGAAAATGGCAAAAAGGTCATGTGAGGTGAGATCGCTGGCTGTCAGAAGTGACCGTGTCATGGGATACCTCCATGGTAAATGAGCTAAAGTGACTAAAGTGAATGGGGCAAGCAAAGCTCTTTGATGATCGTGGGCAGCCCTTCTTAGCGGGATCAATTGTCCGGCTAATGACCCCGCTTTTGATGCAAAGGAGTTATGATAAGAGAATTCAAGATACATTTCAACCTATTATTTGTCTTTCAGTCATAGAGTCGCCGATTCTTTTTTTGACATGAGCCAGGCCCTGGAATATAGTCCCGTATCCAAGTGTGGAGTGTGAAGTGTGAGGTTAAAAGTTCAAATCGGAATTTTCCTTTGCAACTTTAGGCACTTCCAACTCGTAACTTCAAACTTGGTGAAACCAACATCCAGTATCCAGAGCCAGTTTCACGTGAGGCGATCCAATGACTAACCACGCTCGACAGGCCCCGGCTTGGCCGGCGGCTTCCCAGGAAGAGATCCGCAGTCTCATCCAGATCATTGAAGAGGTGGCGAGAGGGCATTACTCCAATGATGTTATGGCGTTTACCAGGCCCGGCCATTCTGAAATGATTCAGCGGGTTGCCGAGGCCATGGGGATGATGATGGTTCGAGTGGAGGCGAGGGAGGTCCGGCTGGAGGAGTTGATCGCCCAGCTTCAGGATCTGAATGCCCTGCTCAGGAAGAATATTACCCAGACCGTGATCGCCGTTGCCAATGCCCTTGGCGCACGGGATCGGTACACCGAAGGCCACGCCTTGCGCGTGTCGGTCTATTCGGAACGGCTGGCGCGAAGGATCGGTTTGCCCGAGGAGGAGGTGGATCAGGTCCGAATCGGGGGCATGCTCCACGACATCGGCAAGATCGGATTCAGCGACCGGATGTTCAGCAGCGGCGACTTCAAAAATTGCGACGGCATGCTGGAAGAAATCCGCAAACATCCTGACATCGGTGTGGATATCCTCAACCAACTCACGTTTCTCGGGCCTGTGGTGGATTATGTCCATTACCATCATGAAAGCCTGGACGGGTCCGGCTATCCGGTTGGGCTCACAGGGGACGACATCCCTCTCGGGGCCCGGATCATCAGCGTGGCCGACTGTTTTGACGCCGTCACCACGGATCGGTCTTACCGGCAAGGGAGGAGCGTGGAAGAGGCGTTTGCCATATTGAGAGAGCTGAGCGGAAAGCGGCTCTCTGCGGAGCTTGTGGAGGCCTTTATTGAGGAGATTCGGGAAGGGGGCATGATCTGAAGCCCCTAAGGGAATAGGGTTTGATCGAGATAGGCAAATCCCAGGGCTAAGAGTGCGGGATGATCCTCCATCGAACTCTGAACCTCTAAACGGTTACGGGGAATCGTACGGAAAACGTACTCCCCCCAGAAGAAAAGCAGTCTGATTGTGTCGCTATAAATGGACACATAGAGATTCTTCCCGGGCATTGGTCCGTATCGTCGGGTATGAATCGGCAGCGGGTGCTTTCAAATCCCACCGAGAATCCGCAACGTTCCGAAAAGACCTTGGTTCGCAGCAGATCTGCACCGGCCCCCCCGGCATTGAACTGGTAGGGCCTTTTGGATGAATAGTTCATGGTGTCCTGGGTATGAAAAAATCCGTTGAAGATCAGCCTCTGGTTTTGCGGGCTGATGCCAACCCCGCCATCGCGAACATCGACGCAGATCTCACGGTCCCTCTCCCTGAGACTCACCTCGATCCGCCCTTCATCCGGGGTATTTTCTATGGCATTTTTTAGAAGGCCTTCAAACACCTTCCGCAGGACCTTTTCGCCTGTATTCACCCAATGTCCCTTCTCAAAATCCCTGATGATTTCCAGCTCCCTTCCCTGGATGGATGAGATGGCCTCATTGGACAGATCATTCAATAACGCATGGAGGTCTGTTCTTTCCGCATCAGGATCTTCACTGCCGTAAACGGATTCGATGCGTTTGAGGACCAGGGCCAGGGCCTCGGCGTGTCGGGGATCGCTTTCCTCGCTGCATTCTTCCACAAAATCGGCGGCGGACGCGACAATGTAACGAATCCTCTCCTTTTCCTCAAAGGCCCTTAAATTGAGGATGTCGTCAATCTTCCCTTGCAGATCAGTCAACCGCTTTACATTGCGCATTCCCCTTTGAATCATTCTTGCCTGTTTCGGGTCGTCTCCCTCCTGAAGGTCCCTAAAAAATCGGTCGAATATGGTTGTGATCAGCGCCAGCGGCGTTTTTAACTCGTGCGACAGGTGATGGATCGCCCTTTCCATCGCCTTATTGAGGTCCTTCAGTTCCTCAACATATCTCATATTTTCCAGGGCGATAGTCACGTAGTTGGATATAAAGGTCAATAATTCGAAGTCGTCGTCAGTGAAATCACCGGACCGCTTGTTGAGATTGCAGTGCGCCGATACAGTGGCCCGCCCAATTGACAAGGGGGACGCACATGATGTTCCGGGTCCTGAACCCGGACTTCTTGTCTACCTCGGAATAAAACCGGGGATCGCTGTATGCGTCATTGACGGTCACCGGAACGCGATGTTGAAAGACCCATCCGGCCACCCCGTAATCGGAAGGGATGCGGATCTCTCGTTTTTTCAGCCCGACCCCTACCAGCGACCAGAGCTGGTCCGCCTTATCGTCGTGCAGAAACACCGTGCTCCTGATCGACTCCATGACCTCATTGGTTTGGTGAATGATGACCTCAAACAGGCGATCCCTGTCCACCTCAGCGGTGATGAGTTGTCCGACATGAAAGGCCTTCCGGTAACGGCGCAGCCGCTCCTTCATGTCCCGATATTCGT
>Ga0172374_1002161_pt1 | contig 12671 bp, 10 predicted proteins | sample LakKiv3m_FD_114536 | JGI IMG/M metagenome (GOLD analysis project Ga0172374, IMG submission 114536) | Freshwater microbial communities from Kabuno Bay, South-Kivu, Congo - kab_092012_10.3m | ecosystem: Environmental > Aquatic > Freshwater > Lake | place: Democratic Republic of the Congo... | reverse complement strand
TGTAGATCCGCAACCTATCTGGCACAGCGTCAATGGAACTGGCACCGCACCAATCTGGTTGGCACAGCGTCAATCTAGTTGGCGTGAGCGACGGCACGTAGATGCCACGAACGTCGCGGCTTCGACCGAACCAACTGGTCTCACCGTGGCCACACGGTGAGACCAGCGACGCGGCGGGTAATGTCGCTGCGTCTTTCGTCGTTGCGTTGAAGAAGGCGATAGTCGGGCAGAGCGTGCGTTCGGTGGCTGCGAACTGCGGCGTGAACCATCAGACTCTGCGCTCGATTCTGTCTGGCGAAGTGTGGCCAGACATGCGAACTATCGCTCTACTGGAAATCGGTCTGGACAGGAAGCTCTGGCCAGGGTCGCGATGAACGCGATCGGATCGTGCTGTTCGCTCGAAGCTGCTTGATAGGTGCGCCTCGCTTACACTGCCGACGAGAATCGCAGGAGTCTAACGGCGTCGAGGTCGACTAGCCGCCGTATCGAGCAGAGGAAGGTGTGCGACGCGAATGCAGATCACAGCCGACGTCGCTGTCCCCAGTGAGTTGCTGCAAGCGGCGCGATCTGGGCAGCTCGTCTTGTTCATCGGCGCGGGCGCGTCTCTCAACTCTCCCTCGGACCTGCCGTTGTTCAACGGCTTGGCAAAACGTGTCGCGGACGAACTGGGCGAGCGGTTTGTAGAGACCGAGAACCCCGACGCTCAACTCGGCGACATGGAGTCGCGACACTCATCAGTCAAGGAGTTGGTGCGTGCGATCATTGCCGACGAAAACTCATTGCCGAATGAGACGCACCGGGCAATAGCGAGGCTGGCTGGTGCCTCCGGTGCTCGCATCGTCTCAACGAACTACGACGAACATGTCGAAACGGCAGCGCGCCAAGAGGGCGTCGAACTGGGCAGACGGTATGTCGCGCCAGCACTTCCACTTGGGCGCGACTTCGATGGCGTGATCTATCTTCATGGTTCCGTATCGGAGGCCGCGAAGACGCTCGTGCTGACGGACCAGGATTTTGGGCGCGCCTACTTGACCGACGGATGGGCGCGCCGTTTTGCTCACGAACTATTCATGAACTGGACTGTTCTCTTCATCGGCTATAGCCACAACGACGTTGTGATGACGTACCTCGCGCGCGGGCTTCCCTCTGGAGCGAAGAGGTTCGTCCTCACGGCCGAGCCGGATCACAAGCGATGGAGACCGCTAAGCATCATCCCCGTACCGTATCCGGCGGATGATGAACACACAGCCCTACCGCTCGCCTTGAACGCATGGGCAGATCTGATGCGAATGGGACAGCTCGATCACTACGCGCGCGTGCGAGAGATCGCCTCTGGCGCCCCACCAAAAGAGCCTGAGGAAATCGACTACCTCGCTGATGCCATCACAACCTTGGCCGGCGTGGAAGGGTTTGCATCCGTTGCTCGCGGGTATGACTGGTTGCGCTGGGCGGAAGAGCAGCCAAGATTCAAGGAGCTCTTCCGAGCTGGACGCCGTAGTGATGTCGCGTCGTCCGTTTGGGGGGAATGGTTCGTTGAGCACTTCGTTTCCGATCCCTTGAACTCCGGCATCGGGCTGAGCACGATTGCGCGCCTTGGTCCGGTACTTTCTGCGGACCTGATCTGGAGGATCAGTCGAGCGCAATCGAACCTGTATGTCGCTTCGCCGCGCGATGCACAGCGCTGGGACGCCGCGCTGACGGCGGCTGTGCGCAGCGGCGGCGAGGAAGCAGACAGTCTCTGGTATCAGCCGTACAGCAACCCTTACGAGGGAGCAGCTCTCTTGCCAGCGTTGCGCCGAGCGCTCATGCCGACACTGCGCTTGAGTGAACATCGGTCATGGCTCCCTCTGATCTCTGACAAGGAAGATGAAGCGGCGGAGACACTGAAGCCTGCGGGGGTGTCGGCAGATATCCAGTGGTCGATTTCTGAGGGACTTCTCAAGCCACTACGGGAGCGGCTGGACGCGCAGCTAGAACAGGTAGCGCTCGACACGTTGCAGATCGCAGAACAAGGCCTGCGCGATGCATACGCTCTGTTGGACGCTTTCGAGCCTGACCGCGCTTTCGATTCATGGTCATTTCGTCGCAGCGCAATCGAACCGCATGCTCAGGACCAATTCCCGGGTGAAGAAGATGTAATTATCGACCTTCTGCGCGATTCCGGAGCTCTCGTCGCACGTACGGACATCTCCCTGGCAAGACGGTGGCTGCAGTCGGAGTACGCGTTGTTCAAGCGACTGGGCATGCACTTGATTGTTGAGGAGAGCACCTCGGCAGACGTCCGTCTCGCCACTGTCCTAGAGCTAGGCCTGCTATACGACTACGACGCAAAACATGAAGTCTTCCGGTTTCTCGCGACAGCGTCGCCGCAGCTCTCTCCGGAATCACGCCTAGTAATGCTGGACGCGGTATTGGACGGTCCGCCTCATGAGCGCGACGACGACCACGACCCGAGCGGTCGCTTTGACCAGAGAGCGATCTTTGACCGGCTCGAGTGGGTGCAACGATTCGTTGCGGGCTGGAACGAGCTTGACCAGGCAATCGAGGCCATTCGTGAGCGGGAGCCGAACATGGGCGTGCGCCCCCATCCGGACCATGACACATGGATGGAGTCGGGGACCTGGGGGGGAAGGCCTCCGGTTACCGCAGAGGATTTCCTCAACCTGATCGAGACTCAAGGGCCTTGGCGGGCCCTGGAAGCGATCGTCGCCCGCGACTACCGTGAACGTGATTTCGGCGAGCCCACGTGGGATGACGCGGTTCAACTCATCAAAGACACGGCGTCAGCCCATCCCGAATCTGCTCTGCTCCTCTACTCGTCCCTGAGGATCACTCCTCTCCAGCGTCATCAGGATCTGATCGCTGCCTGTATTTACGGCTGGGCGGATGCCGATCTAGACGCGAGCCAGCTTGACGCGGTTCTCGCGCTGCTGGAAGCCGAGCCGCTCGTTGCAGATCTTGCGCGCCCCATAAGTTTGTTCGTCTTGAGCACGGCGAAGACGTTGGATGTGAGTGACAGCGCTACGGTGCTTGCGCGACTCGATGACCTTGCTCTTACAGCGTGGTCGGAATGCGCGGCTTCTTTTGAGGGAACCGGTTGGTCAGACTCGATTATGCGCGGTCTGAACACATGGCCCGGGTTTGTCGCACAGTACTGGGTGCAGCGGATCTCGCTCCGATGGCAGGCCGAGCGGGATGGGTGGACTGGCCTCCACGATGTCGAGCGAGTCGCGATTGAAACAATGCTCCCGTCCGGTGGGTCTGCCGACGCCGCAGGTGCCGCGCTCGGCATCCTCGCCGCCGACTTCGCATTTCTGTTTGCAGCCGACCGTGAGTTCGCGGTTGCAGAGCTGATGCCGCTCTTTGATGTAAACGAATCGTCCTGCGCACCGGATGCATGGTTCAGCTTTCTTCATCAGCCCCGCACGACTCCCGAGATCCTCGACAGCGGGTTTTGGAGGATCATGCGCGACGCAGAAGAAGTGGCGTCCTCCCTCACCGATCGAGGCGTCAACGAACAGTACTGGCGGTTGCTCGCCTCGATAGCGGCCTACTCGACAGCGACTTCGGTCGATCGACGTGAGTTGGTTGGGACGCTAGCCCGCAGAACCGATCAGGTGCCCCTCATCCGTTTTCTTCAGGCGTTGGGCTCGATCCTGCACTCAGATGAGCCCGAGGCATCTCGTGAGGTTTGGGAGAGATGGCTGAGCGACGTGATGGCGCAACGGTTCTCGCTTCCCCGAGCTGTACTCCCCGAGCTCGAACGCGCAGCGTGGGGCGACCTCGCTCTCGACCTCGGCGAACGCTCCGCGATCGAGATCAGTGCCAATGCCCCGGGCCCGATCGTCTCTCAAACGCGCTTCAGCCACCTGGCCGAGACGTTTGCACGGCAGAACGCCACTCTCCTGATCGCGACGGCGAACGACAGGCTGCAGGAGACAGCGGAAGCCGACTGGCACGTGCGGTACGAACTCACCGAGCTCGTGCAGCGCGTCGGCTCATCGGCTGACGCGGGCGTTCTTCAAGCGCTAGTCGAAACGGCGCTGTCTAAGGGGATTACGGAAGCGCTTACCTGGTCACCGTTCGGGTGATTGAGGAGTATGCGGCTTTGACCTGAGCCTGCGTCATTGGTCGCGATATCACGGTTCATCGCGGTCGCCGTGGGCTCGTAGCGATGCCATCAACGTGGACGTCGGAGAGCTCGATAGATGGTTGACCGCCCGACGCCGAGCGCGTTTCCGATCTCGGTGACGGTCATCTTTCCTTGCTGGTGGGCGTCTCGCGCGATCTGCTCTTGATCCGCAGAAAGGAGCCGCGGCCGTCCGCCGAACCGCCCTCGAGCCCGAGCTGCAGCTAGTCCCGCGTTGGTCCGTTCCCGAATCAGGTCTCGCTCGAACTCGGCCAAGGAGGCGAATACGTGAAGGATGAGGCGGCCGCCAGCGGAGTTGGTGTCGATGGTCTCGCGAAGCGACCGAAGTGCGACCCCGCGTTTGTGAAGGTCATCAACCCGCTCAATGAGGTCTTTGAGCGACCGCCCCAGGCGGTCGAGCCGCCAGACCACGACGGTGTCGCCCGGACGTAGAAGGTCGAGAAGATGAGCGAGCTCTGGCCGGTCACCGGCTCCCGGCGCGGTCTCGACCAGAATGCGGCCGCAGCCAGCTTCGCGCAGCTCGTCGATCTGGAGTTGCGCGTTCTGATCGCTCGTCGACACGCGTGCGTAGCCGAAGACCTCGCCCACAAGCCGAGAGTACCGATACTCGTGCGTCCTGTCATCAAACGGACGTTGATTCTGGCACTGAGTTCTGACAGTTTGACACGCCGACCAGCGTCGAGGACTGTGACTTGCGCCAGAAAATGTCGTGTTTACCGCGTCGCTTATCGTCCGATGAGGAGCGCTTCTTGGGCAGCGTCGACGGCCTCAGGGATGAGGTGCGTCTGCCTATTGATGTCGAGTATGCGGTTGATCTGGGTGACGAGCCTGTCGGCGAGGCGGAAGTTTCCGTTGGTGGCCCGGACTATTGCGGCGAGAGCTGCGGTGTGTGCGAGACCGGAGTCGTCTGGGTCGGGGTCCGGGAGGCGCTGCGCGACGACGGCCGTGAGCTCGTCACTGCGTAGCGCCCGGTACTCGTGAGCGAACCCGATGCGGCTGTATAGCTGGGGGTAGCGGGCGAGCCGTTTTTCGATGCCGGGCATGCCGATGAGGATGACGCCCATCCGGTGGCGGTCGTAGAAGTCGCGGACTTGTTCGAGGCCGGCGGTTTTGAGTCGGTCGGCTTCGTCGATGATGAGCAGTTCGGTGTTCCCGCTGTGTTGGGACTCGGCGTGCACGAAAGGATCAACGTGCCCGTGCTGGGCGTAGTCGATGGCCCAGGAGATGTGCTGGCATGCCCGGGGCAGGCCTTGATCAATCTGTTTGATGGACGCGGCGACGGTGGGTGTGAAGAACGCCGTGCGGCTTCGTTGTACCGCTTCGGGCACGGGTGGCAGTGCGCCTTTGCTGCGGGAGAGCGGGTACCACTGCTCCCATTCGTCGGTGCCGGCGTAGTTGCGTGCGGAGCGTGTCTTGCCGACGCCGGGTGGTCCGTAGCAGAGTCCGATGTAGCGGTGGGATCGGACGGTGTCTGCGAACTCGGCGAAGCGTCGGTGCTCACGTGTGGTCACGAATGTGGGCAAGGTATCTGCGCGGGGCGGGGGTGCATCGGTGAACTCGTCGAAATAACCGTTGAGGAATCGGCGTCCGTCATCGTCAGGCGTGAAGAGAAGAGACTGGGGCTTAGCGTCTGGATCAGTCACTGGCGTAGGTCCTTAATCCGTGTCGCGTGGGAGGTGTCGCGAGATGGTCAGGTGTGCTGTCGAGCATCGTTGCGATCAAGGGTTGGTGGCGCGTGTCTTCGGGAAGGGAACCCGCATGAGCGGTGAGCTCGCGGAGTTGCTGCTTCAGGGCGCGACGCCGCGCGTTCCTCGCGGTTTGCAGATCAGCAAAAGAGACGGTTTCCGAGGAGCGCTCGGGGGCAATTGCGCGGCAGAGGAATGCGTTGTCGTGGAAGATTCGTATCTCTCCGAGGTCGCGGGGGTCGTATCGCACCGTGACGTCTTCGCCGACGTATGCGGCGAGGACTGGTGAGATGTATCGGGTGGATGCGAAACGGATCCCGTCGCGTTGCACACGGCGGGTTGTCGCTGCGGTGAGTAGAAGCAGATTGATGTCTTCCGGGCGGGCGGGTGTTCGAGGGATGAAACTGTCGCTGCGCCATCGCTCGTGCGGGGCAGCGCCCGTCGATGAGTGGATGCGTTCGTTGTATTCGTCGACGATGAATCGCTCGAGAACGTCGTCGAGCTGGTGCAAGGTCAACCTGGGTTCGGTGATGGGCGATCCACCGGTGCCGTGCGGGATGAAGCCGGGTAGGTGCGGCAGCAGCTCGGTCGTGATCGTTCGGTAGAACCGTTCGATCTTGCCGCGTCCCTGCGGGACGCCGATCCGTGAATGAATCAAGCGCACGTGCACGTCGAGGCACACGTGTTCGATCCTGGTCGAGGTGAAGTCGGACCCGTGATCGCTGTAGAGGATGTCCGGGAGGCCCGACACCACCCACTTCGGGTTTCGTTTCCGAGTAATGGCCTGGTGGAACGCCAATGCGGAATGCTCGGCCGTGGGTGCTGAGACGCTGACCGCGTAGCCCGCGATCGCTCGTGAGTAGTCGTCGAGCACGATCGTGAGCCAGGGGCGGACGGCCTGCTGCCGGTCATCGAGAATCATCACATCGAGCAGAGTGTGGTCCATCTGCCACTGTTCATTCGGCGCAGAGGTTGTGCGGCGGTAGACCAGCTCGAACTTGTCTCGATAGGCCGCGTCCCCGCCGTCCGCGAGAGCAGTCAGGCCCGGGTCGAGCGCGTGCACGATTTCGCGGACCGTGGTGTACCCCGGGACGGATAGTCCTCGGCCCCTGGTGATATCACCGATGCGGCGGTGGATATACGCGATCGTCGGCGCGGGTCGCCGCACAGCAAGCGCCTCAATCGCCTTCACCAGCTCGGCGTCGATGCGCCTCGAACCCTTATCGCTGCGAGGTGCCCGTGAGAGCTGTCCCGTTTCCATCCGAGCGGCCCATCGTTGCAAGGTCCGCACCGCGACACCGGAGTGCGCCGCGAGCAGCGTCCAGGGCACCCCGTCCTGGTGTTGGCGCACAAGCTCGGCTTTCTGCCGGTCGCTGAGGTGCGCCATGATTCCTCGTTAGGCCCGCTCGACGTGCTCGGCCAGGTGCCGGTAGATCGTGGGCCGGGACACTCCGAACGTGTCGGCAATCTCTTGGACGGTGTGGCCGCCCTCGTCGTACATCGCCCGGGCCTGCCGGATCTTCGTTGGCGTCATCTTGAACTTCGGGCCGCCCTTTCGGCCCCGGGCGCGGGCGGCCGCGAGGCCGTCGTGGGTGCGTTCGACGATGAGGTCGTGTTCGAACTCCGCGATCGCAGCGAGCATGTGGAAGAACAGGCGACCTCCCGGCGTCGTCGTGTCGATGCCCTGCGAGAGTGCCTTCAAACCGACCCCGCGCTGTTGCAATTCGTCCGCGACCTGTTTGAGGTTTCTCACCGACCGGCCGAGCCGGTCAAGTTTCGTCACGACGAGCGAGTCTCCCTCGCGCAGATATCCGAGGGCTTCCGTCAGTGCCGGCCGTTTCGCCAGGGTGCCGGATGCGTGCTCGACGAAAATCTTGTCGCAGCCCGCCGCATTGAGCGCATCCGTTTGGCCGTCGGGATTCTGGTCTCGGGTTGAGACTCGGGCGTAACCGATCGTGGCCATGCCTCAGTGTAACGTGAACGCCGCTTGTTTTACATAGATTGCTGACACGGGTCGTGAGACACGACTCGCCGAACTGGCCGACCAAAATTCCGGATGACTCATGAACGGTCGTTTGAGAGTCACCGCAGCGGCAGACGGGATTCAGCTTCGCCCCTGTTGACGATCCCGGCGGTTGGGTCGGGACTTATCTGCTGAGGGGTGTGTCGGGTGCGTGAGCCTCGCGGCGTCGACGGACCGTGAGGTACAGCTGGTGCGCGGTGATGACCAAAGCGAGCCAGGCAGCACCGAGCGCCCATGCTCCGAGGACGTCGGTTGCCCAGTGGTGCCCGAGGTAGATCCGATCGAGGCCTGTGGTGAGGGCGAACAGCGCGGCAGCGCCGATGATTACGGCTTGGTGTTTCGTTTGCCGCAGGATGATCAGATAAGCGATCACCCCCACGACAGCGACTGCGTTCAGAGTGTGCCCACTCGGGAAGGATGCGGAATATTCATAGGGTGGAACAGCATCCGAGAGCGGTGGTCGATCCCGCCCGAACAAGTTCTTCCCGACAACCGTCATCAGAAGTGACCCGCTACCGGCAGCGACGATCAGAATGACCGGGGTCCAGGATCGGCGACGAAGACCAAGGACTAGGGCTGCAGCGATGGCAATGATGGGCATGCCAAGCGGGCCGGCGATCTCGGTGTAGCCGGTGAGGATGATGTCGAGCCAGGGTGATCGGAGTGTCATCGCGAAATCGAGCAGGGGCCGGTCGATCCCCGCGACTCCATCGGCGTCGACGATGTTGTCGTACACCTGCGCGGCGGCGAAGCTTAGAGCGACAACGAGAACCAGCCCGAACGCCAGGATCAGGATCAGCGCCCCGTTGGGGCCGAGCCGTTCGCTAAGCGCATGCGCACCCTGCGTGAGGCGACTCCACAGCGGCGTACTACGCCGGGGAAGGCTCTGACTATCTTGCGTCAGCTCCCCGGGGACCCCCTCATCAGGTTCATTGGTGTGAGGCATGTATGGATCCAATCGTGGTGTTCGTATTCACCGTATAGCGCCGACTCGGCGTCTCTTCCGTTCGCAGCGAGGAGCGGTCGATGTCAGCCGCGAATGGACGGGAGTTGGGTGGGCGCACCAAAGAATGCTGTGACTAGAGTGGCGGCGATCGCGGCTGCGGTGAGGATGGCGGCGAGTACGAGAAGTTGAAACTGTGCAGCGTCCAGTGGGGAGGCGCCAGCAAAAACGGCTCCGACGAATGCGCCGGGAAGAGTGACTATCCCAGTGGTTCGAGCCTGATCGGTCGAGGGGATGAGCGCCGTTGCTGCTGCGGTTCTGATGGAGTGGTGCGTGGCCCGGCGGGGTGTCGCGCCCAATGCGAGCCATCCCTCGATTTCGTCGTGATCCGTGACCAGCGCATGCTGCACGTTCCGCCCCATCAAAGTCGTGACTGTCATCGTGTTTCCGATCACGATGCCAGTAAGGGCCAGGGCGTACCGGGTCGTGAAATCGACGGCAGTGGTAGAGAAAATGATCGCGATTGGGACCAAGGCGGCGACGGTGATCGTCAAGGCGATGGCGGGGATGCGCCGCCATCCGACGCGGAGCCGACCCGCTACCACACCGGTAGCGGCACCGGCCATGACAACAAGGAACACCCCCACCCACAATGGCTCGGTGATGATGACGTTGAGCAGAAGGCTGAGGATGCCGAGCTGCACGCAGGCGCGGACGATCGCCCACGGCTGCAACCAGGGTTGCGGGATATTCAACCGTCCGACGATCACGAATGTCACGGCGGTGAGCAGCAGCACGGTGAGCCCGGTTGTAAGGAGCGACATGGGTCACGTTAGAGAGAGAACGCCGGTTGCCGGAGGTGCGGCGACGAAAAATCCGAGCGCGATGCGGTACCAGATGAACACGGTGATCGGATGTCGGGCAACCAAGCGAAGCAACCAAGCGATCCGCGAATGGTCGATGTAGGAGTTGGCTTGATCTCTCACAGAACCGCGCCGAGTGTGTATCCGACGGCGGCCGCGCCGACGGTGAGGACGAGTGTGCCAATCCCGTTGGTCGCGGCCGCGATGGTGCGTTTGTCCTGGGCGAGGCGGATGGTTTCGAAGCTCGCTGTGCTGAAGGTGGTGTATCCGCCGAGGAGACCGGTCCCTACCAGCAACCGCAGGTCCTCGGGAAGGGCTGCGGTTGCGGCCAATCCGGTCACCAGACCGAGAAAGAAGGATCCGGTCACGTTGGTCAACATTGTGCCGAACGGGTACGAGCCGATGGTGCGGGTGCGGATGAGCCCGTCGATGAGGAATCTCAGTGCCGCGCCGATGCCGCCCGATGCGGCGATGGCGAGGAACAGCCAGGGCGTCATCGTGCGCCCTTTCGTCGGATCGCTCCCGCGCTGATGATCCCGCCTGCGGTCGCTGCACCGCCGATCAGTAAGGTGCCGACCGCGTAGGCGAGCCCGACAGCGGGGGTGTCTTGGAGGAGGAGGACTGTGTCGGTGGCAAGCGCACTATAGGTGGTGAATCCACCGAGTATCCCGGTGCCTGCGAACAACCGGAGAACTCGTCGACGGCCGGCATCTTCGCCGCGGTGCGCGAGCGTCTCGAGGAGGAACCCGAGCACAAACGCACCGACGATGTTGATCGCTGCTGTGGTGAAGGGGATGCCTGCCACGGGAGGGATCGCGAGGCTGAGCGCCTCGCGCAATCCGGTGCCGATCATTCCGCCGAGCGCGACGAGCCCAAGATAGCGCCAGTGGAGATGGACCGGGCGGGGCGCGGGTGTGCGTGCGTCGTCGACCTCGATGTCGCTGTCCAGCGGCAACGGAGACGTATCTGGCGTCTGTGCACCGGCGGTCATCGCAGTCCGAACGACAGATGGGCGTTGGAGGCCTCGATCTGAGCGAGGCGATTGTACTTTGCGAGTCTCTCGCCGCGAGCGGGGGCACCGGATTTGATCTGGCCGACCCCGGTACCGACGGCCAGGTCGGCGATGAAGGTGTCGAGGGTCTCACCGGAGCGGTGGGACACCATGCAGGCCATGGCGGCTTCTCGGGCGGCACTGATCGCGGCGAGTGTGTCGGTGACGGTGCCGATCTGATTGGGTTTGATCAGCGCAGCATTCGAGTAGTGGTGCTCTGCACCGTCGCGGATGCGGGCCGGGTCGGTGACGTACAGGTCGTCGCCGACGAGCTGGATCCTGTCTGCGAGGCGCTCGAACAGTAGGGCCCAGCCGGGGTGATCGTTTTCTGCGAATCCGTCTTCGATGCTGCGGATGGGGTACGTGTTGACGAGTCCTGTGTAGTAGTCGCCGAGTTGTTCACTGTTCATTGTGCGGGAGCCGATGCGGTAGGCGCCGTCCACCGCGAAACCGTTCGCCGCCGGGTCCATCGCGATCGCGACCTGGTCGAGCCCGGGCGTGTATCCGGCGGCGGCGATCGCATCCATCAGCAGGTCGAGGGCCTGTTCAGGATCGTCGATGGGCGGCGCGAATCCGCCCTCGTCACCCAACCCGGCCATTCCGAAACGACTACGCACGAGTCCCGCGAGGGCGTGATAGATCTCCGCCCCCATCTGCAGGGCATGCTCCTCGTTCGCGGCACCCACCGGGGCGATCATGAACTCCTGGAACGGTAGACCGCCGGGAGCATGAGCGCCGCCGTTGATCACGTTGAAGTGTGGCACGGGGAGCCGCTCTTCCGCGCCGGAAAGGTGGCTGAGGTAGCGGTGCAGCGGAACGCTTGCAGCATGTGCGAACGCGCGGGTAGCCGCCATCGACACGGCGATCACCGCGTTCGCTCCGAGCCTCGATAGCGAGCCAGTGCCGTCCAGCTGACGCAGGGCCGCGTCCAGGTCGCGCAGGGAGGTCCACCCGTGGGCGGTGAGCAAGGGCGCGATCTCCTCGTCGACGTTCGCGACGGCTCGACGCACTCCACGCCCCGAGAACGCATGGCCGCCGTCCCGCACCTCGACCGCCTCATGCTCCCCCGTGGAAGCGCCCGCCGGGGCTGATGCTTCGACAGTGTCCCCATCGGTCAACGTCAGGGTGACCTGGACCGTCGGGTATCCGCGGGAATCCAGAATCTGAGAAGCGGCGACCATCTCGAACCCTACGGGCCGATCGCCGTGGTGAGTGATGTAGTCCCCGCCGCCGGCAAGCGTGTGCGGGTGGGCACCGGTGTAGTCGTTCATGTCACGTTCCTCCTTGTCGGGCCACGGTGGCGGCTGCCTGCCGTGCGGTGATCGGATCGAGGTATTCGCCGCCGCGCACCCGTGGGGCGCCGTCAGCGGTCAGCCGGTAGACGAGGGGCTGGCCGGTAGGGAGGTTCAGGTCCTCGAGTTCTGGTTCGGTGAGGTCATCGAGAACCGCGCAGTAGGCGCGCAACGAGTTCCCATGGGCGACGACCAGCACGTTCACACCCACCTGCAGTCGCGGTCGTGCTCGTTCCCCGTGGAACTGCCGAACACGGGCGATCACGTCAAAGAGGGACTCGGTGGCCGTGAGGGCCGCAGCGGGAAGGTGGCGGAACGGCTCCTTCCGGCGCAGGATCTCGATCTGTCGGGCGGTCAATGGTGGTGGAGCCGCGTGAACAGACCTCCGCCACTCGCGAAACAGGGCTGGGCCATGCTCGGCGAGGATCTCCGTTTTGCTTCGCCCCGTCAGAGCGCCGTAGTTGCGCTCATTGAGTTGCCAGTCCCGCAACGCAACATCCGGCCCCACACCCTCCTGAGCGAGGATCGCGGCGGTGTCTGTGGCGCGGGTCAGCTCAGAGGCGAACGTTGCGCCGACGGTCATCCCCGTTGCGCGCAGCAAGCGGGCCGCCTGTGCAGCCTCGCGACGCCCCCTCGCCGTCAGGGGAGCATCCGAGACGCCTGT
>Ga0172374_1002159_pt1 | contig 12676 bp, 13 predicted proteins | sample LakKiv3m_FD_114536 | JGI IMG/M metagenome (GOLD analysis project Ga0172374, IMG submission 114536) | Freshwater microbial communities from Kabuno Bay, South-Kivu, Congo - kab_092012_10.3m | ecosystem: Environmental > Aquatic > Freshwater > Lake | place: Democratic Republic of the Congo... | reverse complement strand
TTCATTCCACCTGAGTTTTTACTTGAGATGGTGGGCAAGTATTATCTTTTTGAAAGAAATGAATATGACAGATCCATTGAGTTTTTTCAGTTAAACACCCTTAATTACCCGGCTTCATGCAAAGCCTTTGAATTCCTGGGTAGAGCATATGAAGCCGTGGGGAATAGGGAAGAAGCCATTTTAAATTTGAAAAAAGCCCTGGAATTGAATCCCGAAAACATCGAAATTCGGAAAATGCTGATTGAACTTGAAGAACAATAAAATAGAGAATTGACTAAAGATAAACGGTCAAACAATGAAAACAGGAGATAAAATTCTTCCAATCACGCGCCCAAAAAAACAAAAATGATGAGTAAAACTGAGAAATTCTGGGATAAGCAGGCAAAGATATTTGACACCAGCGAAAAGCAATTTGAATCTGCTTATAAGGAAGTTATTGCCAAAACCAGACTGCATCTTACTGAAAATGACAACGTGCTTGATTTTGGTTGTGCGACCGGAACTAAAACAATAGAGCTTGCCCGGGGGGTCAAACATATTCACGGGCTTGACATTTCAGCTGAAATGATCAGAAATGCAATAAAAAAGAAAGATGAGGCTAATATTTTGAATGTCTCATTTTCAAAGGGAACCTTACCCGATGATGATTTTGAGGCATCCTCTTTTGATAAAATCATTGCTTATTCTATCATTCATTTATTAGTTGACGGTGAAAAGGTGGTCAAAAGGATACACGAATTGTTAAAACCAGGCGGTTTATTTATTTCGCTGACAGTATGCATGAAAGACAAAATGTCTTTTAAAAGAAGGTTTGAAGTGACAGCCTATCTTTTTATGAAAAGACTGGGAATTTCCCCTTTGCATTTGAACATGTTCATGCCTGCTGATGTCGAAAAATTGATTGAGGATCAGAATTTTCAAATAGTTGAAGCAGAGAAGGTTTCTCATGGATTACCCGCAGTATTTATTGTTGCAAAAAAACCATAGACTATGAAAAGCAATATTAAAAAAAAGCCACTTTTCGGAAACACCGGACCAGTTGAATTCCGGTTTAGAGGTTTTGTCAATGAAAATTCAAAGAAAACCGGGAATTGGTTCAAACTACCTATTATGCTGTCCTTTCTCTTATTAATTGGGACAGTAAATTTTGCGACTGCTCAATCGGGAGATCTAGGCAACACACACGTAACAGACCAGAAAATGGACATCGGTGGACGGCCTGCGTTGGTCCTAGAAACCGGAATCCAGGGTATTTTCTCCGTGTTTGAAATGGGTCTGCGCGTGCCTTTAAAGAAGAACAGCATGTTCATGAATTTCAACGCCCGCTATATGAGCAGTCTTACCTATGCTACTTTTATTGATCCCGGTGACAGCACCGTTTCCTTTCATCCGACCGTGATTGGCGGCTCGATAGCTATTGGAGGTTGTTCTCCGCTGATGCTCGGCTTCCTGAGACCATATGGTGCTTTCGACCTGTTTCTGGGCTATTCATTTACACCCTGGGATAATTATATTTATAACTGCGGTAACCTGATTGGTAAAAACCTCACCTATCTAATGACCGGCTATTTTGGTCTTGAGGTTTTCCCAGGTTCCAAAACCTCGATTTTTTTCGAGGCCGGCGGAGGATTTAAAAGCATACATGGCGACAAGTCAAATCGTTACATGGTAACCAGCGCCTGGCTTGGAAGCGGGGTCAGTGGACGGATGGGAGTAAGGATTTACCTATAGCAAAATGACTGAAATTGTTGATAAAATAACAATAGGCAGCACTCCCGACAAAATTTGGGACAGGCTGGTTTTCTTTTTTCAAGGTACAGAAAACTATAAATCATGGCATAAAGATCATATCTCATGCTATTGGAAAAAGGGAAAGGATTTTTTACCCGGTTCAATTCTTGTTGCGGAAGAAAATATCCATGGTGCAAAACATAAACTTGGATTTAAAATAATTGATTCCAAAAGGGATAGTTTTTTAAACTACCGGATGCTTTTTCCCTTTTCAATACTATGTCATGGCGGATGTTTTAAAATGATTCCGATAATCGACGGAACCGTATTCATTGCCCAGTTGGATTTTAGAGCGGGAGGTCTTTTGAAAGTGGTGTTTAAAAAGGAACTGGATGCTTTAAGAATTCACATGAAAGAAGAAGGGCAAAACATTAAGGGAATGGTTGAAAAATGAAACGTACCTGCAAGTTTGCTCTGTCCTGCCTGGCCCTTGTCGTTATAACGTCGAATTGTTCAAACAGCCAGGATTCAAATGAAGACAAATATACCCGGCAGAGAAAAACCATGGTGGAGCAGCAGATAAAGGCGAGGGGCATCCGCAACGGTCAGGTGTTAAGTGCTTTAATGGATGTCCCCCGCCACAAATTTGTCCCGGAAGAATATAAGAATTCCTCGTATGACGACAGGCCATTGCCAATAGGATACAATCAAACCATATCGCAACCATACATTGTAGCTTACATGACGGAAATCCTTAATCCCGACAGCACCCAGGATGTGTTGGAAATTGGCACGGGTTCGGGTTATCAGGCTGCCATTCTTTCACTGCTTTATAAAAATGTATATACCATTGAGATAATAGAACCTCTGGGAGAAAAAGCAAAAAAAGCATTTATTGAAGAAGGCTATAAGAATATAAAAGTCAAAATCGGTGACGGGTATCAGGGCTGGAAGGAATATGCCCCTTATGATGCCATAATAGTAACTTGCGCACCGACAGATATTCCTCAACCGTTGGTGGACCAGCTTGCCGAAGGAGGAAAAATGATTATCCCGGTCGGTGAACGTTCTAACCAGATCCTGTATCTTCTGGAAAAAAGAAATAGTAAGATAATCATAACGGAAACATTGCCCGTCTTGTTTGTTCCAATGTTGCGGGAAAAATAATCGGGGAAATGAGTGTTGGGATTTACTGTTATATTGCCATCAATATAAATTAACGATCATGATACCTGCACGCAAAGATGCCTTGTCGCTGCTAATGCGGTATAATCAGGGCGAAAGCCTTATCAAACATGCACTTTCGGTGGAAGCCGTAATGAGACATTTTGCGTCATTATTCCACGAAGACGAGGAAAAGTGGGGAATTATAGGATTGGTACACGACCTGGATTACGAGCGTTATCCGGAACAACATTGTTCAATGACCCGTAAAATCCTCGAAGAGGAAAATTGGCCTGAAGACTTGATCCGCTCGGTTGTGAGCCATGGCTGGGGCATTTGCTCCGATACGGAACCGGTGCACATCATGGAAAAAGTCCTGTTTACCATCGATGAACTGACAGGACTGGTTACCGCAGCGGTATTGGTCAGGCCTTCAAAATCCATTTTTGACCTGGAGGTCAGATCAGTCAGGAAGAAATGGAATCTGAAAAATTTCGCGGCCGGCGCTAACCGGGAAGTGATTGAAAAGGGAGCTGCCATGATGGGTAAGGACCTGGATTTTATCATCCAGGAAACCATTGCCGGGATGAAAACAGTGGCCGCGGAAATTGGTCTGGCCGGAGTATCCTAGATATTAAGCGACACGATGATTACGAAGAGACGAAGTAAGATCACCGGCACAAAATGATTATGGTCAAGCGGCTTGATGATCTGACCGAAGTGGAATTAGGCAAGTTATTCCCGATCATCCTATCGGAACCTGATCCTGAGTGGCCCAGACTATTCCATCATGAAGAATCCCGCATCAGGAATGCCCTGGGAGAAACAAACGTAATAAGGATCGAACACATCGGAAGCACTGCCGTTCCCAATCTGAAGGCGAAGCCTATCATGTACATGTCCGTTATTCCGGGGATTGGGATGAGCTGTATTTCCGGGATTACTTAAGGGCGAATCCGGCTGCTGCCAGGGAATACGGTGAATTAAAAATGCAATTTGCAGAAGAAAACCGGAACGACAGGGAAGGCTATACAAACAAAAAAACTGATTTCATTAAGCGTATTACCCAGATTGCCAGAAAAACATAACAGGAACGATGAAAAAATACCCGACAATAGGTGTATGCGGTCTGGATTGCGGTTTGTGCCCAAGGTATTACACCGACGGACCGTCAAGATGCCCGGGATGCGATGGCCCGGATTTTAAGGACAAGCACCCGTCCTGTTCCTTTATTACCTGCTGCGTGAAGAAAAGGAACCTGGAAGCATGCGGTGAATGTCCGGATTTTCCTTGTTTGAAATTCCGGAAGGAAGAGGAATATCAGCAGGTGAAAGAATCATCTTCTTATCCGTCCTATAAAAAAGTGTGGCAGAACCTGTTTTTCATCCGGGAGGATGGAATTGAGCGATTCATTGAACTGCAAAACAAGAGGATCAGGTTGCTCGAAACGATGTTAAAAAACTTCAACGACGGGCGGTCACGAAGCCTGTTCTGCAGAAAAGCAGGCCAGCTTGACCTGGAAGCCTTGCAAAGTGCGGTGGATCAGGCGACCCGGGAAATTCTATCGAAAAAAGTCAAAACCGGTGACCTAAAAAGGAAAGCTGAAGTCCTGAAAGCTTTTCTCAATGAGCTGTCTCCGGAAGACGGAATTTTAACTAATGATAGATAACACAAATACTAGTAATCAGTTATGAAAAGAATCTTATGTTTCCTCATCGTCCTGTCAGCCATCTTCTCAGGTCAATCCTTTTCCCAGGATCAGAATAAACAAGATGGAACTCCAGTCAAGCCGGCTCTGTTGGTCATTGACATTCAGAACGCCTTCCTGGGCATGATCCCGGCTCAGGAAAAAGAGCAGGGCTTGGGTTACATCAACGCCTTGATCGATCTTTTCCGGAGTCATGGTTATCCGGTTATCCGGATCTATCATCACAGTGATGAATATGGGGTCATACCGGATACCGAACCGTTTGAGTTTCCCGCATCTATCAGGATCAAGCCTGGTGATCCCAAGGTCCTTAAAACCTATCCGGATGGCTTCAACAAAACCGACCTCGATAAAGTGATCAGGGAGCAGGGAAGCAATACCCTGTTCCTCTGCGGATTAAGTGCTGTCGGGTGTGTCCTGGCCACTTGGATTGGCGCCCAAAACAATGATTACAAGGCTTTTATGGTCAAAGATGCGATCATGAGCCACAATTCCGAGTACACCAGCAAGATCGAGGAGATTTACGACGCGGTTAGCTACGATGTGGTGAAGCTGATACTCGACAGTTTAAAATGACAGTCCGGAGCATGGCAAATGACTTTCCCGATCAGATAGTTGCTGCTAAACCTTATCTTCAGAAGAATACGATGGACGCCAAGGCCAATTCCACCGTAATCAGGTGGTGCGCCTCCATCGGGCTGGGCCTGGTGGCGGCAGCTCTGACCGGATGCCGGGAGGAGAGGCCTGAACATCCAAATATTCTCTTTATCATGTCGGATGACCATGCCTATCAGGCTATATCAGCTTACGGCCATGGGCTCAACCAGACACCCAACATTGACAGGATCGGTGCGGCCGGCATGCGGTTCGACCGGGCTTTCTGCACTAATTCAATCAGCGCGCCCAGCCGCGCGGTGATCCTGACCGGCAAGTTCAGCCACCTGAATGGGCTCCGGGATAACAGCGACCGGTTCGACGGATCCCAGATGACACTCCCCAAAATGCTTAAACCGGCAGGTTACCAGTCCGCAGTCATTGGAAAATGGCATCTGAAGACCGATCCGACCGGTTTTGATTTCTGGAGGATACTCATTGACCAGGGACCCTATTACAATCCTGATATGAAAGATTCCACAGGAATCCACCATTACGAGGGATATACCACCGGGATCATCGGGGACCAGGCCATTGAATGGCTGGAAAAGCGTGATCCCGGCAAGCCGTTTTTCCTGATGGTCCATAACAAGGCGCCTCACCGTCACTGGTGCCCCGAACCCAAATATTTTGGAAAGTTTGAAAATACAGTCTTTCCGGTCCCCGACAATTATTTCGATGATTACAGCACCCGGGGTACCGCAGCCAGGGAACAGGAAATGTCAGTGATCAGGGACATGACCCTTCATTACGACCTAAAAATCTATCCCCGGCCGGACGATTCGCTGCAGGGGCCCGACCGCTATTGGGATTCTGAGATCAGACGAATGGATCCGCAACAGCAGAAGGCCTGGGAAAAGTATTACAAGCCCCTCAGTGATGAATTCTATGCTGCCCGTCTTACCGGCAACGATCTGGCTAGGTGGAAATTGCAGCGTTATCTCGAGGATTACCTCGCTGTCATCCAGAGCGTTGACGATCAGGTTGGCCGACTCCTGGATTACCTGAAGGAGCATCGCCTCGAAAAGAATACATTGGTCGTATATACTTCCGATCAGGGTTTTTACCTCGGTGAGCATGGCTGGTTCGATAAGAGGTTCATGTATGAGGAAAGTTTCCGCACTCCGCTCCTGATGCGCCTGCCGGGCGTGATCAAACCCGGGAAGGTGTCCCGCGCGCTGGTTCAGAATCTTGATTTTGCTCCCACATTCCTCGAATTGGCAGGGATTCCGGTTCCCGATAGCCTGCAAGGCATTTCCATGCTGGGCCCGGAGAAAAGAGAATCACTTTATTACCATTACTATGAATATCCTGATGCCCATGCCGTCAGACCTCATTATGGCGTCAGGACAGGCCGTTACAAGCTGATCCGTTTTTACGGGGAGCTGGATGAATGGGAACTCTATGACCTAAAAAAAGACCCGACGGAAATGAAAAACGTGATCGATGATCCGTCTTACTCAAAGGTTGTGCTTAAAATGAGAAGGGAGCTTGAGAGGCTGCGGACATACTATAAAGATGAAAGACCAGAGAAGGAAGACCTAAGACCAGAGACCTAAGACCAGAGACCGGAGGCTAGAGACCTGAGACTAGAGACCAGAGAATATCATTTTAATCTTAAAATCTACAATCTTCATTCTTTAGTCTTTTTTCTTGTAACGTATTCGTCTTTCATTCGTCTGCATTTCAAATAACAATGAATGCAGGTCAAATCAAACAAATGAAAACCATGAAAAAACTGATTACTCTCGCATTGATCATCCTCTTGCCTGCCCTGGCAATCGCTCAGAATTCCGCAATTGATAAAGTGTTTAAGAAGTATGCCGATTATAAAGGCTTCACAGTCGTTACCATCAGCAAAGGGCTGCTGAAGATGGCCTCCGACATGGATCTTGACGATCCGGAAGCAGAAGCTTTCCTGGGCCGGATCAACTCGATCAAGATCCTGGCAGCCGAGGATGATGTGGATGTCAACCTGTACGATGAAGTACTTTCCGCATTGGACAAGGAAGATTATGAGGAACTCCTGACGGCCAAAAGCAAAGATGAAGATGTCATCATGCTTGCGAAGAAGGACGGCGATATTGTTGAGGAACTGATTATCCTGGTTGGAGGTGATGATACCGCGCTGGTCTATATCTCGGGCAGGATGCAAACCAAGGATCTCGCCAAACTCTCCTCCTCCATCAACATTGAAGGTGCAGGCCTCGAACACCTTAAAGACATCGAGGAAAACTGATGCACTGAAATACCAGCCAAGCAAACAAATTGAAAAGGAGCTCCCCGGAGCTCCTTTTTTTTCACCTGCCACTCTTCCACTGAAACTTTCGTCAGCATAATATTTTTTTACTTTTGCGGTTAGCCGGCCACTGGTGACCAGGTTTTTACTTTTTGCTGATATTGATTTTTTCCTTTTTCCTTTTGCCTTTATACAGCTATGACAACACATGTATTCCCCCTCCTGGTTCTTGCCCTTCTGGTTTCCTCGTGCCGGGAGTCAAAACCCCGGATCAATTATGTCAGAATTAACCCGGGAGATGATCCGGAAGAGATCATCAGGAAAGCCTCCCGGCTGGCACCGTCGGAAAGGCAGCTGGCCTGGCAGGACCTGGAATTCACCGCATTTGTGCATTTCGGGATGAACACCTTTACCGACAGGGAGTGGGGCCAGGGCTCTGAAGATCCCAAATGGTTCAATCCAACGGCATTTGATGCCGGACAGTGGGCACGTGTCGCCCAGGATGCGGGGATGAAAATGATCATCGTCACAGCCAAGCATCATGACGGTTTCTGCCTGTGGCCGTCAGCTTATACGGATCATTCGGTCAAGTCTTCTCCCTGGCGGAATGGCGAGGGTGATGTTGTCGGAGAGGTTGCCGATGCCTGCCATGCAAGCGGGCTCAGGTTCGGTGTTTACCTGTCACCCTGGGACCGGCATGAGCCATCATACGGAACAGAGCAGTATAATGACCATTTTGTCAACCAGCTGACCGAATTGCTAACCCATTACGGGAAGGTGGATGAAGTGTGGTTCGACGGGGCCTGCGGGGAAGGCCCCAACGGCAAGAGGCAGGTATATGACTGGCTCCGTTATTATACCCTGATCAGGAAGCTTCAGCCCGGTGCCGTGATCGCCGTCATGGGACCCGATGTCCGCTGGGTGGGAACCGAATCCGGCTATGGCCGTCCGACGGAATGGTCGGTGGTGCCTTATGCACAGGCCAACCCGGATGAAACGGCAGAAAAGTCACAGCAGGAACCGGTCAACGGTGTGTTCATCCCTGCAGGAGATATGATGGAGCAGGACCTTGGGAGCCGAAGCAAGCTGATCCAGGCAAATTCATTGATCTGGTACCCTTCGGAAGTGGACGTTTCCATCAGGCCGGGATGGTTTTATCATGCTGCGCAGGATCAGCGGGTCAAAACCCCCGAGAAACTGCTCGACATCTGGTTCGCCTCAGTCGGGCAAAATTCCCTGCTGTTGCTGAATGTTCCGCCCGACAAACGGGGCCTTATCCATGAAAATGATGCGGCTACCCTGAAGGGATTCAGGGAGGTCCGGGATGCCATCTTCCTGGAAAACCTGGCCGGGGGCTCCATTGTTAAGGCGAGCAGTACCGCATTGGGTACCAAAGCAGAACATGTTCTGTTGCCCGGAAGGGACAGGTTCTGGATGGCAAACCGTGGGGAAACCATGGGATGGATTGAATTCGAACTGCCGGAAGAAAGGACCTTGGATTGCCTGCAGGTCCGTGAGAATATCGAGTTTGGGCAAAGAATAGAACAGTTTTCCATTGAAACCTGGCAGGATGACCGCTGGCGGGAAATCACCCGTGCAACCACAGTCGGGGCCTGCCGCCTGGTCCGGTTCCTGCCGGTAACCTCATCTAAAATCAGGTTCAGGATCCTCCAATCGCGCAATTCACCTTCATTGAGCTACATCGGCCTTCACAAGCGCCTCCCGGAATTATCCATCAAGCCCGGAAGCGGTGCTTTTCTGGATTCCGTTCAGATATCCATGACCAGTGACCTGCCATCCCATACTATCCATTATACGCTCGACGGATCCGAACCGGATCCGGATTCACCTGTGTACACCCAACCATTCATTCTCGATCAGTCGGCCAGGATAAGGGCAATTGCCATAGACGGCCGCGGGGTAAAAAGCTTCGAGAGGGAAGTGAACCTGTTGAAGTCGGCATTCTCAATCCGTTACATTCAACCGCCCAGTCCCAAATATCCCGGGAAAAACCAGATTGTCCTCGTGGACGGCCGGCTCTCCGAGCCCGATTATTCCAATGGCGAATGGCTGGGTTGGCAGGGGAATGACATGGTGGCGGAGATCGATCTGGGTGAGAGCAAGGAATTTTCCAGAATTGGCGCCGATTTTCTTAATGGCACGGATAGCTGGATTTTCCTTCCGAGAGCAGTTGCGTTTGACTATTCTGCTGATGGGCATTTCTGGCAAAGTGCCGGACGTTCGGTCAATGAAGTGCCCTGGGATCAGTACAAGGAAGCCCACAAGGAATTTGCCATTGAGAAATCCTTCAGGGCGAGGTACATCCGTGTCACCGCCCTGGGTCAGAAGGTTTGTCCCCCCGGTCATGGCGGAGCAGGGAATCCGTGCTGGTTGTTCGTGGATGAAATTGAATTGTCAGCTTTTTGAAATCCGGCAACACTATAACGCCAGGATCTTCGGCAGGAAAATGATCAGCCCGACCACCGCAGTTGCGATGGCTGTCACTAAGACCGCCGCCGCGCCGAGGTCCTTGATTTTACCGATCACGGGATCGAATTTCGGGGATACCTTGTCGCTCACCCTTTCGATGACCGTGTTGAATATCTCCGCTGAGATGACTATGCCGATGGACAGGCACACAAGGGCCCATTCCGTCAGGGATAGTTTCAGGATTATGCTGAGAGGAATAACCAATACAATGATCGCCACATAGATCCATGAATTATGCTCTTCCCGGAGCAGATGTCCCAGTCCTCGGAAAGCGTATTTGAAACTCAGGATCCGGGCCCTGATGGAAAACTTTTTTGCTCCCATATTCATTTTTTCAGGCTATCATTCTGGTTGTTTTGGCCGACGGAACTGGAGATGATCCCTTTGTGGGCATTGGCGATGTTTTGAGCACCCATTTTCACCCGGTCGCGGTCATAGGTCATCAGGCCATTGGCTTCGGTCTCGACATCCGTTGTCTGGGTATAGACAACCGCGCTCAGACCCGGATCCATGGCCAGTTTCCGCACCTCAGTATAAAAATCCTCATATTTCTGCAGCAGGGCGAGGACATCCTGCATTTTCTCATAGCCCCAGTTTTCCTCTTGCCACATGTGCCCCGGCGTCATTAATCCCAGGCCGCCGAACTCTCCCAGCACGATGGCGCGGTTCTCCTCAGCCGGCGGGGACATGGGCAAGGGGTAATTGTGTATGTCCTTGATATCCCCGGCACCCTCGTCATTCCAGCCGCTGACATGGTTGACAAGCCTTGTGGGATCGAGGGTCTTGACATAACCTGCAATTCGCACGGCGTCATATTGACCCCAACCCTCGTTGAAAGGCACCCATATGATAATGGAAGGATGGTTGCTATGTTCATTAACCAGTTCGGTCAACTCCATTTCAAAATTCTGCCTGGCCTCTGCCAGCTTGTCCTGAAGGCCGGATGATCCGGCAACGCCGTAAAACATGCTGGGCATATCCTGCCAGACGAGGAGTCCCATTTTGTCGGTCAGGTAATAGAACCTGCGGGGTTCAACCTTCACATGCTTGCGGAGCATGTTGAAGCCCATCTTCTGCAGCATTTCCAGGTCGTACGCCATGGCTTCCTCCGAAGGAGGCGTATAGAGCCCATCCGGCCAGAAGCCCTGGTCGAGGGGACCATTCTGAAAAAGAAACCTGTTGTTCAGCATTATCCGGGTGATGCCCCTGTCGTCTTTGCCCAGGCTGACCTTCCGCATGCCGAAATAACCCCTCACCCTGTCCATCACCGTATTGCGGTGGAGGAACCTGATTTCCAGATCATACAGGTAGGGATCCTCAGGGGACCACAGGCGCATATCATCCATTTTCAGGGAGATCTCCTCACCCGGCTTGCCTTTTTCCGTAGCGAGGAGTTTCCTGGAATCAGAAAAAACCCTGACCTCAATGTCGTCCGTGGCTCTCCGGTCATTCGTTTGGACCATCAAATCGACCTGGGATTGATCGATGTCCGTCACAACCTTGTAATCGGTAATATGGTATTTCGAGACTTTTTCCAGCCACACGGTTTGCCAGATCCCTGAAGAGGGGGTGTACCATATCCCCCTGGGATTGATGGTTTGTTTGCCTATTGGCTGGTACCCTTCATCAGAGGGATCCCAGGCCGAAACAACCAGGTCATACCTGACTCCCGGCTCGATATAATCGGTAATGTCAAAACTGAAAGGATCATATCCACCCCGGTGAGTGCCGATCTCCTTGCCGTTGATGTAAACATGCGTTTCCCAGTCCACGGCTTCAAAATTCAAAATGACCCTCTGATTCCTGAGCTTTGCCCCTATGGATAAAGTCCTCTTGTACCAGATCCTTTCATTCCGCGTGATTTTCTTCATCACGCCGGACAAAGCCGATTCGACAGGGTAGGGAACCAGGATCTTGCCGTCCCAGGACACGGGAATGCCGGAATCTGCCTGGGTGATGACATAATCCCACAAGCCGTTGAGATTCTTCCAGTTGTTTCGTCTCATTTGCGGCCGGGGATACTCCGTCCATGTGCTTCCGGGCTCCACGGATTCCGCCCAGCGGGTCATGATGGGAGATTTTTTCCTTTCCCATCCTGAAGTATCGGGTTTCTTGCAACCTGTCAGAAGAATTCCGGCAACCAGAGCCATCAGGATCAGGCGGCCCTGCCCTGTTAACAAGTTTTTCATGGTCCTTGAGGTTTTATGATAGGGTTTGGAGAGTCAGCGTAATGTAGTTACTTTAATCACAAATTTATTCGTGAGACTCAATTTTTTCAAACGAAGTGCAGGAAAAATTGGAAGTCGAACAATCCCGGCGAAGCCGGAAGGTAAAATTTTCCCCTGTTCTACAGCGGAAGAGGGGCCCAGGGCTTGCCCTGGGGTTTATACCTGTGATCGATTTCAGTCGAAAGCATTGATCTAGCGTTGAAACTAAAGTACAAAATACTGATTGCTGCCCTGGTCGTGATCGCGGTGGCGAGCCTGGCCGGCTATCTCTATATCTTCCGTACCGGGCATCCCGATATGCTCCGGCAAAAGACGGACTACAGGATTGAAGCCGGAGATCTGTATCACGAATTTGAAACGGACGAACCGGAAGCCATGGCGAAATATGCCGGGAAAATCCTGGAAGTCAGGGGGCGCCTCGAGTGGGTGGAAAAGGTCGGGTGGGGGAACATGGCCCTCATT
>Ga0172374_1002154_pt1 | contig 12690 bp, 7 predicted proteins | sample LakKiv3m_FD_114536 | JGI IMG/M metagenome (GOLD analysis project Ga0172374, IMG submission 114536) | Freshwater microbial communities from Kabuno Bay, South-Kivu, Congo - kab_092012_10.3m | ecosystem: Environmental > Aquatic > Freshwater > Lake | place: Democratic Republic of the Congo... | reverse complement strand
TGAACTGAAATTTTCTAACTTATAACCAAGATGTAAATCGACAGTGAAATAATCGGGTACTTTCCATGAATTGACATTTTTGTCCATTGTGCTTCTGTTGTTTGGATTAAATTGAGCATACTGATTTCCATAAAAAGTAAAAACAGGATTAATGAAGAAGCTGTTGTCATTTGAAAATTTTGTTTGATAGCTTGTTTCCAATGAAAATATCTGCATTGGAAATCCACCCACAAATGTATTTTTAATAAATGATTGCACTCTTGTTTGTTGCGTGGGATTCGATTCAGGCGAAATAATAGCGTCAATATTGTTGATCCACTTGTTTTTACTTATTGAAACTGATGCGTTGATAAAAAATTCATTTGTCAGGAATTGTTTTGCTTCTATCTCAAGCCCTTTGTGCAGCGCTGAACCACCGGAAATATTCGTAAAGAAAAATTGTCCTGTTGCCTGATCCTGAATAGTTTGGCTAAAAGCTTTATCACGCCACAGTGTTCGGAATAAATTAATTTTTAATAAAGATGATTTGCTTTCAAAACCATATCCGAATTCTGTATTAAAAATTTTTTCATTTACAATATTTGAGTAAAGATTATTTGAGTAATCGAAAACATTTTCCGATAATGGTGGCTTTGTGAAGTAACCGATATTGAAATAAAAATTATTTCCGTTTACTTTATAGTTTAGACCACCCTTAAGTGTGTAGCTATTAATATATTTCCAACCTGTTTCATGCTTTGGATCAGAAGGCAAATAATTGAAATAATCAATCCTTTTATAACCAACATTGGCTAAACTGAGGTTAATGTAACTTAAAAAATTATCAAGTGAATATTCAGTATATAAAAAAGTTCCAAGCTGACGAGTAAAGCTATCTGCATTATAATCGACTTTATCCCCAATAAATAATAAGTCATTCCACGGACGATTAATATTACTGCTGTAAAGTGTATAATCACCACCAAGCAGATTTTCTATTTTGCGATAGTTCTCAGCGGAGTAATATTTGAAATCAATTCCACCTGCAAAATAAAAATCACTTATTTGATATTGCAGGCTTGAAATTATACTTGTCCAATAATGTTTGTGCACAGTGAATCGTAAAGCATTCGGCGCATAATGAAGTGTCGGATGAAAAATTGTGTCGACATTTGATGTATTAAAATTATACTCTTTATCAAAATCTATTAACCCCGATTTGGTTTTATCAAATTCAGTCCATGATGGAACTGTTCCACCACCTTCGCCGATTGAATAAGAAATATTATTGCTGAGAATAACTTTATCAGAAATATTCCATTGATGAGATAAACTAATCGTGGGTTTATGAAAAACATTATCGCGCAGATTTAAGGGTTTGCCGTTTAAATATCCCCAGTCAGTATTGAAATCTGATCCGTGAGTTTTCCAGAAATTGATTGACTGCATGGTTAACCTTTGTCCATGCGATTGCGGCGAACCATAGAAATTGATTTTAAGTGAATGATTATCGAGGACTGAATTTAATGATAAAAAATAAGTGTACTCATCCAACCAAGTTTTATCAGCGTATCCGTCCCACTTTTTCTTTGAAATCAAAGTTAAAAGTGAAATGTTTTCTGTTAAATGTTTGGCAAACGAAATCGTCTGTTTGTTGAAATTGTCGGCTCCAAATTCTGAAGAAAATTTTATAAACTCATCGAAATTATTTCCTGAGGTAATAAAATTTACATTTCCACCGACTGATGAAACTGAATATGGAACAAATCCGATTCCACGTTGAACCTGAATTTCACTAATGATATCACTCATACCTGCCCAATTAGTCCAGTACACTTCGCCATTCTCAGGATTGTTAACAGGGGAGCCGTCAATCATCACTGCAATATTTGTTTGTCCGAATCCGCGCATGTTCAATCGTAAATCACCAACACCGCCACCTTGTGGCGAAATAAAAACGCTTGGGATAGTAGACAATGCATACACTGCTTCTTTCGAACCAATTTTATTTTCAAATTCTTTTTGAAAAATATTATTGAACGCATGTGGAGTTTCACCATGCTTAGCAGTTATCAAAGTCTCATGGAGTAAAATATTTTTAGATCTGAGTTTTATCTCAATAAATTTGTCTGATGCAAATACGATTTCAGCATTATAAGTCTCGTATCCAACATAGCTGACAATTATTTTTACATTTCCATTCGGTAGATTATTAAAAGAAAAAAATCCTGAATTGTCTGTCGTGGTACCACGATTAAGATTTTCAAGTAATACATTTGCATTTCTTAATGGCTTGTAATCTGAATTAATTATTTTTCCTGATAGAGTCAAATTCTGAGCAAATAAAATATTCGCCAATATGAATAGAATTATAGTAAGTCTAAGCATTTTTTAATATTTTTTTTTAAAATAACAATTGGAATTAAGAACGAGAATTAATAAAAAACCCCTCAAAAGAGGGGTTTTAGCAAAAAACGATTTTTTTAGAATGCAGCGCTGATACCGAGGTTAAAGGTTCTTGGCAATCCAACAAATACTTCTGCAGCAGAAGCCGTATGTGGGAATGCAATTTTATCTCTTGAACCGTTTCCGTCAGAATCAATTTTATATGAACTAAAGCTACTGTTATCAACAGCATCAGTAACATATAATGCATCAAGTAAATTAAAGATATGACCAAATAATTGGAAGTTAATACCTTTAAGATCAAATGGTAAATCATAATTAAAATGGAAATCAACAATACCATAAGCAGGTGTTTTCCAACTTTGAGCTCTATCTGCATTGCTTGTTCTGCTGAATGGGTTGAAGTCAGCATAATGATTAGCAAAATATTTGTAATCAATAGAAGTCGTTAAACCATCAACAGGGAAGAATGTAGCAGCAATTGCTAACTGAGTCTGTGGTTGGTCACCAACTTTCAAATTCTTAATGTAATAATTATATTCTTTTACTTGAATAGTGCCGTCAGTTTTATAAGTTTCATATTGGCCATTAATATCATCTACATATTTCCAGTTGCCAAATGAAGCACCTGCGTCAAATCTGATAACCTGAACTGGTTGATAAGCTGCTTCAAATTCAACACCTAAGTGGCGTGAACTGATACCGTTCAAAGTTATCAAACCATCTTCACCGTTTTGATCAATAAATACTTGAGTAGATGCTCTATCTGACCAAGTGGTCATATAAAAGTTACCTTTAAGATTTAACTTGCCATCAAGACCTGTCCAGTTGGAGCCAACTTCAAAATGAACAAATTTTTCATTTTTCTGATCCTGAACAAATTTACCTGAAGCATCATTAATTACTTGATCAAAAGTCGGAACTTTTGAAACATAACCAGCATTGAAGTAAACATCCCACATAGTTGTCAATCTGTATGAAACACCGCCCTTAACTTGGTAACCAGCAATATTGTCTGATTCAAGAACTAATTTGTTTTGAGTATCATCAACGCCATCAAGAACTTTAGTAGAATCTGAACCATCCTGGCGGAAATGATCTGTATATTTATACTTTATTGTCGAAACTCCGGCAGTTGCATAAGCTGAAATTTGTCCCATGGTATATTCACCCTGAACATATCCACCAATCCAATTAACATCATTTGTATTGTTATAATTGAATTTATCACCAAGCACAAGATTTTTTCCTGATGGTCCCCAGAAATAACTGCTTTTTTGGTTGTAATAATCTGCACCTAACAAATCAACAACATCTCTGTAGTGATCGATAGAAGCAGTACGCCAGTCAATTCCTGCAGAAGCAGTGAAGTTATCAGAAACTTTATAGAATGCTTTTGAGATAGCACCTATTGTCCATTGGTTATTTCGGCTACCGCGTAAAATACCTTTAGCCGCATGTTTTCCATTGCCATCAACAGCAGCAGTATTATTAGCAATTGTTGCATCCCAATCAACTATACGACTGTTTGGTAATGTATAATCATATTTCATTGAGCCGATTGTTCCTGTTCCACCACCATGTCCGCCTGACCAATAAACTGTTGAGTATAAACTTAATTTACTTGAGAGTAATGAATACCAGTTTAAGTTTGCGATTGGTTTATGGAAGTAGTTTTGTCTTTCATTAATGAAACCAGGATCATGTCTTTCAGAAGCTTCGCCATCAGATGAAAACAATTTTGTGTACCATTGTTGACCTTTGTACGATGAACTTACTTTATTCCATGTTTGATTGTATAAACGACCCGATTCAGCTTCCGGAAAAACGCTTAATGCATCAGCATTATAACCTAAATCTTTTGCCATTGCATGATCGTAGGTAGCAATGTTTTGTTTATAACTGCTTTGTCCGTGCTGCTGAGGAGCTCCAACCATGTAAGCTTCAAGTCGGTTATTTTCATTAAGGTTGTATGCAGCACCAAAATAATAAGCCCATGCATCAGTCCATGCTTTATCAACGACACCATCCCCAACTTTACGGACAACAGCACCGCTGAATGCCCATTTGCCATCCATCAAACCCGAATTAGCAGAAAGAGTTGATTTCAAAAAGCTCCCGCTTCCGAATTCTTGTTTGAATTTAACACCAAATTTTAATGCAGTTGGGTCTGTAATGATGTTCATTGTACCACCAATTGATGGAGTTGCTAAGTTAACTGCACTTAATCCTCTCTGGATCTGGATTGATGAAGTAGCATCACCTAATCCATCCCAGTTTGACCAATAAACCCAGCCATTTTCCATATCATTGATAGGAACACCATTAATCATAATTGCAACGTTTCGCTGATTAAATCCACGAACGCTAATACGAGCATCACCAGAACCGCCGCCATTTTCTGTTGAATAAACAGAAGGAGTTGTATTCAAGACCAATGGAATATCACGTGAACCCAATTTAAATTCCATTTGTTTTTTATCAACGTTAGTAAATGCAACAGGAGTTTCGCGTTCTTTTGCGCGGTTAGCAAGAACTGTCACAGATAGAGAGAAATCTCTTTCTTTCAATGAAAAATTTAATTGCATATTTGCATTTAATTTAACGGTGACTTCCTGAGTCTCGAAGCCAATGTAACTGCAGACTACGGTATACGTGCCCGGCTTTGCTGAAATACTGTAATTCCCTTTTTCATCTGTAGCAGCGCCGATAGAGGTATTTTTCAGGAATACGTTAGCCAAGTATAGTTTCTCTCCCGTTTGAGAGGAGGTTACAACACCTGACAAAGTATACTGTGCAAATAATGATGATGATGTAATTACCATCAGCATTATTAGTTTGTAAATTTTTGACATAGAACATACCTTTGGTTTGTTATTGAAATATATTGATTAAATAGACATTTAATAATAAGAACTTTTTTTGATATGCAAAAATTATTTTGCTTTCTTAACATAAAATTAATATTTGGAATCTTAAGTAAGTTTTTCTTAAATTTTATAAAAGATTTCAAAACTTTGGATTTTTATGAATGATGAACTGAAATATCTTGCCCCAAAACTTAAAAAAATTAAGCTCATAATTACAGACGTTGATGGGGTTTTGACTGATGGCGGACTTTATTATACTGAAGAAGGTATGGTAATGAAACGATTTAATGTAAAGGACGGAATGGCTACTCACTTTCTCAGAGAAAAGGGAATTAAGTGCGGAATTATCTCCACAGATAAATCAAGCATAATTACCAAAAGGGCTGAAAGACTTAAACTTGATTTCGCTTTTATTGAAATTTGGGATAAAAAGGCGAAAATGCTTGAAATCTGTAGCGAGTTTAACATTGAACCCTCAAATGTTGCTTTTATCGGAGACGACGTAAATGATATCGATATAATAAAAAGTGTTGGATTTTCTGCTTCACCAAGGGATGCTGTGGATAAAATTATAAGTATTGTTGACTATGTTTGCACAAAAAATGGCGGGCAAGGGGCTTTCCGTGAATTTGCCGATTTGATTCTATCGGTGCAAAATTAAAAAAATTTTTCTGTTGCAACTTTCATAATTATATCTTAATATAGTGTGCAAGTGTTCACTGTATTTCGTAAATATAATTTGCTCAAAATGAAAGCATCAGAATTTAACTTACATGATTATCGTGTTATTACAGAAAAAGGGACAAGGCTTTTAATTCCCGTTCTGCATTCGAAGATTCCTCGGAATGAAAGAGGAATTGGCTTCGATATTTATGATTATGATATGCTTTTTAATGATGAAGACACGAAAAAAATTATTCGCGATGGAAATACAATTGGTTGCTTTTATATCGAATCGCCGGGAATGCGCTCACTGTTGAAAAGGCTTTCCTGCGATACTTTTGAAATGCTGACAGCGGCAAGTTCGGTTATTCGCCCCGGAGTTGCAGAAAGCGGAATGATGCAGGAATTTATTGCCCGCCATAAAAACCCAAAGTTGCGTAAGTATCTTTTGCCGGAAATGGAAAAATACCTTGGTGAAACTTACGGAGTAATGATTTATCAGGAAGATGTTATTAAAGTAGCGCATCATGTTGCGGGGCTAACACTTGAAGATGCTGACTTTTTGCGGCGTGCAATGAGCGGCAAACTTCGGTCGCGTGCAGCTATGGAAAAAATATCGAAAAAATTTTTTGATTCGTGCCGAAAGAAAAATATTAGCAATAAAAAAGCCCTTGAACTTTGGCGGCAGATTGAATCATTTGCAGGTTATGCTTTTTGTAAAGCTCACAGTGCTTCTTTTGCTTTACTTTCATTTCAAGTTGCTTATCTTAAAGTTCATTTCCCGGCTGAGTTTATGGCAAGCGTTCTTAGCAATGGCGGCGGATATTATTCGGCGGCGGTTTACATTCAGGAAGCAAAAAGAATGGAGCTTACAATTTTACTCCCGGATATCAATGAAAGTTTTTTTGAATATTTCGGAGAAAATAATAAAATACAAATTGGCTTTATGGCGATAAAAAATTTGTCCGAAAATACAATTAAATCTATCGTTAAAGAAAGAAAATTAAATGGCAAATTTGTTTCACTTGCTGATTTTATTGTCCGTACCCACACAGGATACGAAGAGACTGCATTGTTGATAAAGTGTGGTGCAATGGATTGTTTTGGACAAACGCGCCCGACTCTGATGCGCCTTCTGGATATTTATATTGCGAGGCGGAAACTTTTGTCTGATGAAATTCCTGACCTTTTTATTAATGAAACATTTCAACTTGAGAAGGAAGTTATAACTGATAGGCAATATTCGCCTGAAGAAATTTGCACAATTGAGTATGAATTGTTTGGATACATGGTAACGCGTCACCCGCTTGAGTTTTACACAGAATTACTAAATGGGAAAAATATAATAAGTGCTGACAAATTGCAGTATTATCACGGTAAAAATGTGCGATTAGTTGGCTGGTATATGACTTCAAAAAGAATTAAAACGCGGAAAGGCGAAATAATGAAATTCCTTTCTTTAGAAGATTTAACGGGCACATTTGAAGCAGTTTTATTTCCCAAAACTTATGAACAATTTGCTTCGCTGACTTTTACAATGGGTCCATATATTGTTGAAGGCAAAGCTGATACCGAAGCTGGGAATAATGTTATCGTAGAGAAACTTTCTGTGATCTCAAATATTGGGGTTAAATCTTCGCTTCAGTTAGATAGTGCTGAAAAACAATATGCAGGCGATAATGAAAAAGTTTCGGAAGACGAATTACACATGGCAGAATTATTGAATACCAAAAAATTAGTTCATGCTTATGCTGTCTAACACTTTACAAATAAAATAATTTAATTATATTTGTAGCAAAATTTTGCGGGGTGTGGCTCAGCCCGGTTAGAGCGCTTGGTTCGGGACCAAGAGGTCGGTGGTTCGAATCCACTCACCCCGACAAAAGATTCGAAAAAAATCTTGACAACAAAATTTAATATGATTAGTTTTCAGTTAAATAAAACATCAATTAATAACATAATGAGGGAAACATGAAAAAAATATCTGTATTGTTTACAATATTATTAGTCTTAGGATTATCAAGCTCAAGTTTTGCTCAGCTTGCAAAAAATAGCTGGTCAGTAGGGTTTGGTTTGTCATATCCAAGATTTATGAATGCACCGCTCGGCGCTGGTGAAGGTTACTATGGCGCTGGTTATGTATCATTGCAAAGAAATTTCAGCGAGCATGTTGGTTTGAGATTAAAAGGCAGCTTCCTTACATTGAAAGATAAGAATGCTGACAATACAAATTCTTCACTAATTGGTAACTTAGATTTAGTCTATTATTTAGTTCCTTGTGAAGTATTATCACCATATTTTACCTTCGGTGGTGGTTTTGGTTATTCAATGTATGATGGTAATGTAAAGGTTCTTTATGATTCAGATATTGATTATGAAGTTGCATTTAGTTTTGGTGCTGATTATGCAATTAATAATAACTGGAAAGTAAAAGCTGAATTTGGTTTCCATACTATGTCTAATAGCTATTTCAATGGAATTACATCTAAAGGTGCTGGTTCAGGTGTTGGCGGATTGTTTGGAGCTGCAGGATCATCATATATGGTTGCTGAAGTTGGTGCGATCTACTACTTCAAAAAAGGCGAACCTTCAAAACTTTGCCAAATGTATGATGGTATTTCTGTTGAAGCTCCGAAATCAGCAGAAGTTGATTATGACAAAATTGAAAACTTGATCAAAAAGCATATCCCGAAAGAAGTTGTAAAAGAAGTTGTTGTTGAAAAACCTGTTCCAGTTCCTCAGGTTCAACAGCCAAAAGTTCCAACTCCTCAACCTGAAGTAAAGAAACCTACAGTTTTTGAAGGAAAGAAAAATTGGGTATTGAAGGGAGTTAAATTTGCAACAAATAGCTCCAAAATTGATCGATCATCTTTCGCCGTTTTGGATGAAGCTGTTCAAGTATTAAAAGATAATCCAAACTTGAAAATTGAAGTTCAAGGATATACAGACAATGTTGGTAAAGCTGAAGCTAACCAAACTCTTTCACAAGCAAGAGCTGCATCTGTAAAAGATTATTTCACAAGTAAAGGAATTGCTGCTAGCAGACTGACTGCTATTGGTTATGGTAGTGCAAATCCTGTTGCTGATAATACTACTCCTGCTGGTCGTGCTGAAAACAGAAGAATCGAATTGAAAGTAGTTGACTAATTTTTAGGGGGCATTTGCCCCCTTTTTTTAACCTTTAATTTTATCCAGTGAGGTAAAAAAGGATGTACAAGATGTACAATAGAAATAATAATATTTTAAAACTATTTGGAGGTCCCCATAAGCTTTCTTAGCTATGGGGATTTTTTTATGAATATTAAAGCAAAAATAATAGATGAAGTTGGTTTCAATCGCACTATCACAAGATTATCGCATGAAATAATTGAAAAAAACAAAGGTGTTCATGATGTCGTATTGATTGGCATGCGAACAAGAGGAGAATTTATAGCTAAGCGAATTCAAACTAAGATAGATGAGATTGAGAAAACCCAACCTTCGCTCGGAACCCTTGATGTAACATTATATCGGGATGATTTTAGAACACGATTAAAACAACCGGAAGTATCAGTTACCAATATCGAATTTGATATTACTGAAAAGCATATTGTTCTTATTGATGATGTACTTTATACAGGTCGAACGGTTCGGGCTGCCCTGGATGCTTTAATGGATTTAGGAAGACCACATACTATTCAACTCTGTGTTTTAGTTGACCGTGGTCACCGTGAAATGCCAATTATAGCCGATTTTATTGGTAAAAGCATTCCTACTTCGATCGATGAGGAAGTCAAAGTCCGCATGAAAGAAATTGATGAAGAAGATGCTGTTTATTTAATTGATGCATCAAAAAAAGGAATTTAATTATGCCAGTTTCGATTAAACATCTTTTAGGATTGAATGGAGTATCGCAAGAAGATATTCAAACAATTTTGGATACCGCTAAAACCTTTCGTGAAGTTTTGGAAAGACCTATTAAGAAAGTCCCCACGCTGCAAGGAAAAACTATTGTGAATCTTTTTTACGAGGATTCTACTCGAACGAGAATCTCCTTTGAATTGGCGGAGAAGCGTTTGTCTGCTGACACAATTAACTTTTCTAAATCAGGAAGCAGTACTAAGAAGGGAGAAACATTTAAGGATACTATCAGAAACATTGAGGCAATGAAAGTTGATATGATAGTTGTGCGGCATGAATCTGCTGGTGTTCCACAATTTTTAACTCGAATTTCAAATGCAAGTATTATAAACGCTGGTGATGGCAGGCATGAACATCCTACTCAGGCTTTGCTTGATATGTATTCGATTCGCGAAAAACTTGGCAAATTAAAAGGTCTTAAGATTTGTATTGTTGGCGACATTGCTCATAGCAGGGTTGCATTATCGAATATTTATGGATTGAAAACTATGGGTGCTGAGGTTTCTGTTTGTGGACCGTTGACTATGATACCTGTTGGAATTCAAAAACTTGGTGTTAATGTTTATAATAATATTGAAAAAGCAATTGCTAAAAATGATGTTTTAAATGTCTTAAGAATTCAGTTGGAAAGAAAGGCTGGAACTTCAATTCCAACTTTGCGCGAGTATCATAATTATTTTGGAATTACAGCTGAGAGAATTGAAAAAAACAACAAGGATGTTTTAATACTTCACCCAGGACCTATAAACCGTGGTGTTGAGCTAACTTCTGAAGTCGCTGATGGTCCGTATCAAATTATTCTTGACCAAGTAACAAATGGAGTTGCGATCAGAATGGCAGTTTTATATTTATTAGGAACAAGGTAGCGAGAATAGAATGAAAATATTATTAAAAAATTTGAATCTCCTTCATCCCGAACAAAAAATTAATCAGAAGTCGGATTTGCTAATAGAAGATGGTATAATAAAATCAATAGGAAATTTATCTGAAAAAGACATTTCTGATGTGAAGATTTACAATTTTGAGAAGATGTATTGTTTGCCGGGATTGTTTGATATGCATGTTCATTTTCGTGAACCCGGTAGGGAAGATGAGGAAACAATTGAATCAGGAAGTAACGCAGCAGCAGCAGGTGGTTTTACTGAAGTTGCGTGCATGCCAAACACAAATCCCGCGATAGATTCTGCAGAGGTAGTAAAATTAATTTTAGAAAAATCAAAAAATCATTTGGTCAATGTGCATCCGATTGGTGCAGTTTCTTTAGGAAGAAAAGGTGAAAATTTATCTCCAATTGCAGAGCTGGTTGAATCCGGAGCGGTTGCTTTTTCTGATGATGGAACCGCTGTTAAAACATCTTCTTTAATGAAAAGCGCGCTCGAATATTGTAAAATGTTTGATAAGGTTATAATCGATCATTGTGAGGATCATTCGCTGTCTGATGGAGCAATGAATGAAAGTCTTAATAGCACTCAACTAGGACTTCCACCTCTCCCATCTGTTTCGGAGGACTTAATTGTTGCACGCGATATTCTTTTAGCTGAATATACCGATAGCCAAGTGCATATAGCTCACATAAGTTCTAAAACAGCAGTGGATTTGGTTCGATACGCAAAATCAAAAGGAATTAAAGTAACTGCTGAAGCGGCACCACATCACTTTAGTTTAACTGATGATGCGTTGAAAACTTATGATACAAATTTCAAAATGAGTCCACCACTCCGAACTGAAGATGATCGGTTAGCGATTATCGAAGGATTAAAAGATGGAACAATTGACTGCATTGCAAGCGACCATGCACCTCATTCCATTGAGGAAAAGGAAATGGAATTTATTTATGCACCAAACGGGATTATTGGCCTCGAGACACAACTTGCTTTATCTCTTGAATTGGTTAGCAACAATATTTTGTCATTAGAAGATATTGTATTGAAGCTTTCAATCAATCCGAGAAAAATATTGAACCTCGCAATTCCTCGTTTCGAAATCGGAGAATCTGCAAACTTTACAATTGTCGATTTGGAAAAAATCTGGACGGTGGATCTCTCAAAGTTCAAATCAAAATCTAGAAACTCTCCATTTGATAAAAGACTTTTCAAAGGAGCCTCAGTAGCAGTAATAAATAATTCTCAAATGTTTTATGAAGGTAAATTCAGTAAGATTTAACTTGAGTTTGTTTAATTGTTAGTACAAAAAAAGCCAATTAATATACAGTTGGCTTTTTTTATAAGTTTATTTTTAATAAAATTAATTTTTTTGAGTGGCATAAGTATTGAATAACTCAAACTAAATTTTGGAGGTTGCCATGAAAAAAATATTGAATTACTTTATAATTAGTTTAGCTGGATTATTTTCTATTGCATGCCAAAGTAATGATGATTACGATGATACTCCGCCGAATCCACCTAAAAATTTAATTGTTACCGCCGGTGATAATAAAACCGAGATAAGTTGGGATGAAAATAGAGAGAGTGATTTATCCGGATATAATATTTATTACAGTTTGGAGTATGATGGGAAATATGAACTAATAGGAAATTCAGAAGTAAATTATTTTGTTGATAAAGATGCAGTAAATGGAGAAAAATATTTTTATGCAGTTACTGCTTATGATTATAACGGAAATGAAAGCGAACTTAGTTACGATTATATTTATGGAATTTCACGTCCCGAAGGTTTCAATCAAACGGTTTTTGATTATCTTAAATATCCGACTCAAGCTGGTTACAGTCTTTCAAAGAAAAATAATGTTCCTTTCGATGATCTTGAGGCTGATTTCTTCTTTGAAAATTATAATGGCACTTTCTATTTGAATGTTTGGAGCGATACAGATATTCAGGATATGGGAGAAACAGTTTCGCTTTATGATATAAAC
>Ga0172374_1002150_pt1 | contig 12715 bp, 8 predicted proteins | sample LakKiv3m_FD_114536 | JGI IMG/M metagenome (GOLD analysis project Ga0172374, IMG submission 114536) | Freshwater microbial communities from Kabuno Bay, South-Kivu, Congo - kab_092012_10.3m | ecosystem: Environmental > Aquatic > Freshwater > Lake | place: Democratic Republic of the Congo... | reverse complement strand
TAGGCAACGCCGCGGTAAAAGTAGGCGTCAATATAATTCGGTATGATTGAAATCGCCTTGTTATAATCTTCGACTGCTTCATCAAACAACCCTTTCCTGGCATAAGCGATTCCGCGGTTAAGATAGGCAACGGCAAAATCGGGATTCAGCGTAATAGCCCTTGTCCCGTCCTCGATTGCATTGTTGTATTGCCCCTTTTTTAAATAAGCAAGCCCGCGAAGCTGGTAACCTTCAGCCCTCTTAGGGTTCAAATCAATGCTCTTGTTATAATCCTTTATAGCCTCGTCATATTTGTCTTTTTTGTAATATGCCTGCCCGCGGTTGTAATAGGCCTCGATAAAGTTTGGATTTATCGAAAGGGCCTTGTTGTAAAACTTAATGGCATCGTCAAATTGGCCTTCATTAAAATGGGCGTTCCCTCTCTCGAAATAGGATTGCTCATCCGCGCCCTCTGAGGCCTGATAGCCCCATATGAGAATTAGATGGAGTGCCAGAATAATAACTGCTATTTTTTTCATTTTTTTGCTCCGTCGTATAAATTTCCCGCTCAACGCCTGAGCAGGCTCAGCGTTATATTAGTGCCCATGTTTTCCGCATAGCCGAGATGTATCATGAGCATTGCCAAGGGTTCCAGATAGCGCGCAACTTTCAGAGGCCCCGCGTCAATCGGCTCAAACCCGATATCTCTTATGAGCCTTTCCACTATGGATTTTGCCTCCGCATCATCACCGCAATAAAACATGGTTATCATCCGTGTGCCGGACCTGAGAGAGCCTGAATGGTAAACATCCGCGAATACGGTATTGAACGCCTTCACGACCTTCGCGCCTTTTGCCAGCTTTGCGATTTCCTCGGCGGCAGATGTCGTATGTCCGATTTCAAGATCGCTTAAGTCAGGATTAAGAGGATTGGTGCAGTCAATCACGACCTTGCCTTTGAGCGGCCCTGCCGCGTTAATCGCCTCTTTTACATTGGCCCAGCGAGGAGAAAGGAGCACAACCTCGCTTTGCTGCGCTGCCTCCTGCGGAGATGCCGCGCTGCTGTTCGGCGCTGACTTCGCCAGTTCCCTGAGCCGTTCCATATTGCGCGAAAAACTGAAAATAATATTATGGCCTTTATTCGCCCATATCTTCCCGAGCCCGCTTCCAATATTCCCTGACCCTATGACAGCTATATTCATGAAACCCCCTGCTACTATCATACAAACACCTAATCCGATAAGTCTATACTTTGATTATATCAGATTAACTTCTTTGCGCGGAAAGCAGTTTGCGTGAGATAGGGATTATTTAACGATGTTTGTTTTTTGTCCTCTCTGCGTTAAACATCTTTAACTGTTTCAGCATTTCTTCTTCCGGGATAACATTGAGCTTGACCAAGGCGTCTCCAAAATAAAGATAATCTTCCTTTTGCTCCTTAAGGAGTTCTTCTATCTGAGCCTCGGTCAGATAGCCGTTCTCAACCGCTATTTCGCCGAATTTCTTTCGGACCTCTTCCTGTTTTACAAGTATTTTGTCTATCTCTTCCTCTATAAGCCAGCCTTTTTTCTTTGCAAGATGGCCTAACTTGGAATTATGCTTTATCTGCATAAGCCTTGCGTTGACAGTGTCTTCAAATGTTATGAGCCCCTTATGCCGCAGGTACTGGCCGAATAGGATCTCTACATACATTAAATGCTCCTTTTTTATGCCCTACGCTAATCTAACCGCAGATGATAGAGCGGTCTTCCTCCAAGGCCTCATATATCTCCCGCTTTGTCGCAGGATAAGTCGCTGAATTCCATTTATCTCCGAAATGGCGGGAAATCAGATTCAGGGCGCTCGGGTCGTCAGTATCAATAACAAAAAAAATCTTCAGCGGAGACATTCCCAATGCCTCATAACGGGCGATTGTTTTACACTTTGCCTGAAAAACCTTATCCTTGCCCTCTATTATCCACTGTTCCCTTTCCCTGTTGATCTCTGTCTGCGAAGTATCCCCTTTGGCGTCAAAGACAGAAATATATAACATTTTCCTCACCCCCCTAATAAAATCATAGGACAATTAGAGGGCTTTGTCTACAGCTCTCCTTTCTGAACAGATCCTTTCACAGGCATTTTTGTTTTATTTTTCAAAATCGCTTTCAGTAAAGACGCGCTGTGCCCGAGCTGTATATATGCCTCTTCTTTTGTCATATCCCTGTTTTCACTTCTAAGTTTAATCCCGAGCAGCCTTGAGATATTTGCGATACGGCTGATCTCTCTTGCAAGGTCTTCCTCAAAATGGTCCTGCCGTAGAATAATAGGATACATATTATTTTCTATGAGGTGAATATTCTTCAGGGCTTCATTCTCGACAGTCCCGTCGTTTGCGCTGTGGCGCGCTTTATTAAAAGCATCGTATGGCGTGTTATGAAGCGGCTGTGAAAGGTCGCCTGTGTAGTGAGCGCAGAACGCTATGTGATATTCAGGGTATTTGCCGCGTCGCGATGTCTTTTTATATTCCCGCAGGGAAGCAATGATTGCGCCGTAAAGGTGCCCTTCCATGTCGGCAGGGTCATTGTATCTGGCAATCTGTGACATAACCATCTCAGGGTTCACTTCCGCATTGGCATTGTTATTGAAATAGTGATTATTCTGCTCTATGCGGCCTGCCTTTATCTTTGTTATGTCAGGGCCGGCGGCATTGTGCCATTTTTTATATCCTGCTGCCTTTGCAACTGCAAGATGAGTCTCGTCATGCCATGCGTAAGCGCTGCTGATGTTTAAGACAATGAAAAGGAAGGTGCAGAATATTTTAATTCTATTTTTTTTCATTTTTCTTTAGCCTCCTGCCGTGCGTGATAGAGTAATCCGGCGACAAGCCTTGATAAAAAATCAAACCATGAATTATCTGTTACACCGATATAAAATTTCATAGCATTCTGAATAAAAAAAAGGGCAGAAGATTTTCTGCCCTTTAAAAAGTTATTTCTGAAAATTTCTCCGCATTTTTACCCGCATTTCGTGAACCCGCAGTTGTGGCAGACCGCGCAGCCGCCTTCGTGTTCAACGGCACCTCCGCATTCGGGGCATGCGCCTATGAGCATTACGTCTGAAGAATCTTTGTGCCCGTTGCCGTTGCCTTTTTTGCCGGATGTGTTGTATTTCTCGATTGCCCTTGCAATCGCATCAGAGCATGAGAGGATTCTTCCTCCGTCAGCCCATGAAGGCTGGTGGCATGATATCCCCTTGAGCTGGTTTACTACCTCATCGGGATCTATGTTTGAGCGGAGGGAAAGGGATATCAGCCTGCCGATTGCCTCTGCCTGGCTTGAGGCGCAGCCTCCTGCCTTTCCCATTGATGTGAATAGTTCGAAGAGATGCCCTTTGTCGTCCTCGTTGATTGTGATATATAAATGCCCGCATCCTGTTTTCATAAGGCGGGTTGAGCCTTTAATCATCTCAGGCCTTTTCCTCGGCACAATCTTCTGCGCGTGCGCCGTATCCGTTGCCTGAGGTTTCTCTTTTGATTTGCCGGTTGAAAGCACCTGTTCTTCTCTTGAGCCGTCGCGATAAACAGTGACGCCCTTGCATCCGAGCTTGTATGCAAGCAGATAAACCTCCTCAACATCTTTTGCAGTCGCGTCATGCCCGAAATTAACTGTCTTTGAAACCGCATTATCAACATGTTTCTGGAATGCCGCCTGCATCTTTATATGCTCCATCGGAGTTATGTCATGGGCTGTTACAAAAACTTTTTTTACGTCATCTGGAATCTCTTTGAAATCTTTTATGCTTCCCTTTTCCGCAATCTGCTCCATCAACTCTCTCTGCCAGAAGCCTCGCTCTTTTGCGACCTTTTCAAAGTGGGGATTAACCTCAACGAGTTTTGTGCCTTCCATAACTGTCCTGACATATGAAACAGCGAACAACGGCTCTATCCCTGACGAGCAACCCGAGATTATGGAGAGCGTGCCTGTGGGCGCGATGGTTGTGAGCGTCGCGTTTCTCAGCCTGATCTTCCCGTCATAGATGCTCTCCGCGTAATTCTGAAATACCCCGCGCTCCTCTGCAAGGGCTGCCGATGCGTTTTTCCCTTCTCCCTGAATGAAACCCATAACCTCTTCCGCAAGCTCAACTGCCTCATCAGAGTTATAAGGCATGTTCATCTGTATGAGCATGTCTGCCCAGCCCATTACGCCGAGGCCGATCTTTCTGTTTGCTTTTGTCATATCCTCTATTTTTTTCAATGGATATTTATTTATGTCTATAACATTGTCAAGAAAATGAACTGCCTTCCATGTCGTGTCTCTGAGTTTATCCCAATTAATTGACGCAACGCCCGGGGCCTCCTGCCTTACGTGGGTGGCAAGATTTATAGAGCCGAGGTTGCATGATTCATACGGAAGCAAAGGCTGTTCCCCGCACGGATTTGTTGATTCTATCTCTCCGGATTTCGGAGTAGGATTCGAGGCGTTTATCCTGTCAAGGAATACGATGCCCGGCTCTCCGTTTTTCCACGCATGGTTTACTATCAGGTCAAAAACGTCTCTGGCCTTTAGCCTCTGCATGATTTTTTGCGACCTTGGATTCAACAGGTCATACTGCCTGTCTTCTGAAAGGGCATCCATAAATTCTTCTGTTATGCCGACAGATATATTGAAATTATTCAGCTTTGTATTTTCATCCTTGCATGTTATGAAGTTCATTATGTCAGGATGGTCAATTCTCAGGAGCCCCATGTTGGCGCCCCTTCTCGTGCCTCCCTGTTTTACCGCCTCTGTTGCAGTGTCAAAGACCGTCATAAAAGATATGGGGCCTGACGATACTCCTTTTGTAGAGCCGACAACATCGCCGTTTGGCCGCAACTTTGAAAAACTGAATCCTGTTCCTCCTCCTGATTTATGTATGATTGCGGCGTTCTTTACGGCGTCGAATATTGATTCCATGGAGTCGTCAACAGGGAGGACAAAACATGCCGAAAGCTGTCCGAGCCTTCTTCCCGCATTCATGATAGTAGGGCTGTTAGGGAGAAAGTCCAGAGCCGTCATCATTTCATAAAATGACACTGTTAATGCGTCTGCCTCGGGTTCTGATTTCCCATAGTGGAGGTCTGCGGATGCTATGCTTTTTGCAACCCTCTTGAATAATTCATGCGGAGTCTCGACAATTTTCCCCTCCTCATTTTTTTTCAGGTATCTTTTTTCCAGCACCTTCAGCGCATTCTGCGTGAAACAAAGACCATTCAATACTTTCATGTACCCTCCATGGGAATTAAAATAATGTATGATTAAATTTATATTTCTTTAAATTTCACCTGATTATGCTGCCCTTCAATCAGACAAATCCTTTTCTTAAGCTCTTCTAAGGCGTTTTCTTTTTCAATGGGACAGGCTTTTGTGCAGATATCAGGACATTTTAAGCAGGCAAACCAATCATTAAAACCCTTGCAATCTTCCATAAAATCAGTGCCCCTTTTGCCCGAGTCCGGCGAATCAATAGTTTGTGTTCAGAAATAAAATTTTACTAATTAAACCACAACATCTTGTGTATGTCAAGAGAAAAAAACGGTTTTTTATAACAACCTGATTTGCAAAGATTTTTCCTGTGAAATGGATGTTGAGAAATTGTTAAATAAATTTGTGTTAAAATTGCTTACCCATGAAAAATAAAAAAGGAAAGGTTTTTCTTGTTGGGGCTGGCCCCGGCGATATAGGCCTGCTCACAGTAAAAGGTATGCGCTGTCTTCAGAAAGCGGATGCGGTAATATATGACTTTCATCTTAATGCGCAGATATTAAACTATATAAACCATGATGCGGAATTTATATACGCGGGCAAGCGCGGCGGGCATCACACAATGACGCAGGATGAAATAAACAAGGCGCTTGTTGAAAAGGCATTGGAAGGAAAGCTTGTCTGCAGGCTTAAAGGCGGAGACCCTTTTGTATTCGGAAGAGGAGGGGAAGAGGCAGAGGAGCTTGCAAAAAACGGCATTGAATTTGAGATCGTGCCCGGCGTGAGTTCCGCGGTTGCGGCCCCTGCTTATGCGGGAATACCTATAACGCACAGGGCATATTCCTCGTCATTCGCGGTAATCCCCGGATATGAGGATACGACAAAAGAGGAATCCGCGATAGACTGGTCAAAGCTTGCAACAGGAGCAGGAACGCTGATATTTCTGATGGCCGTTAAGAACATAGACCTGCTTACAAAAAAGCTGATAGAAAACGGAAGAAGCCCTGATACGCCTATTGCCGTAATAAGATGGGGGACGCGCCCTGAGCAGAAAACATTGGTCGGGACGTTGGGGGATATGGCCGGCCTTGTAAAGGAAAATGAAATAAAACCGCCTGCCGTGATGGTTGTGGGAGAAGTGGTAAGGTTAAGAGACGCTCTTAAATGGTATGAGAAAAAACCGATGTTCGGCCATAGAGTCCTTGTGACAAGAACGCATTGCAGCGGGTTTGAGCCGTTGGAAGAATTAGGAGCCGAGATAATAGAATTCCCGACAATAGAGATAGTTCCCCCTGAAGATTATTCTGGACTCGATAAGGCAATAGATAAGATTGATTCCTATCATTGGCTGATATTTACGAGCGGCAATGGAGTTAAATATTTCTTTAAACGCTTAATGACAAGGGGCAGGGATATCAGGGATTTAAAAGGCATAAAGGTATGCGCAATCGGAACAAAAACAGCAGCTGAGATAAAAAGATACGGGATTAAAGTTGATTTAATGCCGGATGAGTTTAATGCGGAAGGGCTTATTAAGGCAATTCAAGGTATCAAGGTTTCAAGGGGTCGAGGGGTCAAGGGAATGAAATTCCTGCTCCCGCGCGCTGAAAAGGCAAGGGAGATATTCCCTGAAAAAGTGCGGGAACTCGGAGGAGAGATTGATGTCCCTGTAACATATCGGACAGTCAAGCCTGAGATGCACGGCAAGAGGTTAAAAAGATTTCTGAAGGAAGGCCGCATTTCAATTGCGACATTCACAAGCGCGGCGACGTTCAATAATTTCAGGGAGATCATCGGCGAAGATGCGGACGAACTCCTGAAGGATGTTACAATCGCAGCCATAGGCCCTGTTACTGCAAAGGCAATAGAAAACTCAGGGCTTAAGATCCATATCATGCCCAAACAGGCGACTATCGAGGCAATGGTAGAGGAAATAATAAAATGGGGAACGAGACAAAACTGACCGGTTAAAAATTTAAAATAGGATTTAACAGGGATATAATTAATAAACTTCACGGGAGGTTTTTATGGCTGGTATCAAGAGAGTCGGTATAATCACAAGCGGAGGCGATGCGGGAGGGCTTAATGCGGTAATTAAAGGCGTTGCAAGGGAAGCCTATTCTTACGGCATAGAGTCTGTTGTTATCCCGAACGGGTATGCAGGACTTTACAATCTCGTTGACCTTGAGAATGTAGTTGTTCTCAATGCGGAGCGCGTGAGCAAGATCGAGGCATCCATTGCAGGCTCTGAGGCAGGCCATTCAAGGGTAAAGATAAGCAAGATAAAAGACCCCGGCACATATGAGAGAATTAAGAGCGGCCTTAAAAAATTTAAGATAGACGCCCTGATTATAAGCGGAGGCGATGACACGGGAAGCGTTGTTGTTGACCTTGGCTCTCAGGGGATACCATGCGTTCATGTCCCAAAGACAATGGACCTGGACCTTCAGCCTTACAGTGTCGGGGGCGATTCAGCGATAAACAGGATTTCCGTTATGGTGAGAGACTTAAAGACTACAGGCATGAGCCATAACCGCATTATGGTGATCGAGGTTTTCGGGAGGTATGTGGGGCATACCGCGCTTCGCGGCGGAATAGGCGCAGAAGCAGACTGTATCCTGATACCGGAGATACCTGTTGATTTCGATATTGTTTACGAACATATAAAGTCCACATACTTTGCAAGAATAGAAAGAAGCGATGTCAAAGCAGGCACATATATAATAGTAGTTGCCGAGGGTATTAAAACGGCATCGGAAGAACTTCTCTATGATGAATCCGCGGGTGTTGATGCGTTCGGGCATAAAAAGCTTGCAGGCGCGGGCAAATACGTAAAGCAGCAGGTTGAAAAAAGGCTTAAGTCCGATCCTTATGTGAAGGATTTCATGAAATGCGTAGGGATGTTCGCTCCCGGAGTTTACGAGATACCTGAGGTAAGGGAAATAGTTCCGAGCCATCTTGTCCGTTCGGGGCAGACATCGGCATTTGACGTGAATTTCGGATACAAGGCAGGCGCTGCCGCAGTGCTTCTTCTGCGAGAGGGAAAAACAGGGAATACGGTTGTTGACGTAAACGGCAGGGAGGTTTCATATATCCCGACTACTGAGGCCATAAAGCGCAGGGAAGTGGACGTCAGGGAGATAGCGCTTTTCGAAAGCCTCGGCACCTGCTTTGGAAGGGTGCCTCAGAAATTCGCATATGAACTTGTGGAAACCAAAGGAGCGCCGAAAAGGCATTTGTAGACTAAAATTATATTTTGACATTGACAATCGAGCACGGCAGGTGTTTTAATTAGGGGCGGTGAGTTACCCTGAATGCCTGATAGAAGAAGATAAGTCTTCTATCCTCATTGTTGACGACCTTCAGGTTCACTTGGAACTTCTGGAGGCTATCTTTGAGAAAGAAGGTCATAGAGTTATGGCCGCTCACAACGGCCCTGAGGCCCTTCAGGTCGCGGAAAATTCACCCCCCGATTTAGCAATCCTCGACGTAATGATGCCGGGCATGAGCGGCTATGAGCTCTGTAAAAAGCTTAAACAAAAATACGGCTCAAGATTTTTCCCGATTATCCTCGTAACTTCATTAGCGGAATTAGAAGACAAGATAGCCGGCATCGAGGCCGGCGCGGATGATTTCATAAGCAAACCCTTCCAGCCCCTTGAACTTACGACAAGAGTGCGTTCCCTTTTAAAGCTTAAGCGGCTTCAGGAAGAACTCGACCACACGGAAAGCGTAATCCTCACCCTGGCTGTTGCGTTAGAGTCCAAAGACCCTTATACAAAAGGGCATTCCGAGAGGGTCGGAAATCTTTCGGAAGAGCTTGTTGCGTTTATAGGGCTTTCTGAAAAAGAGCAGGGCCTTATCAAAAAGGCAGGCATACTTCATGATATCGGCAAGATAGGCATAAGCGATTCCATTCTCCACAAAAAAGGAACTCTTACAAAGGAGGAGCTTGCGTTAATAGAGCAGCACGCGGGCATAGGCGAAAATATATGCAGTCATCTCCATTCTCTCAAGGCGGTTCTGCCTGCTATAAGGCATCATCATGAAAGATGGGACGGCGCGGGTTTCCCTGACGGTCTGCAGGGAGATGAAATACCCCTTATGGCGCGTATTCTTTCAATAACAGATACATTTGACGCTATGGTATCGGAAAGGCCTTACAGGGGTCCCGCTTCCATTGAAGAGGCCATCAGGAGAATGGAGGCGGAGAAAGATTCAGGACAGTGGGACCCTGCGCTTCTGAATAAATTTATTGAGATGATGAGACCTCCGGGAAAAAAGGAAAAGAAGAAATGATAAAGGTCGCAATCGTAGGCGCGGGCAAGGGGGGCAGCGCCCTTCTTGATGTTTTTCATGTGAACGGCGAAGTAAAGGTCGTCGGCATAACGGATAAAGATAAAAAGGCCCTCGGCCTCAGCCTTGCAAAGGACTGGGGCATAGTTGTCGCAAGGGATATAAAAGGCCTCAGCCGCCATAAGCCGGAGATTGTCATAAACGCAACAGGCAGGCCGGATATTACAAAGCTCATTAGAAAGGCGTTTGCATATCCCGTGGAAATAATCGAAGGCATAGGAGCCAAGTTCCTCTGGGATCTTGTAAGAAGGCAGCAGGAAGCAAAGAGGGACATAACCGCCCTTTATCAAAACGGCATCACGATTACCAAAGCAAAAAATCTCTGGCATGTCCTGCATGAGGTGCTTCAATCCGCGTTGGAACTTACGGAGACTCCCGCAGGAAGCATCGCGCTTATGGAAGAAGGCGAGATGTTCATGGCCGCGCATAAGGGATTGGGCGAGGACTTTTTTAAAGAACAAAGATGGCTGCCGAGAGAAAACGGGCTTACGCATTATATTCTAACGAGCGGGGGGCCCGTGGAATTTAAAAATACTGCCGGAAACCCCCTGTTTAAAGGCACAAAGATATTAGAGGCGGGAATAAAATCACTTCTTGCCTGCCCCCTTCTTCTTGACGGCGGCGTTGTCGGCATACTCTACGTGGATGATTTCAAGCAGAGGGAATTCACCGAGAGGCATAAAAATCTTATGCAGCTTTTTTCCTCGCTTGCGGCGCAGTCCATAGAAAAATTCAAGCTTATACATGACCTGGAAAAATCGCTCACCTACCTTAATGGAGTATTTGACGATTCGGAGGACATGATTGCGACTACGGACAATAAGGGCAAAATCGTTAAATTTTCAAAGGGCGGAGAAAGGATCCTCGGCTATACCGCGGATGAGATTGCAGGCCGGAGCGCGGCGGATTTTTATGTGGATAAGGAAGAGAGGACCGGGATTCTTGAGGCCCTGAAAAAAAGCGGGGCCATACATAACCACGAGACAAAGCTTAAAAGAAAAGACGGCTCGTATGTGGACATAAGCCTGACAATATCCCAGATGAAGGACAGGTCCGGCAGTGTCATCGGCACGGTCGGAGTTAGCAAGGACATCACAAAAGAAAAAATCCTGAGGGAAGAGCTTAAATGGAAAAATAAAGAACTTGAAGAGTTGAATATAAGGCTTGAGGACAAGGTAATAGAAAGGACCAAGGAGCTTGAGAGGATAAACAGGGAGCTTCGCAGGGCCAATGAAATAAAGGCCAGGTTCATAGCCAATATGAGCCACGAGCTGAGGACGCCGCTGCATTCCATAATAGGGTTTTCCGAAGTGCTTCTGGATAAGACCTTCGGCGATATAAATGAAAAGCAGCAAAGGCATATGAACAACATTCTCACTTCAGGCCGGCACCTCCTTCATCTTGTAAATAATATATTGGACCTCGCAAAGATAGAGGCAGGCAGGGTGGAGCTTGCGTACGAAACCTTTAATATGCCGGGCGTGATTGATGAAGTAATATCCGTTGTAAGGCCCCTTGCGGAAAAGAAGCTGATAACAATAAAAACAGACGTCAGCGACGACGTTAAAACATTCAGGGCGGACAAGGTCAAATTCAAACAAGTACTTTATAACCTTTTATCCAATGCCATAAAATTTACGACGGAAAGCGGTGAGGCAGCCATTAAAGCGGAGCAGATAATAAACAAGGGCTTATTCCCGTGGGCTGCCGAAGGGCAGGCATTCCTTAAAGTCTCGGTGCGGGACACGGGAGCAGGCATCAGGCCCGAAGAAAAAGAGAGAATATTTGAAGAATTTGAGCAGCTTGACACTTCAAGGTCCACCGAAGGCTCGGGACTTGGCTTATCCCTGACAAAAAGGCTTGTGGAGCTTCACGGCGGCACGATAAATGTAGACAGTACCATTGGCAAAGGGAGCGTTTTTAACGTGCATCTGCCGGTTGTGCTGCCTGAAACAGGTATCCTTGAAAAACCTTTATTAAGAGAAGCCTTTTTACCTGCTGGAGTGACTGATGAGAATGCCCCGCTTGTGCTTGTTGTTGAAGACGACCTGCCCACTGTGGAGCTTCTTACCATTCATCTCACAAAAGGCGGATACAGGGTCGCGCACGCGTATGACGGAGTTGAGGCCATAACCAAGGCCAAAGAGCTTCAGCCCTTTGTAATAACCCTTGATATAATGCTTCCGAAGAAAGACGGATGGGAGGTCCTTCAGGCCCTGAAGACAGACCTTGAGACAAGAGACATCCCTGTAATCATTCATTCCATAATAGACAATAAGGAACTCGGGTTTGCCCTCGGGGCAACGGATTATCTTGTAAAGCCTGTGGACAAAGTCACCCTTTTATCCAAGCTTGCCGAGCTTTCTTTGCAGACGAAGAAGAAGCGCCATCCGGTAAGCGTCCTGACCATAACCGACGATAAGAACGCTCAGGACTATCTTTACCGCGTGCTTGATAACGAAGGTTTTCTGGTGCATTCCGCCTCGGACGCGGAAAGCGGCGTGAATCTGGCGCTTGCGACAAAACCGCACGCCGCTATCGTGGATTTGACTTTAGCCGGAGGAGGGTTTGACGTTATAAGGGAATTAAAAGACAACCCTGCCACAAAGGGGACGCCTGTCTTTGCGCTGACATCAACATCCCTTTCGCCTGACGAAAGCCTTGAGATGACAGGACAGGTTGAAAGGGTTTTGAAAAAAGACGCTCTGAGCTCGAAGGTGCTGATAAATCATTTGAGGGATATGGAGATACTGCATCCCAAGAGGGCGGGGCTTATTGACGACGTGACAGGAGTGTTTAACCATAGGTATTTTCAGTTAAGAATCGCGCAGGAGACGAAAAGGGCGGCAAGGTATAAATTCCCGATGGTCCTTGCGATGCTTGATTTAGACCATTTCGGGCATTACATGGATAAGCACGGCGAATATTACGGCAATCTGGTGCTCAGAAAAGTCGCCGAGCTTTTGAGGAAAAATATCAGGGGCTCGGATGTTGTGGTGCGTTACGGTGGCGACGCCTTTGCGATAATCCTCACAAACACATTTCTTTCGTCAGGCGTTAACCTGTGCAAGAGGTTTATCTCCTTAATCCGCGATTACCCGTTTGTGCGGGAAGAAACCCAGCCGAACGGCAAGCTGACCGCAAGCGTGGGAGTGGCGGAGT
>Ga0172374_1002148_pt1 | contig 12726 bp, 11 predicted proteins | sample LakKiv3m_FD_114536 | JGI IMG/M metagenome (GOLD analysis project Ga0172374, IMG submission 114536) | Freshwater microbial communities from Kabuno Bay, South-Kivu, Congo - kab_092012_10.3m | ecosystem: Environmental > Aquatic > Freshwater > Lake | place: Democratic Republic of the Congo... | reverse complement strand
TTAGATAAAAAAATAGAAAAATTTTTAAAAGGCTAGAATGAAGGTTCTTGTATTAGGGAAAAATGGGATGCTTGGCAGTGCTTTTATAGCTCAACTTTCCGGAGAAGAAGATTTTGAAATTTTTGCTTTCGATAGAGATACTTTAGATATCACAGACTATAAAAGACTTGATGATGCTTTTTCTGGTGTGTCCCCTGATATTGTCATAAATTGTGCGGCTTATACGGCCGTGGATGACTGCGAAACCAATAAAGAATTAGCATTTAAAGTAAATGGAGAATTTCTAGGAGAACTTGCGGAATTATGTAAAAAGAAAGGAAGTATTTTGATTCATTTCAGTACTGACTATGTTTTTGATGGGAATAAAAAAGAAGGATACAAAGAAGATGATTCTACTGGTCCTGTAAATGCATATGGCGAATCTAAATTACTAGGTGAAAAAAATATTATCGAGAATATGGATCGTTATTATATAGTCAGAACTTCTTGGTTGTACGGGCCAAATGGCAAGAATTTTGTAGATACAATTGTCACAGCTGGAAGAGCAAAAGGAGAATTAAGTGTTGTGGATGACCAGCATGGATGCCCTACTTATACTTATGATTTATGTAATGCAGTAATTGAAAATTTTTTATACCCATTCTTTGATAAAAAACCTGTAAATCATGAGCATATTTTAGATGATGGGAATTCTGACAAAACCAAGTCTTCTTATAAAAAATTAGATTTTGGGATATATCATATGACAAATTTTGGAGTAACTACTTGGTATGACTTTGCGAAGAAAATTTTCGAGATTTTAGGAGAAAATGTTAAGATTAATCCTGTTGATACGGCTCATTTTCCTAGACCAGCAAAGCGTCCAAGTTATTCGACTCTTTTAAACACAAAAATTACAAATTTACGCTTATGGAGTGATGCATTGACCGCTTATATAACATTAAAATTTAATAAATAAATATATGAAAGGAATAATTCTTGCCGGAGGAACCGGATCTAGACTTTATCCACTTACAAAAATAACAAATAAACATCTACTTCCAGTTTATAATAAACCGATGATTTATTATCCCCTTTTTACTCTAAAAGAGGCTGGTATCAGGGATATATTAATTGTATCTGGCAGAGGACATGCTGGACATTTCTTAGAACTTTTAGGATCTGGTCATGAAATGGGACTTCATCTTACTTATGAAATCCAGGAAAAATCTGGAGGTATTGCAGAAGCGCTATCTCTTGCTGAAGATTTTGTAGATGGAGATAAAATGATTGTAGTTCTTGGTGACAATGTATTTACTGATAATTTGAAACCTTTTGTTGATAGCTATAAAAAACAAGAAAAAGGTGCACGAGTTCTTCTTAAAAAAGTAAAAAATCCTAAGGCTTACGGAGTCGCTGAAGTTGTTAATAAAAAAATTGTAAATATAGTAGAAAAACCCGCTAATCCAAAGTCAGACTTAGCTGTTTGTGGGCTTTATATGTATGATTCAGAGGTATTTAAAGTAATTAAAGGACTTTCTCCATCAAAAAGAAATGAACTTGAGATTACGGATGTAAATAACCATTATTTAAAACAAGGAACCCTCAATTTTTCAGTTCTAAAAGGGTTTTGGGGAGATTGTGGAGAATCTTTTGACACATTGACATACACTGCTGCTTATATAAAAACTAGTCGTCTAGCAAAAATAGACGAATATTTAAAAATCAAAAAATGAAAAATGTATTAATTGTCGGCTCCATCGCCTATGATCATTTAATGACCTTCGATGGAAAATTAAAAGATTCTTTTGCACATGTGTATATGGATAATTTAAGTGTGTCTTTTCTTGCAAGTACACATCGTGGAGATTTTGGTGGATGTGCAGCCAATGTTGCATATAGCTTAAGTTTGCTTAATGAGAAGCCATATATTTATACAACTGTTGGTAGCAGAGATTTCGAAGAATACAGGAAGAGATTAGTTAAAAATAAAATTTCTACTAAATTTATTGGCATTGATAAAGATGGATTTACCGCTGCTGGTTATATACTTAGCGATACTGAACAAAACCAAATAACTATTTTTTCTCCAGGTTCAATGGCAAATTCTAAAGCTGATATTGATTTAAAAAAAACAAATCTTAAATTTGTAGATATTGCATTAATTTCACCAGATATTCCTGAAAGAATGGAAAAAGCTGCCAACATTTTTAAATCAAAAAAAATCCCTTATATTTTTGATCCTGGACAGGCTCTTCCAGCCTTATCTAAGGTTCAATTAGAAAGTATGATTCTTGGCTCAATTGGGTCAATTTTTAATGAATACGAAGGCAATATGATCTGTAAAAGACTTGAAATGTCTTTATATGAATTATCTAGGAAAGTAGGATTTTTGGTCAGAACTCTTGGTGAAAAAGGATGTGAATATTACAAAGACGGACAAAGGTCAAAAACAATTCCTGCAATAAAAGGTCTTAAAGTTAAAGATATTACCGGGGCTGGAGATGCATTCAGAAGCGGTTTTATTCATGGACTACTTAAAAAATATTCTCTCGAGAAAGCTTGCCAAATGGGCAACACTTCTGGAAGTTTTGTGGTTGAAACTACTGGCCCTCAAGCACATTCTTATACAATTAAACAATTTGAAGCTCGATTAAAGAAGAATTTCAGATAATATTTCTGTCATTTTTTTATGTTTTTCTTTTGCTTCGGAATTATATTTTTCCTCTAATTTTTTTATTTGATCATAGTTTGTCATAACATCAATAAACTTTTGTTTTAGCTTATCCAGACTTACTTCTTCAACTTCGAGCATGTACGATTTTAACCCCATGTCGCTTAACAAATCTTTTATTTTTGGTGCATATGAAATCGCTATAAATGGCGTCAATGTCTTTATGGCATAAATTATTGAATGGAATCTCATTCCTAAAATAATCTTTGCTTCATTAAATAGTTCAAATATTTTTTGATCTGTTATTTTTTCTATGTACTCTACATTTTCCATGTGTTCTATTAGTTTTTTTATTCCTTCGTTGATTATTTTGTCGCCAGCTTCTCCATCTTGAAGATTCACTATTTTTACAGAGAATCTTTTCTCTACAGTTAGCCAATCTATGAATTCAGCAACAGACACTTTAAAATCCCTAACAAGAGAGTCAATTTGACGTAAAGCTACTAATACTATTTCTTTTCTTTCTTCGGTTGGTTTTTGATTATCTATAGCGAAAGCCATATCTGGGATTATGTGTATTTCTTGTTTAATTCCTAACGATTTTATTCTTTCTGCTGACTTACTATCTCTTAAAACTATTAATTTTGCTTTTTCAAAAACTTTTTTAATAATCCATTTTTCAAAAGATGATCTCATCTCTCCTATGCTTTGTCCATATATAATTACAGGTTTTTTGTATATATAAGCCATTAACGCCTGTATTCCCCATATTATATTTGCTCTTTTTTTAGGGCCGGCAAAAAGACCGCCTCCTCCTAAAATGAAGTAATCACATTCCTTGATAGTTTTTCTTGTCTGGCTTTTTCTATCAAAAATTTCCGAAACTAAACTATGGATTCCTGAAGGGACTTTTTTCTCTGATTTTATATTGTATAAAAATTTTGTTTCTTCCGGATTGCCACTTAAAATAGTTATTTCTAAACTTGGTGAAATGTTTGTTAAGGTCTCAAGCAAGCCTTTTAAAATCATTTCGTCTCCTATGTTCCCTGCACCATAATTTCCAGCAATAACTATTTTCATAAATTTTATTTTTCTTTAAAACTATAGCTCTTTCTGTGAATCTCACAAAGTCCAAATTTTTCTATGTTTGATCTGTGAAGGCGCGTACCATAACCCATATGTTTTTCAAATCCATATTTTTTAAATTCTTTGGCATAATATCTCATAATTTTATCTCTTGTAACTTTTGCTAGGATGGAAGCCGCTGCAACCGATTTTATCTTACTGTCGCCTTTTATTACTGTCATATATGGGATTTTTATGATTTGGCGCTCTCTTCCATCAAAGATAATCGCATTTGGTTTTATTTTTATAGACGCAAAACAGAGTTTATTTGCCAATTTCGTAGCATTGGCGATGTTTATTTTGTCTATTGTTGTGTGAGAAACCAGTGCAACTGAATAATCTATGCAATTTTTAAGAATTAGTTCGTATAAAATTTCTCTTTTTTTTGCTGTTAATTTTTTACTATCATTTAGTCCTGGCAGAGGTGCTTTTTCTTTCAATATTACCATTGCTGAAACAACAGGCCCAGCCATAGGCCCTCTACCAGCTTCATCAACTCCTGCAACTAAATTGAAGCCGATATTTCTCAGCTTGCTTTCTAGAGGTATAAAATGTGTCATTTATTTACACATTAGTTTCTGCAGCTTTTGATTCCTCTGCTTTTTCTTTTTCTGCCTCTTCCTTTGCTTTTATTTCAGCTAATTCCTCAACTGATTTCTCAAATTCTTTCTGATCAACAAAAGTCTCCTTCATTCTAGCTGTTTTACCAAAGCGGGTTCTCATGTAATAAAGTTTTCCACGACGAACTTTTGACTGTTTCTTCACTACAATTTTCTCTATGAGTGGAGAATATAATGGAAAGATTTTTTCTACACCAATTCCCTCTACAACTTTTCTAACTGTAATTGTTTTATTTATGCCATGTCCATGCCCAATTGCTATTACAAGGCCTTCAAATATCTGTACGCGCTCTTTTTCACCTTCTTTGATCTTTTGGTGAACTTTTACTGTCATTCCAGTTTTTAATTCTGGAATCTTTTTTGTATGTGAAGGTAAATTCTCTATTTCTGTTAGTAAATTCATATGCTTAGGAATTAAATTTTTTGCTAACGCAATATATAGAAGCTATTCTCTAAAATCAAGAGAAAGTGCAGAAAAACTGGTTAAATTTTCTTTATTAAAATTTGGTTGTCAGGATCTGAAATTATGTCTTTGATGAATCTGTCATTGCAACTTACGCGATAAGAATAGTCCTGTTCTGTCATAATAGTGAATTTTACAGGTCTAGCAGTGCGTAAATTCCCATTAATATAGTTTGCCAATTTATCTTTATCCAAATCTCCAACTATCAACATATCTACTGAACTTGTATCTTTATCCACAAATTGTCCTGACAAAACTAATACTTTTAAATCCCCCATTTTCTTTATTTCATTTGATATGTCTTCACGAGTTGAAAGCGCTTTTATTATTATATTTTTTAATTCTTCAAAAATGATAAATTCTTTGTTCACAACATAATATTTCTTCCTGTTTTTTGTCTTTGACTTCAGGAATCCTGTGCGCTTTAAATTGTCTAATTCACGACGAACTGAATTAATTTGTTCTTCAAGCTTGCGAGTAAGTTCTCTGATGAAAAATTCCCCATCTGGGTTCATTACAAACAGAGTAAGCAGCTTAATACGCGTATTTGATGTAAAAAGCCTTTTTAGCATTTTATTTAACCTAATTATTTTGCCCACGCATGTACACAAAAAGTGTACATACGGAAATGTATACTTTTTTTAAACAGCTTGCAAGGTTTTTTTGATACTATAGGTTTTCCTGGTCTTCGTCGTCTTCAACAGGTGCCATTAATTTACCCATTAACGCATGGAAGAAAACTCCTGTAATAATTCCTAAAACTGCTATTCCTAGGAATATAATTGTTGGATTTGATTGTACTGGATAGAAGAAAAAGTTTAATGAAGAACATTGGCTTCCTATGTTTTCAAAAGCCAAAATTAGTATCAGTACGCTCATGATAATTGAGCCTGTGAGATAGAAAACTTTCATAGGAAAAAATTAGATATTTTCTTTTCCTAGATTGTAACACAGAGCAAGAATTAAGCAAGAACGCGTTCGAATAATTTCTTAAGCAGGATTCTACTTTTTAATTGGCTCTTGAAGTGATCATGATGAAATTCCTCTTCTAGATGAGCTTTTTCGTGCTGAGGATACATTGCTTTCATTCTGTCGAATTCTTCTTTTAATTCTGCATCTGAAACTTCGAGTTTTTCTTCTGCGATTAAATGCTGGAGAGAAAGTCTAATTTTTAATCTTTTTTCTGCTTCACTACGGAATTTTTTCTTTAGTTCGTCTTCTGTCGTTTTGGCTTGTTCTAAGTATTTATTGAATTCCATCCCTTTATCTTGGACATCTGCTTTCATATCTTCAATCATATACTCTGTTTCTTCGTCAATTAAAGAGTCTGGAATCTCTATTTTTGCTTTTTTAATAAGTTCTTCAATGTATTTATTTTCTCTGTCGTGAGTGGCTTCTGTTTCTTTTCGTGCTAGTACATTTTTCTCAATAGTCTTCTTGAAATCTGCTAATGATTCTTTTTTGCCGGTCATTTTTTCAATTAATTCTTCTGTCATTTCTGGGGTAACTGGTTCTTTTACTGCTTTCATGTGAACGCGAAATTTCACTTTTTTCTCTTGGAAATCTTTTTTGTGATAATCTTTTGGGAATACTAAGTCGAACTCTTTTTTGTCGTCTTTTTTTAAGCCTATAAGATTGTCTTCAAATCCTGGAACGAGGCTTCCCATGCCGATAATTACAGGGTGGTTTTCGCTTTTTGTATTTGAAAGAGCTTTTCCTTCGTGATCAAATCCTTCGAAGTCTAATTCTACCCTATCGTCTTTTTTTGCGGCACGATCTACGTCTTTGTAAGTTGTGGTATATTTTTTAAAATCATCTAAAACTTCATCAATTTCTTTTTGCTCAACTTTTACTGGTTTTTTATCAATTTTGATAGATTTGTAATTTTTTATCACTACTTCTGGGAGAATGGCTACTACTGCTTTGAATGTGAATGGATTGTCTTTTTCGATGTGAATTTTTGGTCTAGATACAACCTGTAATTTTTCTTTTATAACTGCATCGGCATAAGCATGCTGGACAGCCAATTCCTGGGCTCGTGCAAGAATGTATTTTTTGTCTACGTGCTGAGACAAAACGTCTGCAGGCACATGTCCAGGACGAAAGCCTGGAATCTTTACGTCTTTAGATACTTCTTCGGATGCTTTTTTCTTGTAAGTTTCGAGCTTTTCGTCTGAAACTGTTATTGTTAATTCTACCTCAGATTTAGGTAATTTTTTGACTGTATAATCCATATTTTTGTGATTAAGTAAAAAACACGCTCCGTCATGCTATCAAGCGAGAGCATATTTGGCAATTGATTTTCTTTCCAAAATTTGCTATAATTTTAAGATATTTTTTGATGAATAAATGGATCACCCATTACAACGACATAAAGATAACTTTGAAGACGAACAGCTAAGAGCTGTGGATCAACTGCAAGCTCAAAACCAAGTTGATGTCGATTTGCAGGCTGCGCAGAACATAAATCTCGTGACTCAACAAACCAGAGATAAGATTCAACGAATGCTCCCAAATCATGCTGAAATCTTCAGGGAGGCTCGGGCAAGATTTGAGAGAGAAGGAACTCATGGGAATTTACAGATGAGAAATCAATTGGCATTTAGAAGAGCTTTCAACCAAGTGTATGGAAGATTTTTGTTTGATAGAGAAAATATTGATTTGACTTTAAATCGTGCAATAGAACAAAGACTTGCACCTGTTTTAAAATTTCCTATCGACCATGCTCATTGGCTAGATGGCAGAAATGAACTTCAGTCTGCCATAGAAAGAGCTAGATTGTTTGTTCTTAATCATCCTACAAATGCTAATGGCACACCGAATACTCTAGATACAATTTTGGAGGAATCGTTTACTGTGCATGGAGGACATGGTCCTCATCAAGGCAATGGTCCTGATTTAAGAGCTGAAACATCTGTCCATGATGCAAATGACGCAGTTGATAATGCTGTAAAAATTCAAAAAAAGGCGGAAGAAGCTAAGAATTATTTCAGAGATCGTAGCAGCCATAGTAATTCTATAAATACAAATTTCATTACTATTTCAAATACAATAAATGACAGAGCTGGAAATCCCCGAAATATAACTGGCATCATGGTAAATAATGCTCCTATTCGAATGGGTGATGCTGAAATTGGTCCGATAATAGAACAGCTTAAAGAACAGCAAGCCCAGAGCAAAAAGGATATTAATGAGATCAGAATTCCAAATGGAAGACAGAATAATGGTCAACAAGCTGGTCAAGCTGCTGTAGATTTAATCCGCGAACAAAGAGATATTCGAGATGCAAATAACAGACTTATTGGACAAATGGCTCGTGATATAAAAACTCTAGAAGCCCTACAGAGAAACTGTACAGAGTTATACAAAAATCTTTTTCAATTTCTGGAACATGCTGAATTCTTAACTAGGCATAACTTTTTCCCAAATGGTTATACTCTAGCTGATGTTAGAGTATTTATGGCTAGAGTAGAGGGACTTAACCCTGATAAAAACCCTGACATAAGGGTTAACGATTTTATAGATGTAGTCATCGATCTAAGAGGCGGCCATAACAATCAGAACTGGCTAGCGCTATTGGATAATCCTATCCCTAATTTTAATGCAAGACTTGCGCGTATTACTCATGACAATGATCATGCAAAATCTACTCTAGATGAACGCAAGCATCACCTTCATGAAGTTCGCCATCTCACCGATGCGCAAGCTGCTCAACGTATCATGGAAACTGTAATGCGTCGCCAACATCCAGACCTTTCCACAGAACAACAAAAAGGTCTTGCAACTATGGTCATCGCCAGTGACGTGAGTCTTATTCACAACACTGACTACGAAGGACTTGCCCGAAGAAGTTCTCAACAATATTTGGAAATCTTGCAAAGTGTTGAATTTAGACAAAGAATTTTGAGTTTCAAATATAAACAAGGAGATAAAGTCGTAGAGCCTTTTAAGGGCTTACGTGAAGAAGATTTAGATGATTGGAATAAAATCGAAGCACTCTTTAATACAGGAAAATTAGACCTAAAAGGCGGAATGTTCCTTCTTGCTGGTCTGCATGAGGTAATTGACGAACGTAGACAAGGGACCCGTACAAGAATTAACAGTAGACTGCGTGACATGGTTGTAAAACTAATGGCAAAAGAACTCGGAGTTGATAAGAAAATGAATAATGCAGGAGTTGCAAAAGTTGTAAATGACGCGGTTGATGATGCTTTAGTTAAATATAGAGACACAATGCGCGCGTTTAACATTCATTATGAAAAAAATCATCCAGACTGGGATAGGGATAAAGTTAAGCTTATAAAAGCCAAAAAGAAAGATTTAGATGAAAGACGAAGGCTCGGAAAACTTACAGTAGAAGAATATGAAGAAGAATATGCTGACCTACGCGAGGAAATTCGCGAATTGAGAGCTGAAGGACTAAAAGATTACATGGAGGATCCTATCCTTCATAATTTCTGGAATAGTCCTCAAGCACAATGGATTCGAGACGGATTACATAATATAGGAAGATTTACAGGTAAAAAGGCACTTGCTGTAGCAGGTGGAACCGTAGAGGCTGCTTTTCGTGGTATCTGGGGCACTACAAAATTAGGCGCAAAATTTGCATATCAAGCAGTCGCTACTCCATTTAGGATAATAAAATATCCAGCATTGTTTATTGCAAAACCTTTTGTATGGGGTATAAACAAATTTAAGAAAGAACAAATTGATCTTCCTGGAGTATTTGAAACTATGGGAAATGATTTGAATAGAATTGGAGATTATACTAAAGATAAAGTAAATGAGGTTACTAAAGGAACAAAATACGCCCTAACTAAATCATATGTAGATAAATGGGATGCTGTTCGTTATACGGATGTACCTTATAAAGATAGAACAAAAGTCGATCCGGCTACCTTAAATAGAAGAATTGAAAAATTAAAGGGCAAAGCTGACAATAAACCTATTGAACTTTCTCAAGCTCCTGATTTAAACATGGAAGAATATAAAGGTAGACTAGCTAAAGTTCTCGAAATGATTGAAGGCGGTCATGGACATGATGGAGTTAATAATCAGCAAAATGCTCAAAATTCACCACAAAATCCACAAAATCCACCTAGCCACCCTTCTCCAGCACCAAATGCAAATCCAGCTACTCCTGCCAACCCAGCTCATCATTCTCAACCAAATCAACAAGCAGCATAATTTTATATAAAAAATGACCACAAAAAAATCAAAAACAGCGCAACAGAATCAGCAAAATCTAAGTATTGATGAAAAAGATACTATTCTTAAAATGTTTGCTGCAGACGAACTTTTTGAAGCTGTTTTGAATATGCTAAATATCGACCAATCTGATGAACTTTTCAAAAAATTAATGTATTCCACCCTTCGAAGACAAACTAAAGATTTCATAATTTATACTATTTGGAATAATTTGACTCCTATTCAGGCAAAAGAATTAAAAAAATTCATGGATTTTAACCTAGAAACTTATCCATGGATGAATCATGAGGACATTTTGATGGAATTTTCGCTTCTATATCCTGAATTTACACTTAAAATTAATGAAGCTTTATCTGATTTTTTCAAAACTTTTGTAGTCGAATTTAACAGAATAAATAAGGCATAGTTTCCAGATTCCCTATCAAGTCGGGAATGACACAGATAAATCCCCCTTTTCGGCCTTGAAAGAAAGGCGTTTTTTTGGTATAATTTAATGATATTTATATATAAAAACACAAATAAATAAAAACACACAAATATGTTTAAAAAAATATCGCTAAATCAGTTCATTAATGCTATCTGCTTTTTTGCTGAAAAAAGGCTAGCATTCCGTCAAGATGCTCCTACTCCTGAAGTGGCAGAAAGAGGATCTGAGACTACTACTCAGAAATTCTTTGCGCTATTAGATAAAACCGCTGAACACGACGAAGCTCAGATGGATGAACAAGAAAAAGAAATTTGGCTAAAAGAACAAAAAGAGAAAAGCACTAAAGAATTTAGATCTAACTTAGAAAAAAGTAGAAGTTCTCTTCCTTCAGATCTTCCATCAGGCGACTATGAAGTAGCTGATCTTTTTATAAAAGATTTGAGAAGCTCATACAATACTGTCGATGCTCAAGCTCGTCTATTTTATGTAGATCCAGCTTTTGATCATGGAGCTTCAGTTGCAACTGGACCAAAAGAAGATCCACTTGAAATCAGAGTAGATATAAATCGAGGAGGTGGAGATACCAGACCTCTTCCGGATTACATGTGGGTAAAATACAAAGTTGTAGATGGAGTGCCTGGAGTAGAAGTCAGATGGACTGAAGATAAAGATATTTCTGGAAACTCTTCTTACAACCATGTTCCTCTTACAACAAAAGAAGATGCTGCAAGAATTTCTACTCTTCCAAAAGCTAAAGACATGAAGATTGAAGGAGTTGAATATCTTGGAATGTTAAAAGATGGACTTGGAACTGATAATCCTTATGCTCAATATTTAGAATCTGCTCTTGAAAATTCTAAGATAGATTTTTCAAAAGTAGATGTTACAAAAATTGTTAGAAAAAGTGATCGATTAATTTTGAAATATGTTGAAGAAGGAGCTGCTACAGAAAGTGAATTAGAATTTGGTGGATATGAATACAGAGCAATCTTCTGGACAGAAATTAGCAGAAATGTAGCAAAAGTATTTAAAGGAAAAAGTGTTCCAGCAGAACTTATGGCAATGGCAGCTCGTGATCCAGAAAAAAATCCTAAGTTTGATAAGTTAGTTGAAGCAATTGCAATTAATCCATCAAAAGTAACAGATGGTGATCCATTAGCAAATGAAGCTTTTGCAGAATTAGAAAAACTTCGCCCAATGTTAAATGCAGGAGGAGCTAAAGAAAGAGCTGGAGTAAGATCTGAAATGGAACGCTCAAAAGTTGCCCCAGATTTAACAAAGGAAGATATAAGAACTCTTCAACTTGAATCTGGCATTGGAAATAAAGATTTTTCAAACATGGCCGAAGACGAGATGACGGCATTCGGAGATAGCGTGGATACTGTAAAAAGAGAAGTTTTAAGAGAAAATTATAAAGTTGATGCAAATCAATGGAGAGCTACAGATATCGAAGGATTAAATAGAGCTTACAATGAATGGAGTAATTTAGGGATCCCTGTGGACAAACCTTTCTATAAAAAATTATTTAGTGTACTTAGAGACGGAATTGATCCAGAAAAAAATCCTTTATCAAAAAATCCTCAATACGCAGAATATTTCAAAGATCCTGAAAATCATGTTAACGATATTCGCGCTATTAGAGACAGTTCTGATTTTGCAGAAGCTTATGCTACTGCTATAGGATTTTTCATGGGAATAAAACAAAATATTCTTGGCAGAACTGATGCTCAACTAACAGCATTGGATAAACAAAGAAAACTTGATGACGAACCTATAACTCAAAAAGCTATAGATATAGTTCGTGATAATTTTAATAAATTCACAAAATCTATCAGGGAAGGAGATTATGCAACTGCTGGTCTGTATGTAGTTGGAATCTGGGCTACTTATAAAGCTCTTTCTTCCCTATTTGGTGGAGGTGGTGGTCACGGTGAAGGTGGAGAGCACAAAGGTATTGATTGGAAAAAATGGGCCATCTATGGAGTAGCTGGTTATGCTGGTTATATCTTCGCAAAAAATGCAGGATATGATGTCTTAAAAATGGCAGGAATCAAGAGAGGAGACGCGGAAGTTGCTGGTACTCCACTTGAAGCTATTCCACAAATTGTTGCTCAATTAGGATTAAAAGAAGCTGAAGACTTGGATTACGATGTAGCTGCAAGAATGTCTGAAGTAAAAGTTTCTGATCTCTATGGACAATATCAAGAAGCAAATAAAAAAGGAATAAAAT
>Ga0172374_1002143_pt1 | contig 12734 bp, 10 predicted proteins | sample LakKiv3m_FD_114536 | JGI IMG/M metagenome (GOLD analysis project Ga0172374, IMG submission 114536) | Freshwater microbial communities from Kabuno Bay, South-Kivu, Congo - kab_092012_10.3m | ecosystem: Environmental > Aquatic > Freshwater > Lake | place: Democratic Republic of the Congo... | reverse complement strand
CATGGGCAGCAAAATGGGACGCGCTATTGTCGCTAACAGCTCGATGTCGATACTACTGAAACAGTCGCCGACTGCCGTCGACGTCTTGGCAAACGTCTTTAAATTAACCGAGGAAGAAAAACGAAGGTTATCAAACTTTCCAGTCGGTCAAGGGTTGTTCTTTGCCGGGCAAAGTCACGTTCACATCCAAATCGACGCCAGTGAGACCGAAAAACAGCTGGCTAATACCAACCCGCAAATTGCCGACCGGCCGGCCGCACCTCAGCAACCTCAGCAACAACCAACCGCAACACCACCTCCTGCCCAAAACGTTAACCCAGAGCCTGACGCTTAGAGTATAATGTAAGGATAGATATGTCGCCCGACAAAAACCAAAAAGATAACCCTATCCAAAAAGAGTACGAGGATAAACTCAATCCTCTTAAAAATATCGAAAAAAAAGGCACCGTTGCTGGAGACAAGAGTCCAGGGCAGAAAAACAGCATTGCAGATAATCTGGGTATTGGCGGCGTCAAGGACGCCGAACAGAGCGCTGGCGGAACCGGCTGGAAAAATAATGTTGTTGGTGCCGGAGCCACCTCGGGTTTTAGGGCAAATGGAGTAACAGCCACCCTAAAGAAGAAAAGTCCCACTATGGCTATAATTGCTTTGGTTGTCGGCCTAATGACGGGCGTTGCTATGTTTGGAGGTGCCGCCTTGCTGCCACAAAGCCTTCTCGCCAATCTGGTCCAAAAGTTCAACTCACACCAAGAAACCAGCTTAACCATTAGGACCAACAAGCTACTAGCCGTAAAGTTGGCTGACAATGTCACAAATGGTTCCTGCAGCTACGTTAAAATTGCTTGCCGATTTAAGCGACCGTCAAATAAGCTGTTGGCTCAACTAGAGAAAAACGGTATCGAAGCCTTGGATAGTAGTGGTAAAAAGATTGAATCAAAGACATTGTACCCAAATAAGAAACCCGTAAAGTATCGGTTTACAAATTCTATCGGCAAAGAAATCGAGGTTGGGCCAAAAGAAATTTCATCGACTATAGCAAAAAACGCTGAGTTCAGAGACGCAATGCATCAGGCAACCAAAACCAGATTCATGAGTTTATCAGATTATGTTTATAAGGGTATTAAAACTCGGTTCGGCTTCAATTCGTCAGACAAACTAAAATCCATCCCAGACGACGAAGACGATCTGATCAAAAAGGCTGATGAACTATCTGCCGCAGACGGCGAGGCAGCAAAGGCAGCGAAAGAGGGCGGCGAGGGCGCCATGAAATCCTTTGCAAGAAGTCTTCTCGGCGACTTTGGCGCCGAAGCGGCGGAACAGTTGGGGAAAAGCACAAAAGGCGATGCGATCGGGCTAGCTGCTGGTGTTGTATGCCTTGCCGCTGATGGACCAAAAATAATAATACAAGCTAATCGCGCTTTCCAAATGACTCAGTTAATAAAATACTCGATGGTATTTCTGTCTACATTCGGAGCCATCAAGGCGGGTGATGCGACACCTGAAGAGTCATCTGCGATTTTGGCTCTTCTCACAACACAATACAGAGGAAAGTCGGCCATGGATTCATTTGGAGTTAGTTATTCCTTGTCGGGTTCTACAAAACCTAAAAATGACAACTTCAAACAGTATGCGCCCGGTAGTAATATTATCAAAAAGTTAGGTGGTGTAAATAAAATATTGGGGAGTAGAACAAAAAATGCAATTTGTGGTGTAGCAACAAACCCTGTAACTGGCGCAACGATAAACGCAACACTGGCAGCAACTGGACCAGGTGTCGTTGCAGCATTTATAAATATGGCAGCGGGGTTTGCCGTCGGAGAAATCGTTCAACACGCCGCCCCGCCACTAATAGAGAAGGCGGTTAACCTGTTGCCGATGGAAAAAATTCTAAACTACTTCTTTGGCGACTTGACCCAAGATTTACATGGCGAAGCTGTTGGAGACGCCCTAACGAGCGGAGCTGCACATACGATGGGCCAAACCGCTAACGCTGGTGGCAATATGCCATTAACCGTAAAACAGGCCGTGGCATACGACAACTTGACTAACCAAATACAACTTGCATATGCCGAAGAAGATCGCGCAACCAAGAGCCCGCTTGACGCCAGTAGCCCGAACACGTTCATGGGAAGCTTGATTAGCAAGCTTACCCCGTACTACATGGGAACCAGCCTCAAATTAGGTTCGTTTTCTCCTACGATTACGTCTATTGGTTCAATGGTCGCTGGCTCGTTCGGGGCGATTTTGCAACCAGTTACGAGTAGTGCTACTTCCTCAAATTTTGGCGAAGACAACTACAAACTTTGCGACGACCCATCGATAAGTGATGACAATATAGCTGCCGGTCCTTACTGTGACATTGTTTATGGCGTCCCAAATAAATACCTGGACAAAGACCCGGAGATAGTAGTTGATAACATGGTTTCCAATAACCAAATTGATGCCGAGACGGGTAACCCCGTAGAGGGTAGTGATTACGAAACGTGGTTGGAATTATGTACTGACGGAACGACAAAAAACGCCAACAGCTGCATGATTAATGATGACCAAAACGCAGAATACGCAGTGTATACCATTGACCATCGAATACAAATATCAATGGACGAAGAAGAGGTCGATAGTGCAACGATCGATGCAATAGCTGGCACTACTACGGATTCCGAATCAGATACTACATCGGAGAATAGTCTAATGATTTTTGGCGGCTCAATCGCAGACAGGATGATGAAGCCTGCAAATGGTAACATGGAGGAAGCTTTTACGAACGAGGGTTGGGATGTTACGGTTAATAGCGAGCCCGGCAGAAACTTTGCAGACGCGCTGAAAGAAGCTAAAAAACCTTCAACAACAGAAGACATAAAAAACGCAAATGCAATAGTCATCCCGCTTGGTGCAAATAATTTGAGCGATATAGACGAAGCTACCAGTTCACAAAGCGGGGCAGTGTTCACTAGCAAGATGGAAGAGTTTTTCGACTACGTTCACTCTATAAATCCGGATGCAACCTATTATTGGGTCAATTATGGCCTCTGGGGCTACAACTTGGATTTGTTTGCAAAGACTCCGGCGAAAAAAGCAGAATACTTATCAAAGCAAAAAAGAATGCAATATATAAATAAGCTAATCACGTCGTTTGCTGATAAAAACGGAATTAAGATAATTAACTGGCGAGATAACTCGAGTGTAGAAGACTACAAGCCACTTGGTGGCGTCCACCCATCTCAAGCCTCTGGAGTTATTGAAAAAGGTTATGGCATGGTGCACTATAGCCGTTTCGTCTTGAAGGGTGTCGGGAGTCCACAATGACAAAAAAGCGATTATTTATTATCTTGTCAGCATTAGTGGTATTTACCATCGTTGCTATCAGTGTATGGTTTTTCATCAGTCAACAAAACAATGTAAAAACAGAAGATAACACCAGTAAACAATCAACAACCTATACGGTAGATTCAGACTCCAAGTCTTATGCTAGCTTGGCAAAGTCAGCCGTTGAAAGTTATGCCAACCAAAACATATCTGAGTCCATAGAATCAAGAAACAACAGACTTAAACCTTATTTCGACCCTACAAGCCCAGTTTTTAGCAAAGATATAGAAATTAGATCCACCAACTCGGCAACAAAAACAACCGCAACGGTTACCTCAATACGCTATTCGACTGAGGATAGTGATATCAACGACGTACTAGTTGTTGATACCAAGCTAAAGAGTTATTATGGGTCTGACAGCAGTACAGGCCAACAAAGATACTTGGTAACAATAAGCTCTAGCTCCACCGGATCTTATGTTGTATATGACGTTGAGGCAGTTGAAAAATCATGAATCGTAGTAAAAAAATAAAAATCTACATTAATAAATCAAAATACATAACTGGATTGATTATTATTGCGCTATATGCGCTATTACCGCTAAAGGTGGTGGCTGTTGATTATGGCTTCTTTGCGGCCAACGACATTTTGTTTTATGACCCAAGCGACTGTAACAGCGATGGCAGCACGACCGGCACTGGCTCTGCCGCCAACGGCTCGATTGTTGTTATTGGTGACTCCTTGATGGATAACGACAAAGGACCTGGTCAAATCGCGAAGAAACTAAAAGACAAAGGCTACAGCGATGTCACTGTCGACTCTTCGTCCAGTAGGTCTCTCACTAGACCTGGTGCCGACGGTAAAAGCGGAATGCAGGCTATTGAAACGAACCGTGACAAGATACTAAATGCCGGTACGATTGTTATAGAGTTGGGTACGAACTCTGATAACGGTGAAATTAAAAAAATCCCGGACATGATGAAAACTATTTATGATATCAATGGTAATATCAAATCATTTTGGGTCAACACCGTAAACAACAGCGATAAACCCAGAGCAACTGGTGTCAACAAGGGTATATCAAAATACGCTTCCGCGCAAAAATACACGATTATTGATTGGTACAAGGCTGTGTATGGTAGTGGCACCTCAGCCGATACGTCACTGCTCGATGATAGTGGCTATCATCAATCCAACCCTAAAGGCATAGAAATGCATACCAAGTTAATAGTAGACTCGGTCGGTGCACCATCGTCAGGAGGAGGCTCCGGTGGTGGCGCTCCGGTTACCGGTTCGACCCAAGATAAAAATGCAGCAAAAGTATGGAATTATTTAACCGGGAAGGGATTATCAACTAAGGCTGCAGCTGGTTTTTTAGGAAACATGGAGACCGAGTCCGGTATTAGTCCGACATCAGTGGAGTCTGGTGGTACTGGTCACGGTCTTGTCCAATGGTCGCATGGTCGATGGACAGACGGATATCCGGGTGGTTTAACCGGTTGGGCAAATAAATATAATAAGCCCTGGCAAGATATTGACTTGCAGTTTGATTATTTATGGTACGAATTAAATCACGCTTATAAAACTACGGTTTTAGAACCACTGAAAAGCGTCAATTCAGTCGATGCGGCAGCTGTAATAATTCTACTACACTTCGAGATTCCCTCTCCAGAATACCAGGTTGGTGAATATCGACAAAAGAGAATCGATGATGCTAACAAGTGGTATAGAAAATTTAGTAGTTATGGGTCAGGCAGTGGTGTTGTCAGTGGTACGAACTGTACATGTTCGACCGATGGATCAAGCGATAGTGGAAAAACTAAAATATTGATAGGCCCGGGGCATACGGGTAATATGACTGCTATATCTAAATACAAAGGTGACCCACCTATCAAAGACAAGATTTACGGCAACAAACCAGAGTTACAGGATGTCTGGGATGTGGCACAGATCGTAAAAACCAAGCTCGAAGCAAAGGGCTACAATGTGTTAATGACAAAAAACAGTGTTAATGACAAGCCATTTAGTTGGGATAGGGCTCAACAAGCAAACAACAATAATGTTGACCTTGCTCTCGAGATACATACCAGTTCACCGAGCGGAAATTTTGGTAGTTGGGGACAGGTGTGGTCACAACTAAAAGACGGTTACGCTGTAGATAAAAACGGGCAAAAAGTGTATTCAGTTGCTAGCGACAGCGTGATAGCAAAAAGCAAGGAATACGCCAAAAAGATGGCACAAGCCCGAAAGGATGCGGGTGAGCCAGGGGTGGTAGCAAAGACATCCTCTGGCTTTTACAGTAATACGGATCCGACCAGAAACACCACCCTAGTTCAACTTTGGTCAAAAGTACCTTGGATTTATCTTGAGGCTGGCGCCGATAAATCAAAAGATAGTCAAGATTCTGGCGGCATCACTGATAAACAAAAGCAAACCTATGCAGAGGGTATAGTGAACGGTGTAGTTGATTCAGTCCCTCCAACAGGTGTAAGTTCTGGATCAAGTGGCGACGACTGCGTACCATCAAGTTCTGGTGACGCCGGCGCGATTGTCGATTGGGCTCTAAAATTTGCCTGGGATGACACAGGCCACACATATAACGACGCCAAGCAGGTCTATAAAGACTACCATGAGAAATTATGGCCCGGCGTAGACTACACAGCTTGCAACCAATTCGTCGAAGCGGTTATTCGTGCAAGTGGAGCGGATCCGAAAATGGTAAAAACTCAGGTTTCAATCCCATACCCCGGAAGTGAATTGGAGTACCTAAGAAAACACACTAAACTGTATGAAAAAGTGTCAAATCCACACTCAACAAAAAATCTACAGCCAGGTGACATAATGATCCTTGTAGACTCGCACACATTTCTTTATGTCGGCAACCAAAAAGGCGGCAATATCAGGGAAGCCTCTTGGAGCTCTGGTGTTGTTGGAGCCGGGCACTCACCAGAGGCCGGTAGCTTTTCGTGGTATCAAAGCCGATCTAATTTAGAGGCATATAGGTTAAAATAAAATGGTGATGAATAAAAAAATCCTATTTATATTTGCACCACTAGTATTTCTGGTTGTTGTTTTGGCTATAATCTTTTTTTCAAACAAAAGCGTTACTACGGGCATTGATATTTATTCATTGCCACCAGACAGTCAACTACTGTTGGACGGCAAAACAATATCCAGCGGCAAAAACAGCACCACGACAGGCAAGCACACTATTGAGGCACGCCACGATCATTTTGATACATTATCCAAAAAAGTTGAAGTGATAAAAAACCAGGTACTAGTCGTGCCTATGGCCCTAAGCCCCAAAGACGACACAGGTAAGACATGGTACGAAAACCATCAAGACGACTATCTTTCGCTCGAGGCGACAATTTCAAGCCAATACCGTCTAGAGAGTAGCAAAATAACAAAAATGTACCCAATTGTAGCCGACTTACCCCAAGATATTTCGCCGCTATACCGTATTGATTATGGTGTATCAAAAAGATACCCAAACGATCCAACGAGAATTGCCCTGTATATCAGCTCGAACACACCGGCCAATAAATATGACGCTATACGCTATATTTACCTAATGGGGTATGATCCGTCCGATTATGAAATAATTTTTGAGGGATTATAGACATGCAACCAGTCGTTAATTATTTCGAAAACACACCAAAGAAAAAACTAGCCACTTGGTTTGTGATTCTAATTCTACTGCTCGCGGTGGTAGCTATGATATCCTATTTCACCTGGGACTACCTGGTGAACAACAAGGATGTCACACTAAACCCAACCTCTGGAACAACTATTACCATCGGCGAACAAGCTGGTGACGAGCCGGTAATCAGTAAGCAAATCGCCAGCACGAACATTAAAAAAACAATTAGACTGCACGTCGGCGCTTACGCCGTAAAATTCTCAGCCTCAAAAGATTTTGAGCCCCAAGTCGTGGGTATAAACATTAACGACACAACAGAGATAACAACCCCTTCATTAAACTATACTGACGAAAAACTGGCATCGACCCTGAACTCGGAAAAAGATTCGATTCATAGTGTTATTTGGGGTGTTGTTTCAAGCGACAAATACGACATTGATAACGACACCTTATTTTATACGGGTCAATGGTATGGTGCACGCCTGATACCAAAAGATTGGTATGACCCAAACGTACCTGCGGACTTACAACCGAGGCCAACTAATCCCAACAACAAACTGGATATGTTCAGGGTGGTATTAAAAAAAGAAGATGGTAAATGGAAAGTTGTCGCTGGTCCGTCTGTTACTATTTTTATCAAAGATTACCCAGGCGTCCCTGAAGACATAGTTAGGTCCGTAAACTACCTTGGTTTTAATTAGTTAGCTAGAGTGACCATGGTTGCGGTTTTAGAAAAGCCTTTTTTCACCACGTCGGCGTCGGTGGTTGTAATGATTGTCTGATAGTCTTTTAGGTATTTTGTTATCGCTTTTCGTCTCGATCCATCTAGCTCACTAAACACGTCGTCAAGTAGCACTATGGGTTTCGTATTAGTAACTTGTTCGATGATTTCGACTTCCATGAATTTTATTGCCAACACGATTGTCCTAACTTCGCCACGAGAGGCCACGTCTAAGGCGTGATAGTTATTAAACCTGAATATGACATCGTGTCGATGTGGGCCGGTGCTGGTAAAACCAAGTACTTTGTCGCGTTCCATATGAGCATGCAGGTCGTTTAATAGTTTTTGTTTGATATCGCCAATATATGTATTAGAGTAGTGGACTGATGCGATATTTTGCGACATTGCGATAGAATTGTATCGCTCGTTAAGTTTACTATTAATTTGCTCGATAAAGGCGATTCGCTTTTCAATTATGTATGCGCCATATTCACTGAGTGTTATGTCCCACACAAACAACTCGTCACGACCAATGTCATGCTTTTTAAGCAAATTATTCCGTTGCTTTAACGCCCGCTCGTATTTATGAAGTGCGTTTTGATAAGCTGGATCAAGTTGGCTGATAAAGCGATCTATAAATTGCCGGCGGCGGGTTGGTGAGCCGTGCAGCAGCCTTAAATCGTCCGGATCAAACAACACCACCGGATGTTTGTATTTGACGGGCATACGGTACGAAGTTTTGTCACCAATCATTATCTTTTTGCGGCCGTTCGAAAGATTAGGGTCATAAGTAATAGTTCGTTTAATAAAGTTGTTGAAATCGATATCAATTCGCCACCACGGCGCATCATAGCGCAGGACATCGCCGTCGCTTCCTTTAAACGAAGACCCTTGCAGCGCAATATAAACAGCCTCGATTATCGAAGTCTTGCCACTGCCATTACCGCCGACAATAACGGTAACCATCGGTGAAAACTTGATACTGAAATTATCATGAGACCTAATATTCTCGATCGATAATTTTTTTACCACCGGCATAATATTATTTTAACTCTTTAAAGGCATGATGATGTGATAATAATTGGTATCTGGTTTGGTTGACTTTAGTACACATGGTGCAATTTTGCCACTAAAACTAAACTCGACCTCGTCACCATCAATTACCGACAATGCTTCACTTAGATAACGGGAATTAAGAGTAATACTGCCATCACTTGTTACCTTTGCCTTGGCTTCAGAGGTGTTTTCGCCGAATTGTGAAGCAATGGAATGAATAGATAATGTGTTCTTTTCACTATTTGCGGTCAAGGTGATACTACCACTGGATTCACGAGCGAACAGACCGGCAATCTTGGTTATACGAACGAATTCAGCCTTGTTTAATATCACTGTCGTCTCTGATGAAGCCGGTACTAATTGACGGTAATTCGGAAAAGTCCCGTCGATTAGCCGACTGATAATCTCGGCCTCGTTAATCCTGAACCTGACCTGTGTTTCATCGAACAAGATGTCAATTTCACTTGAATCGTCGGTTATATTCCTTAGAACTTCGCTGAGTGTTTGGGCAGGAATAATCGCCGACAAATCACTTTTTGTCTCGCTTAGGCGCCTTTCGGATAGGCGATAACCGTCAGTCGCCGCCAAATACAGCTGCCCTTCGAATGAGTTCCAATAAACACCGGTAAGAACCGGCCTGGTTGTATCATTACTAGTGTTAATAATGGTCTGCGAGACGGCGTTTTTAAAATCATCAACCTTGATTGTGTATTGAATAGATGAAGCTTCATTAATTGTCGGCAGTTCAGGGAATTCGTCGGCTACAAAACCATTAATAATTGATGAGTAAGCGCCGCTTTTGATATGTAGGTTCTCTTTCACGACTTTCAATTCAATCGATTCTTTTGGGAGGCTGGATATAAACTCTGACATCAACCTGGCTGGTATGGTTATTGCGCCCGGTTTAGTAATTTTTGCACCAATATATTGAGTTGAGGCGATTTCCAGATTCGTTGCCGCGACCAATAGGCGATTTCCATCAGTTCGAAGAAGAATATTACTCAGAATTGGCAACTGTGTTTTTGTACTAGCTACCCGACCGACAGCCGATAGAGCCCGGTTTAAATTTTCTTGTGTTACGGTCAATTCCATTGTTATTACCTTTCTTTAATTTATTTTTATTAGGTTTAATAATAGTTTGTGTGGAAAATAGGTAAAACTTTTATTCAACAGATTAGATTTACTAATCAACCTTGTGTAAAAACTGGTGGATTCAGTTGGGATGTTTGATTGGATAAACAGGGTTTTTACACACGCTATATCGTTTAAGTTTTGATTATTCGTTCGGTTTGTGGATACAAAAACACAAAAACCACAGGTATTAATCAACATATTGTTCACAATTTTTACCCAACCAAAATTTACTCTATATACTACATACCAACTACCAATTACCAACTTAGGCATACAATTTCTCCCTTATAGATGCGACTTGTTCACGAACGAGGAAATCAAGCTTGATGGCTTTCTCGATTTTTTCAATTGAATGAATAGCAGTAGTGTGGTCCTTGCGGCCCAGTTCGTTAGCAATTTTCGGAAAACTGAGATGTAGTTCGCTTCTTAGTAAGTACATAGCAATTTGTCTTGGCACGACGATATACTTATCGCGTTTTTCACCGCAAATTTCATCAATACTGATTTGGAAGTGTTTAGCTGTCTTGTCGATGATCTGTTTACTTGACAGGTGTTGTGGTCGCGAATGACGGATATTTCCCAGAAGTCCTTCGGCGGTTGATAGGTCCGGCTCGATTCCGCGCATTTCGGCATACGCCAGTAGTTGGTTCAAAGCACCTTCCAGTTCGCGTATATTAGTTTTGATATTGGTTGCTAGATATTCGGTAGTTTCCCGATTAAGTGTCACACCGGATTGCGAAGCCTTGATGTTCAAAATCGCGCAACGGGTTTCGAAATCTGGCATTTGAATATCAATAGCCATACCCATTTCAAAACGACTACGTAACCTTTCGGTTAATGTTGGGATGCTTTTGGGTGGCTTGTCGCTGCTAATTATGATTTGCTTGTTGTTTTGGTGCAGGTGATTAAAGGTGTGAAAGAATTCTTCTTGGGTTTTTTCTTTGCCGGCGATAAATTGCATGTCATCAACGATTAATACATCAACGTTGCGATATTTTTCGGCGAAGCCTTTCTTTTTGAATCTGACATGATCCAAAAACTCGCTGACGAAAGTTTCCGAGCTGATATAAAGGACACGCATTTTTGGGTTCCGTTTTATGATTTCATTGCCAATAGATTGTATCAAATGAGTTTTACCCAGTCCCACGCCGCCATAAATATATAGCGGGTTATATTTTTGACCCGGATTGTCAGTCACGGCTTGGCTGGCGGTATAGGCCAGATCGTTGCTTGATCCGACAATAAAGTTATCGAAAGTGTATCTGGGGTTCAGGCTGCCGACGGTTGAAGTCGACGGTCTGGTCTTACTATTAACAGACAACAGGCTTTCGGAATTTTGGGCCGAATTAATTCTGGTAGAGTCATCGCGGTTAGCCCGAGTCGTTTTTCTATTAGACTTGATGGTATAAGTAATTTTCTTGGGGCTAATTCCATTTTTTTGCAGGACTTCTTTTACCTGCTGATTGAATTTTACTTCGAATTGTTTTTTTGCGAATATATTGGGAACTGCAATAGTTACACCAGCCTCGTTTTGGTCCAATAGCTCGGTATTTTTAAACCACGTAGTAAATGTGGCATGAGATACCGTAAGCTCTATTTCCCCAAGCACACTTTGCCATAATGCGTGTTGCATTTAAAAACCCCAATTAAACGTTCTATTTACCTACAACTATACCGAAAACCTGGGTTTTCCACAACCCACGCGATTTACTAAAAATCAAAAAGCAATAGAGGTAGTATTTATACACAGACCGAAGGCACCCCAGTAAATATGTGGATAAGAACCTGAATTCTGGGTATAACATTTATATACCAAACAATCCATTCGCATAAATTTCAAACCACACCTTGATATAAGGTGATAATTCAGGTAAACTAGTACGGATATGCCAAAAAGAACATTCCAACCACACACAAGGCACCGCGCCAGAACTCATGGATTTCGTGCGCGCATTTCGACCAAGGCCGGACGAAATGTTATTAAAAGGCGCCGCATAAAAGGGCGCGCTAAACTGACAGCCTAACTATGTAAAGCTATTTAATAGCTGAACTCAAAGCAGCCGTCGGCTGCTTTTTTATTGGGTTCACCATCTACTACCTACTAACTACCAAATGCCATATACTATTAACATGATACCGTTTATAAATCGTTTTCATGGACACAACAGTCTAAGTTATGTTTATAAAAATGGACATGCTATCAGAGGCCGTTCGGTGACTATTAAATTTGTGAAAAATACGCACTCGACCAATCCCAGGGTCGCTGTCGTCGTCAGTAAAAAAGTGCTAAAAAGTGCCGTTAGGCGCAATCTGATTCGACGTCGGCTGTATGAATATATCAGGCCCAAGCTGGCGGATTTAAACGGAGTGTATGACATAGCGATTATTGTCACGTCGAATGACCTGATTGGCGTCAGTCACAAAGAGCTGTGCGACCAACTGGACCAGCTGATCACAAGGTCAAAAATCGAAAAACATAGTCCTGGCGTACAAAAAAAGTCATAAACTGCTATAATTAACTAAAAGTATTGTTCCAATTCGGAGTTATTAAACCTGTGGATATTTTTCAAATTTTTATAGTTCAACCCATATTCAACCTGCTAGTCGCTATTTATAGCATCATACCGGGCAGGGATTTTGGTGTCGCCATTATTATATTCACCATCTTGGTGAGGTTGGCGATGTGGCCGTTGGTCAAAAAACAGCTGCACCAAACCAAAGCCATGCAAAAAATGCAGCCCGAGCTGGCCAGAATAAAAAAAGAAACCAAAGGCAATAGGCAGCTCGAGAGTATTCGCATGATGGAGCTTTATAAAAAGCATGACATCAGCCCGTTTAGGTCAATTCTTATCCTGCTGATTCAGGTTCCGATT
>Ga0172374_1002141_pt1 | contig 12736 bp, 13 predicted proteins | sample LakKiv3m_FD_114536 | JGI IMG/M metagenome (GOLD analysis project Ga0172374, IMG submission 114536) | Freshwater microbial communities from Kabuno Bay, South-Kivu, Congo - kab_092012_10.3m | ecosystem: Environmental > Aquatic > Freshwater > Lake | place: Democratic Republic of the Congo... | reverse complement strand
GGTCCCCCTTCAACTGAATCCGTTTGGAAAATATACTATCATACATGGTAGTGAGGAGGAAAAATGACAACAGTAAATCGGATCCCAAGCCCTGGATCAATCGAGCGTCTGCTTAAAATAAAAGCAAAGAAAGCAGAGAGTGAAATAAAAGCAATCGGAAAATCGGAAATAGAAAAAAATACGGCCATCTCAAAAGCCGTGGGGGAAATTAATGAAAAATTCAGGAAACGCGGATGGAAGGCAGATCGCAGTGTTCGGAATATGATTGAGAAAATAGGAAAAATGGTGGATGGTGTTGTGGGCAATCTACTGAACATAAGCGATGAATGGCCGCCGCCGCTCTCGTTTGATGATCTTTCTGCCATCAAAAAAGAGTTGGACAAATGCGAGGAGGAGATCGGAAGATTGAAATTTGAATTCCTTCGTGCATCTCCTCGTTGCGAAAACATGGGTCGCGATTTTACGGGCAGGAAAAGTGATGTTATTTTATCCGGAAGTTCGGAGGGAAAACTGCTGGAGTATATGAAAAGAGTAAGAGACTGGGAGGCTCTCAAGGAACGTTATAAATAAAGAACAATCCCGGGTTGGATCTCCAGCCCGGCTTTTTTATCTTTTATTTTGCCAAGGTTCGGCCTTTTTCTCGGTTCGTTCGCTAAAGTTCGGTTTTTCCCTCTCGACAGGCAAGCTGTCGGGATTCCTCAAAGCCAAACTTTGCGAACAATTGAAAAATTCACGGAAATATGCTAGAATAGAATCATGAAACAAGCCAAAAAGCCCAAAAAAATCTCAAAAAAACTTCAAAATTTCATCAAAAAAAGAAAAGGGCTGGTTTGGTATGTGAAAGATGTGACGGAACTCGGCCCTGAATCGATCGTCGAGCACGTTTTGAATTTTGGCAATTGGAAAGACGTGCAGGAGATGATCAGAATAATGGGAATGAAAAATGTCGCCAATATTTTCTGGCGAGAATCGAAGCCAAAAAAATGGGGCAGAACAAATTATCGTGCCAGTGTCGTCAATCTTTTCAATATCTATTTCAAAAAACATGTTGCATAAGGAAATTTTGACCAAGGAGCAAGTTGAATTGCTCCCGCTCCTCAAAGAATTCAAGGACAAATTCTATATGGTCGGCGGGACGGCGATCGCGCTGCATATCGGCCACCGGCGGTCGATTGATTTCGACCTTTTTTCCGAAAAAAAATTCCAGAATTTCCGAATCAGAAAAACGTTTTCCCTGTTTGTCAAAAAAGAGAAAACGCTGGTTGATCGTCCGGGAGAATTGACGATGCTTTTGCATAACATAAAATTCACTTTTTTCAATTTCCCATATCATATTTCTCATCCGGAAAAATTGGATAGCGTGGTTTCCATGCCGAATCTCCTGACTCTTGCGGCGATGAAAGCTTTCGCGCTCGGACAAAGAGCAAAATGGAAGGATTATGTCGATTTATATTTCATAATGAAAAAATTTCACACAATCGGTGAAATTTCAAAGAAAGCGGATCAATTGTTCGGGACAAATTTCAATGAAAGGATGTTTCGGGAACAATTGGTATATTTTTCGGACGTGAACTACGAGGAAAAAGTTGAATATATGAAAGGCTTCGAGATTGGCGAAGAAGAAGTAAAAAAAGAATTAGAGGAATTTATAGCAGAATAAAAATTACAATCCAAAAAAGCCGGATCTAATCCGGCTTTTTCGTTTCGTGTTGTGCGCTGCGCGTTGCGCGATCAGAGATTGTCATATATCTCCTGCACGTCATCGAGTTCGTCGAGTTTTTCGAGAAGATTTTCGTAGTCTATACGCGTATGTTCGTCGATCTCGATCGGGTCGAGGGGAGCGAATATGGTGTTGGCGTTTTCAATCTTCACGCCGCCTTTTTCCAAAGCGTCTTTGACTTTCATCAACTCTTTGGGGTTGGTATAAATCTGGAGCAGTTCGCCTTGGAAAATCGTGTCGATGGCTCCGGCGTCAATTGCGGCCATTTCGAGTTCATCTGCGTTTTTCTCAGTCGTGTCAATATAAATCACCCCGACAAGCCTAAAGAGATGCTTGAAACTTCCAGCCGGGACCATTTTGACGTTGGTTTTGTTGAAAATGGCTTTGAGTTCGGAAACGGTTCTGTTTTTGTTGTCGGTTGCGGTTTTCACGAGCATCGCGATGTTTCCCGGCGCCATAGCTTCATAGGTCATCTCTTCGATTTGCGCCGCATCTTTGAGTTCGCCCGTGCCTCTTTTAATGGCCCGGTCAATATTGTCTTTGGGCATATTGACGGCTCGGGCTTGGTTGATGGCGAGGCGCAATTTGAAGTTCATATCCGGGTTTCCTCCGCCTTCCCGCGCGGCAAGCGTGACGATTCGTGCGACTTTCGTGAAGACTCCGGCGCGTTTGGCGTCGGCCATTCCTTTTTTGTGTTTTATCCCCGCCCAATGCGAATGTCCTGACATAGTGAAATGCAATAAATGTTAGCTAGAATTAATACTAGCCTCAAACAGAGGATGTTTCAAGCTTCGAGCCATATTTAAAAAACAGGCATGCGGTGTTGCACATGCCTGTTTGGTTTTCTTTGGTTTGGGATTAGGGGCCGACGGCGACGAAACGGATCTGTCCGTTGTCGGTTTCCTCGAAATCGATATATTCGAGTGTTTTCAGGGAGCGGGGTTCTTTCCAGCCAAATGCCTGGGCCGCGAGTGAGATTAGCGGATCATGGCCCACAGCGAGGCCGTAGCCGTTGTCTTCGATCTTTACGAACATCTCTATCACGGCAAGCTCGGCTTCTCCCTGGATTAGTTCGATGCGGTCTTGAGAAAAAGATACGTTTACGGCATCGAAATTGCTAAGTCCATCCTCAACTGCCGATAAAAACTCCGGTGTGCCCCCTTGGTCTTCCATGATTTCATCGCAGATTTCGCGAATCGGCTCATGAACGCGAAGTTTCCAATCCAAAGCCTCGGCGAAAGCGAGCAGGGTCTGGGCGGTGCGGATGAGGGGACCGAAGAAGCCGTCGGTATAGGTTTCGCGGGGCAGTTCCCGTTTGGCTCTTGCGAGCCCGGCGGGGGTGATGAACTGGCCTTTCTTGTCCGAATGCCGGAAATAACGCAGTTTTTTCATGTGCAGATCCTCCTTGGGATTTTTGTCGTTTGCTGGTCAGGTTTTTAGCCTGATGGGGTAATATAGTTTGTCTGAGATGGGATGTCAAATATATTGATAATAAATGACTAGTATACTATGCAACTAGATGACTTATATTTGACAAAATATCCAGATATGATAGATTTCTGTCATTAATTCGAGTAAGGCATTGTCATGATCAAACTGAAAATCAAGGAATTGGCCAAAAAGCAAAACAAAACGATTTCGGATATATCCCGTGAAACCGGGCTCAACCGCAACAGTGTGACAGCTTTGTTTCACGACAAAGTGGATGGGATCAAATTTGAAACCCTCGAAAAGCTATGCTCTGTTTTTAAGGTGAATATTGACGATTTGATCGAGATCGCGGAAGAAGAAAAAAGGGAAGTGCAAGAGAAGCTATATCGCCAAGAAGGAGCGATGGTCCCCTTCACTGGGTGGTCGCCTTTTTTTGCCATAAATGAAGTGCCTAAAAAATATTTCGGCGCAAATTTTGGGAAAAGCTATTGGTTTGGAAAGAAGGACTATATGTTCGCCTATTGGAACTATGACGGCATGAAGGCGATCGCCAATTTCGTCTTGGAAAAATATTTTCAACCGAAGCAGATCGACGGCCTGTACAAACTGTACTTGGACTATGCTTCGGACGTTGAAAATGCTTATTATAACTGCAGCGCGAAAAAGATTTCGGAGATGAACAGTGAAGAATTGAAAGTTTATTTTCAGGGCATCAGCAACACTTTCCGCAAATTTTGGCACTACAGTATCTTTATCGATGGCTTCGATATTGGGGTTGATTATGAAAAGATTCAGGAAGTGGCAAAAAAATACAAATTAAGCACGGATGAAATAAGCATCCTGACTACCCCTGCCGAAATGACATTTGGCAATGAGAGAGTTTTGGCGCTGCTTGAAATTGCCAAAAAATTAAAAAGAAAAAAAATTGAAAAAAAGAATTTAGACATTGTCCTTGCTGGCTTCATAAAGAATAACCCGCAAATCGACAGATATAAACTTGATTTCGATTATTACAAATCAAATTACGCTCACATAGAACATATTGAAGACGCCGAAATCATTCAGGATATGAAAAAATATTTGGCCGACCAAGAGCTTTTTGAAGAAGAGTATGAGAAGCTGGCGAGCTATGCAAAGAACCAGGGAAGAAAAGTCGGGCAAATACTCAAGGCGCACAAGCTCAAAGCCAATCCGTTGCATTTTTTTGCCAAGCTGACTTATTGGAGAGAACATCGCAAGAAAATAAATCTCATGTCTATTCATGTGCTCAACGCTATACTTGATTCTCTTGAATTGCGGACAGGTATTCCAAAGAAATATTTGAGCTATCTCAGTTTCGACGAATTCGATATCACGCTTAAGGGATTGATGAGCATAGATGTACTACGCAGGCGAAGAGATAAAGGGATAATGATTATTCTTCAGGAAGATGGGAATTACAAAATTCTTGAAGGGCAGGAAGCCGAATCCCTGAAAGAAGAGTTGGAAGAAAAGCTTGGCAACGATAAAAATCAGGATATTATTGCTGGAAAAGTAGCTTCGCAAGGATATGCCAAGGGGATAGCCAAAATTATTATCGACAAGAAAGATTTCGGGAAATTCGAGGAGGGAGATATCCTAATCACCGGGATGACGCGTCCCGAATTCGTTCCGCTCATGAAAAAGGCAGCAGCTATTGTGACAAACGAGGGCGGGATAACGTGCCACGCGGCTATTGTCTCGCGGGAACTTGGGAAACCCTGCATCATTGGGACCAAGTTCGCGACTGAAGTGATAAAAAATGGCGATTTGGTGGAGGTGAGGGCTAATCACGGAACAGTCAGAATCTTGAGATAAATTTATGAACGCGAAAATACTTCCGAAAAAATATCAAAAATTGTGGGTCAAGTGCGAAGCGATCTTGAAAAAAGGGCGGAGCGGAGATGTTGCGCATGCAAGAGAAGTTGTGGAGCTTGTCTTGAGCTATGAAGGAAAAGAATTTCTCGACAAAGACGTGTTGGTTCCAGTGGCAATGCTTCATGATATCGGGCATGCCGCGATTCTGCCGAAACATTTCAGCTTGATTACCGGTCCAAAAAAGCTGGTCAACGGAAAGCTGGTCCATATGCTTGCGGGAGCCAAGATTGCCAAGGAAATTTTGGAGTCGGTGGGCTATAATAAGGCCAAGATCAAAGAAATCGTGGATATCGTGAGTATGCATGATTCCGACCAATTGAAGGGAGTTGATATCAAGAAAATATACAATACAAAAAACAAAAAGATTTTTCACGATGTCGATTCGCTGGATCGATATACGAAGAAAAGGCTGGAAAATGTCAAAAATATCTATAGCGACAAGGAAGAAATTGAGCGAATTTTGAAAAGCTTTTTAGATTTGTTTTTCTATAAAGAATTCAAGAATATCGCTGAAGCCAGGTTAGCTGAGATATTCTAAATACTTTTCAAGCAGGCTGATGTATATAAAAAATTTCAATGAATTGTCGAAGAAGGATGCCTCGATTGCCGGCGGAAAGGGTGCTTCGCTCGGCGAAATGACGCAGAGCGGAGTTTCAGTGCCGCCCGGGTTCGTGATTTTGGCGAAAGCTTTCGACCGATTTTTGGAAGAAACGGATTTGGACGTTGAAGTGGAGGCAATATTGAAAAGAGCCAAGCATAGCGATATTCATTCAGTGGAGAGGGCATCTGAAGAGATTCAAGATTTGATAAGAAACGCCGAATTTCCAAAGGACATAGCGGATGAGATACAAAAATCATTTGCGAGCCTGAAATCTCCACTCGTGGCCGTCCGTTCAAGCGCAACGGCGGAAGATTCCGCGGTTGCTTCCTGGGCCGGAGAACTGGAAAGCTATCTGAATGTCACAAAGGTTAATCTGCTCGAGTCGACAAAAAAATGTTGGGCGTCGCTGTTCACGTCCAGAGCTATTTTCTATAGGTTTGAAAAAAAGATGCGGGATCAAAAAGTTTCCGTGGCGGTTGTTGTGCAGAAAATGGTCCAGCCTGAAGTTTCCGGGATAGTTTTCACCGTTCATCCGGTTACCGAAGACGAGAATCAGCTGATTATTGAAGCCGGCTATGGATTGGGCGAAGCAATCGTGGGGGGTATGATTACGTCCGACACATATGTTCTGAGTAAAAAAGAGGGAACAATTTTGGACAAAAACATTTCTGATCAGACAAGGATGATTGCCAGGAGCCCAGAGGGGACAAAAGAAGTGATCGTTCCGAAAATAAAGCAGAATAAGCAGAAATTGAATGATCGGCAAATAGGCGAGTTGGCCGAGATCTGCCAAAATATTGAAAAGCACTACAAAAAGCCGCAGGATATCGAGTGGGCGCTTGGAGAGGGGAAATTTTATATTGTGCAGTCAAGACCCATAACGACGTTGGGATAGACTCTGGATGCAATCGCTTGCAATTTCTTGGTCCCGGGCGATTCATTGCGATCGCTTGTTTTTTGTTTTTGCTTTTTTTTTGCTAAAGCTCGGCTTTTCCCTTTTTCGAGCGAAGCTCTCAAAATTCCTCAAAGCCAAGCTTTGCAAAGAAGGGAGGGTGAATGTCTATTTCCGCCTCCTGTCCCGAAAGCCGACAATCTTCACTGGTTCGATTTTGTCTTTTTCAATAAGGCGTTTGATCACATCAAAGACAGCTTTGAATTTGTTGTCATATTTGCGCTCCATCGCTTCAATTTTTTCGCGGAGCGCTTTGTTGCTGATGATCATTTCGCGAATTTTTGTGAATGTACGCATAATCTGGATATTGACCCGAATAGCTTGTTTGCTTTTGAGAATGGACGAGAGCATTGCCACCCCTTGTTCAGTGAAAACGTAGGGTTGATATTTGATATTTTGCCCTCTTTTCAAGGTCACAATCTGTGACCTTGAAAAATAATTAGACTCTATCCTTGTCAGTTGAAACATGAAATCTTCAGGAAAACGGACTTTATTTCTTTTGACGGCCTGATTGAATTTTTTCGTTTCGACTCCATAGAGTTTCGCTAGATCCTTGTCAAACATAACTTTCTTCCCTCGGATGAGAAAAATTCGATTTTCGATCATTTCGCTTGGTACGATAATATTTTGATATGCCAAATTGGAATCTCAAACTTTGCAACCTATATTAGCGAAGCGATCAGGTAAGCGATGTTGGACGAGGGGTTGCTGGCGGGACGATAGGTCATTTTTCTTTCGACTGTCCTCATAAAGTTGATTCGGCTCAAGAATATATAGGCGTCTTCGGAGGTGAAGCGGGAATCATAGCTCGGTGAAATGCTTTCATTTGATGCGCCAAGAACTTCGCCGTCTGTTATAACGCCTTCATCAACCGGTTCTTCGGCAATATCATCTTCGCCCTGCGCATCCGGATCGAGCCATTGCCATTGCCCGTCTATTTTCGCATAGGCTTCACCCTCGGCGATTTTTTCTTTCGCGTACTCCACTGTGTCGGCGATTTTTCCGTCGGGCAGAACAAGAGAAACCTTTCCCGCTTTGTTGTTGAGGGAGAATTTGGAAAATTCCCGGGTGAGCATCTTCGTTTCATTCGGTTCAAGGCTGATTTCGTCGATTATTGGATGATTGTAGGCATTTTCGCCAGAGCCAGTCGCAATTTTCCAATCAGTGAGCGCGATTTTCTTTTTTGAGTTGTTTCTGACTTCGATAATCTCATTCTCGGAATCGGCTCCGGCGGGATTAGGGACGATTTTCACGATTTCAATGTTGGGTCGGGGATATTTTTTCACCTGGAGAGAGAAACTCTTCTCGACAGTTTGCGAATCATCGCTCACGGAAAGCGTCACTGTGTATTTTCCGGTATCGAGATATTTGTGCGTAGGATTTTCGAGCGAACTTTTCTTTCCATCGCCGAAATCCCATGAATATTCCAATTTTTTCGTTTCTTTATCCTTGACTTTTGCGGAAAATTCAGTGAAAAGATTTTTGTAGGCGTGCTTTGGTTTTTTGATCTTCACCGAAGGTTCGGAATCAAACTCATTGTCCTTTCCCGGAGTGAGATATTTGCTCCATTTCCAGTTTTCTCCATCGAAATTGTATGACGAGTTCTTTTTCGATGTTTCCCACGAAACATTTGAGACGGTCTCTCCTTGCGGATTGAACAAAGTCAGTGATTCAGTGGTGTTGTTGAGCGAGAGCTTGGATTGCGGACGATATATCACAAGATATTCACCGGTTTCGATGATTGCGGATTCCCTGAACACATATTTTCCGTTTTTGGATCCGTCGCGGATTGTCCAGCCGAGCAAATCGACGGAATCGCTTCCATTGTTGGCAATTTCGATATACTCGTCATCCGAATTCTTTCTGGGATTGGGAAGAATTTCGTTGAGGAAAATTCCTTCGGCGTTCGAAAAATTTTCTTCATTGTCAATTTTTGGCTGATCTTCATTTTCTGCCGGGCTATCCGTTACAGGATCTGAATCAACCATATTGTTCTTTCCAGGAGTGGGGGTCGATGACCAAGCAAAGCTTTGTCCATTGAATCCATAGGAAAAACCCTTTTGGGCTTTTTCATAGGGAAGGCTGTCCAGCGCCTCAGTCTTTTCAGCTCCATTCGCGTCCAAAAGATAGGCTGTGTCGGAATCGTTATTGAGATAAAGATTTCCTTCCAAATACAAATATTCTCCCGGTTCAATTATTGAATTTTCAGGGAAGGCTTTTTTGTGATCGGCTCCGTCCATAATTTTCCATCCGGAAACATCCACGCAATCATCGCCGGTATTGGCGACTTCGACGAATTCGTCTCCGCTTTCCGGATAGGGAAAAATTTCGTTTAGTTTGATGTTTTCTGATGTTGTGGCACAGCTTTCTGATTCGTCGGGAAGGTCTTCATCGTTCGTCGGTTCATCTTGGATGTCGCTGTCATCATCATCTTGCGGGTCGTTCTCGTTTTCTTCAATAAAGCTGCTGTTTTTTGGTAAAGGAGATATTTGTTTAAAGTCGGCTTCGTTATGATTGCTGTCCAAGCAAGATTCATATCTGGTGATGCCTTGCTTGTTGTTGCTACTGGGTGCGGGGGCTGGTGCTGTTCCTTCATATTCATTGGCGTTTCCATAACCGACAAAATCTATAACATTTTCGTCGCTTTTGTTTGATACGGCCTCGGTATTATTCACCAGTGCAACTTTTCCGGCCGTGGTAGAAAGGTTCGTTGTTCCGAAATCATCTGGAGTCGGCAACGCCTCGGCAGTTCCGCTCCCGCTTGCTTCAGAGATGAGGTAATAGCTTTTTGCTGCTATTGTACCTGATAAGCTGGTTGAGTTTGCGCCGGTGAAAGATCCACTGGCTGATGCATACTGCACAGACCAGCTTTCCAAGTCGATAGCTTCTTCGGTCGGATTATAAAGTTCAATGAAGTCATTTTTGTAGGTTGCGCCGCTGTTTCCGCCACCCCCGTAAATTTGGCTAATGACGATGTGATCGTTGCAACTGTCCGCCCCTCGGGCGAAATTTGCAGTGGCGAGAACGACAGTTACGGCCGCAAAAATAGCCGCAAAGGAGGATAATTTTTTGTTGTGCATGAGATTTTTTGTTAAAAATAAAATTCTATGCACATTTTAATAAAAAAGACCGTAATAAATTCGTATTACGGTCTAGGATATAGAGAAGGAATTGAATATTCGCTTATTTATCCTGTACGCAGCGGAAGCCGACATCTACGTCTTTGTAGTCTTTCCGGAAACCGCATCTTGTGGACGCGCGTTGTTCGCTGATTCCGTCGTCGTAGGCTCCGCCCCGCAGTGTTTTGAAGCCTTGTTCAGAATCTTCCAGGATATATTTGTCGTTTTCCGGGTAGGTGTTGAAATCATCGGCTGTCCATTCATAAACATTGCCCGCCATATTCAAAACTCCGTAGGGACTTACGCCGAGTTCCGTGCCGACGGGTGCCGTATATTTCCAGCCGTCGCTTTCATCATAGCCGTATCCGTCCGATCCCTTTCCATGGTTGTCTTTTGTTGGATCCCAGACATTTCCCCATGGCCAGCTTCTTCCATCCGTTCCACGAGCCGCTTTTTCCCATTCGGCTTCCGTGGGCAATCGACTTCCGCGCCAGCGGCAATAGGCGTCGGCGTCAGTCCAATCAACTCCAACAACAGGCTGATTCGGCATGTTGAGTGTCTTGTCGTCCCAAAGCGATGGGGCATCGCGCTTGGTTGCCTCAACGAACAATTCGTAATCGCCATTTGAAACTTCTTTTTTGTCGATATAAAAATCATCAAGTGTGATTTTTCGCTGGGGATATGCTGAAACATAGTCCTCTTTCTCCCATCCCCCGTCATTTTGGCGCCAGGTCTCAAGAATTTCTTGCTCGGTGCTGCCCATCAGAAATTCGCCGGCCGGGATCAAAATCATATCATCCGGAGGCGCGGGAACGGAGACTGCGGAAGCTTGCTTGGACGGACTCGTCTCAGCAACCGGATCAGCCGCGCTGTTTTTGTTCCCAAGAGCAAATGCGCCATAGATCAGGAGCAATATCACTGATGATGAGATGACCATCTTTTCTTTTTTTGAAAGTTTTTTCCACTTCCGCTGGCGTTCTTCGGCTGATATTGATCCGTCTATCGAATATATATTATTTTTGTATGCGACAACATTGCAGCCTATGAGCAAATTTATTCTATAACGATATTGCCTGACATGGTTTTCGGTATATTCTTTGGCTCCTGCCGGATCGAAGAAGTCGTTTATGTCGCTTATCGTCGTATTTTTCTTCTCACATAAAAAAACAAGCAATCGATAAGCATTGCCTGTGAGTGCCAGCTCTTTGCCGTTTTCGTCAAAAACCCTCTTGCTTTCGGTATCCAACTTAAAATACTGATGTCTATACGTCATTTATTTATATTTCCCCCCGAATGGCTTGCCCCATTTCACGTTCTTCCTGATGGCGCTCTTTTTCTTGGAGCTGAACAATGATGTTCTTCACTTCATTGGGATTTGGAATTTGGAAGAAAGTGAAGCGTTCAATCTCGGCGGCGGTTTGAACGTATATGTTGCCGTATCCCAGAACGGTCGGAATGACGCCGACGATTTCCGATGTGACGTCTTGGATTTTTGTGAGCTTGAGCTCGGAAATATCCCGATTGAAAAATCCTTTTTGGTCGATATTGATGATTCGTTCATTGGTGACGATCCAGGCATCGAGATAGAAATCGATCCAGAGGATGAAAAAAAGATTCCAAATGAAAAGGGTGCCGATACTTTCGGCAAAAAGAAGCAAGCCATAGTAATCGCTTTGCGAGAAGTCGCTCGAGAGAAGAGTGAGGAAGACGAAAACCAAAACAAGACCCAGCAAGGAGACGATAACGATTAGGATATTGAGCAAAAATATGAACCAATGCCGACGCAGGAAAAGGATGACCTTTTCGTTGTCGTGCTGACCGGGAAAATTTATTTCTCCAAACATATGATTAAAATCCAAAACTTCCAAAAATCTGTTCCCAATTCACTTGGCTGAACAAAATAAAATTCGAAATCAAGAGAAGAGCCGCGCCGATGATATAGATAAGCGACATCACCCCGGAAACTTGCCGGTTGATCTTATAATAGAGCAAATGAAAAACAACCGCCGCCCCAAAGGCGATAAAAATGAGAATGAGAATGGAATAGATGGCGATAATGACGGAGGACATAGGGCAATTATAATATTAGCGTCTGGCAACTTGCAATTCTCTTTTCGAAAGAAAGAAAAAATATCCAATGATCAGAAATGTCGCGACCGGTGAAAGCCAGCTGGGGATATGATATCCAAAGCTGTCGAGAATCATGATGAGACCCAGGCAAAGAATCGAGTACATCGCGCCGTTTTTGAGAAAAACATACTTTTTGATCCGGTCGATGTTTCCGACTGTGAGCTGACGCAGAACAAAAGCGCCTATTCCATTGCCGATCAAAATCAATGGCACAGAAAGGGTGAAAGCAAAGGCTCCCAAAATGCCGTCAATGGAAAAAGTCGTATCAATCACTTCGAGATACAAAATTTTGCTCATATCCGACAGTTCGTTTTTCCTAGAAGTCAATTGTTTTTCCTGCTGCTCGGCGTTTTGTTTGAATCCGTGCGTGATGAAAAAGGCGGTTGAACCGATCACCGCTCCGAAGGCCATCATTGGGTTTATTTTCAAGGCCGACCAAACAATGACAGCAAGAAAAATGGAGGCTACCGCGAAAAACCAAATTCCTTGCGAGTGGAAAAATTTCTCTCCGCGCAAGCCATAGTTTTTTGGTTCGATGAAAAGCCAGTGAAAAAACAAGAAAACCAAAAATGTTCCGCCGCCGGCGAGAAGAATTGGAGCTGATGAGTCGATGGCTTCCTTGACCGATGGATCGTTGCTGAAAGTGGCCGTGAGCGCACCGATTGGGCCGAGGGATGAGTTTGTCGCCCAGACGATCATCCAAGGCAAAAGCCCGCGGACGACGATCACTGCAAACAACAGTCCCCAAAGCAAAAACCATTTCCGGGATTTTTTGGACATGGTCGAGAGAACTTCAGCGTTGATGACGGCGTTGTCGATGCTCGAAACGATTTCAAAAAGGCAAAGACCGGTGACAGTGAGAACGATTGTGGCGATATTGATGTTTC